>Ga0207829_100040_pt1 | contig 297039 bp, 247 predicted proteins | sample TtaePargueraPR_4_FD_187738 | JGI IMG/M metagenome (GOLD analysis project Ga0207829, IMG submission 187738) | Aerobic enrichment media microbial communities from Bioluminiscent Bay, La Parguera, Puerto Rico - Tt and P1 (SPAdes) | ecosystem: Environmental > Aquatic > Marine > Unclassified ... | reverse complement strand
CCCGAGCCGTGCTTCTCCGCCATCACCTTCGTCAGCGCTGCCGTCAACGTCGTCTTGCCGTGGTCAACGTGACCAATCGTGCCCACGTTAACGTGCGGTTTTGTACGCTCGAATTTTTCTTTGGACATGTGCCTTTCCTGCTGCGATTTTCTGGTTAAACAAAATGCCTGTCTATGGAGCCCACACCCGGATTTGAACCGGGGACCTCTTCCTTACCAAGGAAGTGCTCTACCCCTGAGCTATGTGGGCTTGTCCCGGGCTCATTCCTCAGTAGCCAAGCCTGGAGCGGGTGATGGGAATCGAACCCACATCATCAGCTTGGAAGGCTGAGGTTCTACCATTGAACTACACCCGCCTGTCACTCAGTGGCGCCTGTTTTTCAGGCGTACAAAAGTCCTGACAGCGGAATTTCCAAACCGTCCGGACTTAAGGAATCTCTCAATTTTCCGTGGTGAAACCGCCAACCCGGTTCACGTTGTCATTGTGTCTGCGGAGTCGTCTGCCTTGACTGCGCGCGATCAAAACCCTGCTATACTCGATCCACCTTCCCGGGCCGCTTGCCAAAGGTCGTGGTGGAGGGGGTAGGATTCGAACCTACGTAGGCATAGCCAGCAGATTTACAGTCTGCCCTCGTTGACCGCTTGAGTACCCCTCCGCGGACACAAGCCGGCTATTGTCCAATCGCCCCAAGCCAGTGTCAACAGCCAGCCACGCCTAATTTTCACGGATTCGCCCGGCTCCCCGCGACCGGGACGGATCAACCGACGTCTCCCTTGATCGACCAGTGCCAGGGCTCGTAGATGAAGCCGTGCGGGTCGCCTCGCCGGTAGGTGAGCGAGTAGCCGAAGCGGCCGGCGTGGGCCTCGAGCCACGCAAATGCCTGAGTCTGCTCGAATTCCTCGGTCAGCGGCCGAGACCCGGGCGTGGCAATGTCCACGGCCGCGCCGGTGTGGTGCTCGCTGTACCCCGGCGCTGCGTTGACGCTCAGGATCTCCGCAATGGTCCGGCCGTTCGCCAGCTTGTTGCGGATCAACCCCGCCTGGTAGTCCACGCTGCGAAAGCCGGACACGATCAGCAGCACCACCCCGTCGTCGGCGGCGGCGGCCACCATGTCCCGCCAGCGCTCCGCCGCGAGCGGCGTGAGCCGCTGCATGCGCCCGACGAGGTTCGGGCCCACGTCGACGAGATCGGCCGCCTCGGCGTACGCGGGCGGCCCGCCGGGACGGCCGTAGTCCGCGGGTATACCGAGTTCCTGGTGCAGTTCACGTATCATTCGGGCTCGATTTTTCCAGCATTGCCGCGATGAGTGAAGACCGGATTTTTGTCGACGAGAAACTCGGGCACGAGCCGTTTCGCTTCGACGACGCCGTCGCCCGGGTGTTTCCCGACATGCTGCGCCGCTCGATACCGGGCTACGCGGCGTCGCTCGAGGCGATCGGCTCGCTCGCGGCGCGCTTCGTGCGGCCCGGGACCCGCGCGTACGATCTCGGCTGCTCACTCGGCGCGGCGACGCTCGCCATGCGCCAGGGGATCCGCTCACCGGGCTGTCGAATTGTCGCTGTCGACAATGCGCCGGCCATGATCGAACGCTGCAAGACCTTGATCGAAAACGATATTGCGGCCCACCCGGCGCGCTGCCCCGTCGACATCCGGCAGGGCGACCTCGAGGACACGCCGATCGAACACGCTTCGATGGTGGTGCTCAACTACACGCTGCAGTTCGTCCCGCCCGAGCGGCGCGACGCGGTGATCCGCGCCATTCATGGCGGCCTCGTCCCCGGCGGCCTGCTGTTCCTGTCCGAGAAGGTCGTCGACGAGGACCCCCGCATGGAGGCGCTGCTCGTCGACCTCTATCACGAGCACAAGCGGCGCAACGACTACAGCGCACTCGAGATCGCCCGCAAGCGGGCCGCGCTCGAGAACGTGCTGGTGCCGGAGACGGTCGCCGCGCACCGCCGGCGCCTCACGGCGGCCGGCTTCGCGAACATTGCGGTCTGGCTTCGCTGTTTCAACTTCGTGTCGATCATCGCGCTCAAGCCGGGCGGCCCGGATTGAACGCCGACGATGTACTCGCGGCGTTGGTCGACGCCGGACTCGGCGACTGGTGCGACGCGCTGTCCCCGGTCATGCACGCCCGCCTCGCGCCCGGCGCCCACGGTGACCTCCCGCGCTGGAACGCGGCGCTCGAGGCTATCGACGCGGCAAATGGCGACAGGGCGAAGCTCGAATCCGCGCTCATGGGGCTCCTGCCGTGGCGCAAAGGACCGTTCGACCTTGGCGGCATCCGGGTGGATGCCGAATGGCGCTGCGACCTGAAATGGGCGCGCCTCGCCGACCGTATCGAACCCCTCGCCGGCCGCCGCGTTCTCGACGTCGGCTGCGGCAACGGCTGGTACGCACTCCGCATGCGCGAGGCCGGCGCCGGCTTCGTCCTCGGCATCGACCCGACGCTGCTGTACCTCGTGCAGTTCCGGGCCATCGCGCGGCTGACCGATACCCGCGGCATCTGCCTGTTACCGCTGCGCCTCGATGAACTGCCCACCGCGACACGTGCGTTCGACACGGCCTTTTCCATGGGCGTCCTGTACCACCAGCGCTCGCCGCTCGCACACCTCGGAGAACTGCGCGCCGCGTTGCGGCCGGGCGGGCAGCTCGTGCTCGAAACGCTCGTGCTGCCCGGCGAAGACGCCCGGGCGGCGACGCCGCCCGGGCGCTATGCACGCATGAACAACGTGTGGCTGCTGCCGTCCATCGCCGAACTCCGGACCTGGCTCGCCCGCAGCCGGTTCCGTGACATCGAGATCATCGACGAAACGCCGACCACGACGGACGAGCAGCGGCAGACGCCCTGGATGCCGTTCGAATCTCTGGCGGAGGCGCTGGACCCGAACGACCCGACGCTGACCATCGAGGGCTGGCCCGCACCGCGCCGCGCCGTGCTGACCGCCACGGCGCCGTAAGTCCGCGCCGGCGCGGATTCACGGCCGACGCGATTTCTGTCATTGTGATCGCCCGGTGACCCCGGCGGGGCCGCCCTGGACCAGGTCGGAAAAAGCAGCATGGCAAATAACGTCGAGATCCGGCCGGCAACGCCTGCCGACGCCGCGGCCGTAGCACCCTACGTTTACGACAGCGCGCACGAACTGTTGTCCTTCATGTTCGGCGGCCGCGAGGCCGCCGTCGCCGCGTTGACGCGGCTGCTCGGCAGGCCCGACGGGCACTTCGGCTATCGCTTTGCGACAGTCCTGACGCTGGACGGCGAAATCGCCGGCGCCGAACTCGGCTACGGCCGCAAGACGCTCGATCGCCAGAACCTGCCCGGCACGCTTGCCACGTTTCGCGTCACGCGGCCCGGGCGCTGGCCACACCTCGCGTTTCGCGTCGGTCCCGCGTTGTCGGGCTACGTGCCGCCGCCCTCGCCCGACGCCTACTACATCAACAACATCGCGGTCGATGCCAACCGCCGCGGCGCCGGCCTCGGCCGGCGACTCCTCGACGCGACGCTGGCGCGCGCCCGGACGAACGGCTTTCGAACCGTCGAACTGGACGTCACCGCCGTCAACGAGAACGCGATCGGCTTCTACCGCCACCTCGGGTTCCGGCAGATCTCGACATCCGGGGACGAAGCGCTGGAGACGAAGACCGGGCTGCCCGTGCTGGTCCGCATGCGGCGCATCGTCGACGATCGCCGCACCCCGGCGCGGGACAACGAGGGCCGCGCTTTCTGCGCCCGCGTCGTCGACGACATCACCGGCCTGAACCCCGTCGAGGTCGACGAGGTCGCGGTACCGGGGACGGTCGAGCAGCTCGCGCGCATCCTGCGCGCGGACCGGCGGCCGGTCTCGATCGGCGGAGGCCGTTTCAGCATGGGCGGACAGACGGCATCGCCCGGCACGCTGCATATCGACCTGCGCGGGCTGAACCGCGTGCTGGCCGTGGACGCGGACGCGCGCACCGTCACGGTCGAGGCCGGGGCGCGCTGGAAGGACGTGCAACGCGCGGTCGATGACGCCGGCCTCGCCGTCAGCATCATGCAGACGTACTCGAGCTTCACGGTGGGCGGATCGCTGTCGGTGAACTGCCACGGGCGCTATGTCGGCCTCGGGCCGCTGGTCCTGTCTGTCCGGCGGATCACGCTGATGCGGCACGACGGGTCGCTCATCGAAGCGTCGCCGGACGACACCGCGGACATCTTCTACGGTGCAATCGGTGGCTACGGGGCACTCGGCATCATCGTGCAGGCGACGCTCGCGCTCGCCGACAACGCGCGCCTCGAACGGCTGAGCCGCAAGATGCCGCTGACGGACTACCTCGCGTTCTTCCGCCGGCGCGTCGACGGCAACCCCGGCGCCGTGTTCCACAATGCCGACATGGTGCCGCCGCGCTTCGAGACCGTGCGCGCGATCACCTGGCAGGTCACGGACAAACCCGCGCGGCAGAAGGCGGCGAAGGACGGGCGCCGGCTGTACCTCACGGAACGCTACATGCTGTGGGCGATCACCGAGACGCCGCTCGGGCACTGGCGCCGCGAATTCCTGTACGAGCCGCTGCTGTATTTCCGCCCGGCCGTAAAATACCGGAACGAGGAGGCCGACTACGACGTCGCCGAGCTCGAGCCCCTGTCGCGCCGGCATTCCACGTACGTTTTGCAGGAGTACTTCGTGCCGCCGGACGAACTCGCGTCCTTCGCGGCGACGATGGCCGGCATCCTGCAGCGCTTTGGCGTGCAGGTCGTCAACGTGTCGATCCGGCACGCGCGGCCGGACCCGGGCACGCTGCTCGCCTGGGCGCCGGAAGAAGTATTCGCGCTCGTCCTGTACTACAAGCAGGGGACGTCCGCCGCGGACCGCGAGCGCGTCGGCGTCTGGACCCGCGAGCTGATCGACGCGGTCCTCGCGTCCGGCGGCCGCTACTACCTGCCCTACCAGCCGCACGCCCGCCACGACCAGTTCCATGCCGCGTACCCGCGCGCGGGTGAACTGAAGGCCCTGAAGCAGGCGCAGGACCCGGACGGGCGCTTCCGCAACTGCCTCTGGGACAAGTACCTCGATGCCGACGGCGACCTGCCGCTGCTCGGCGGCAAGGCGCCGGGCGACTCCGAGTTCCTCACCGTCTACGGCGACGTACGCCTGCGCGACGACTTCTACCGTTTCCTGCAGACGGTCTACCACCTGTACCCGGAACACGCGTTCCACCGCCTGATCATCGAGGCCTGCGAGCGGCACGACACGGACGCCGACATCTACGCCGACGTCGCGGAACGGCTTCCCGGCATCAAGCCGTTCGCCGCGGACCTGACCTATGCGCTACCGGCGCTGGCGCGGCAGAAGCGCGAAATGCAGCAGCAGACGCGGTCGATCCTGCCGGCAGGCGGCCGCTGGTCGGGTTACCTCGAGATCGGCTCGACCGGGCGCTACGTGCGGCACCTGCGGAAAGCGCTGGACCTGCACGGGCCCGTCTACCTGAGCAACGAGGCCGCGCCCGACGACTCGCCGCCCGAGATCATGGAGCGCGGCGGCCTGCGCAAGGCCGGCGACTTCTTTCCGCTGGACGACTACGCGCCGATTCCCGAGGCACGCATCGCGGACGAAAGCGTCGATCTCGTGACCTGCTACATCGGCCTGCACCACTGCCCGCGGGAGAAACTGGACGCGTATATCGCGTCGATCCACCGCGTGCTGCGGCCGGGCGGGCACTTCGTCCTGCGTGACCACGACGCCGGCACCGAACCGATGCGGAAATTCGTGTCGCTCGTGCACACGGTCTTCAACGCGGGCCTCGGTGTCCCGTGGGAAGAAGACCGGCGGGAACTCCGGCTCTTCGAGGGCATCGACTTCTGGATCGAGCGAGTCACCGCCGCCGGCTTCGACGTCGACGGCAAGCGCCTGCTGCAGGCACACGACCCTTCGCTCAACACGTTGCTGCTGTTCACGCGGCGCTGAGGCGTCAGCCGGCTTGCCATCCGCGCTAAACGTCGGTAATTTCTGTTATGACAGAAATTACCGAATCGGTGACACGATGAAGCTGACACCCGCGGTCGAGAAATACGTCCTGCACTGGGGCGAAATGGGCACGCGCTGGGGCACGAACCGCACCGTTGCGCAGATCCAGGCGCTGCTCTACCTGTCGCCCGAGCCCCTGCGCGCGGACCAGATTTGCGACCTCCTGTCGGTGGCCCGATCGAACGTGTCCACGAGCATCCGCGAGCTGCAGGGCTTCGGTCTCGTCCGGATGACGCACGTCCTGGGCGACCGCCGCGATTACTTCGAGTCCATTCACGACGTGTGGGAGCTGTTTCGCGTCATCATCGAGCAGCGCAAGCAGCGCGAGCTGAACCCCACACTCGGCATGCTGCGCGACTGCGCGGCCGACGTCGCGAACGAGACGGAAACGCATGCCGTCACGAAGGAACGCATCACGAACATGCTCGCCTTCGTCGAGCTGACCAGCACCTGGTACGAGGACATGCGCGACGTGCCAACGTCGACGCTGACGAAACTGATGAGACTCGGCGCCGGCATCACGAAACTCGTGAAGCCGGTCCGGCGCGGGAAGAAGAAGATTGCCTAGGGCGTGGGTGTGCTGGTGTCGCAGGTCGGCACGACCTCGACCGTGCCGCCGCTGAGTTCGCGCAGGAACCACACGCTCGATGTGACCGCCGACGTCGGCGGTCCGCCGTTCACGACGTGTGCCGGGCGCCGGAAATAGCCCCCGGGCAGGTAATCCCAGGTGGACGACACGCCCTCGTAGCACTCGCCGTGCGTCGTATTGCCTTCCACGAGATAGCCCTCGCGGGTCGCGGACGACCTCGACCACGGCAGTGCAGCCCCGGGTTCGACCCGCTGCAACCAGGCGCGGGCACCGGTGCCGGGGTCATGGCGGAGTTCCCGCTCAAAGACGCCCGCACGCACTTCGGTCCAGTTCGCCTGCCGGCCGTCCGTGATGATCGGCGCGCGGATGACGGCCGCTTCGTCGATCTCGTCCAGGAAGTACAGCACCTGCGCCCCGATGTCGGACGACAGCGCGAAGCCGAGGCTGCCGGGCGGCACGTACGCATAGCCGCCGGGCCCGAGCGCGAAGTCGGAGAAGCGGAGTTCACCGTTCACCACGTAGATCTCGAGCGCCATACCGGGCTCGCCGCCGGTCGTGCCCTTCCAGTCCATAGGGATGTCGACGCGGGCCGCGATGGCCCGGGTGCGCATGTCGCTCGCGAACTCGCGTGCACGGACGCCGGGCAGCGCCGCGAGGAACCGCTCCTCGATTTCGTCCGTCAGGACCGACACCGGGTACGGCAGGTCCGGTTGTTCCGGGGTGCTGGCGCACGCCCCCAGCAGCCACGTCACCGTCAGCAAGCTCGCACGTTTCATCGTCTCTCCACTGGGCCGGGGTCGCCCTGCCGGAAATAAAAAAGCCGCCCGAAATCGGGCGGCCAATTGTGCAGAGGATGCGTCAGGCCCAGCACATCACGCGTGCGATGGTTCGCGACGTCACTGTCGCGTCAGCATCAGCGTGGTTGTTCCCGGTGGGCGACACGTTGGACGGTAGCCGTATTGGTTCGCAGCTCCAATACGTAGCGTGACGTGTTGAGAGGAAGCACGTGGCACTGCTCCCGAGCCATGCGTCCGGCATGGTGTCCCGCCCCCGTTGCCTTAGGCATCTCATCTCCGTGCGTACCAATGCGGTACGCGGGCGATGCTACTACATCTAGTGGCGGAAGGCGAGAGGGTCACAACATGTCGTGCGGCGCTTCCGAGAACGCGATTTGCGGCGGCGAATCGGGTTACATTGTCGGCTCGATTTTCGGGGGAGAATGCCTTGTCGACCGGGACGAATTCGGACGGCCCTGCGCGCTACCAGCTCGCGGGCCTGGTGCTCGGGCCCGTGATCGCAATCACGATGCTCATGTTCGATCCGCCCGCAACGCTGGGTATCGCCGGCTGGTACACCGCGGCCTTCGGTGTGTGGATGGCGATCTGGTGGGCGACCGAGGCGCTGCCGATCGCCGTCACCGCGTTCCTGCCGATGGTGCTGTTCCCGCTGTTCGGCGTTCGCAGCATGACCGACACGGTCGTTCCCTACTCCGACAAGGTCATCTACCTGTTCCTCGGCGGCTTCGTCGTCGCGTTCGCGATGCAGCGCTGGAACCTGCACCGGCGCATCGCGCTGACGGTGTTGCAATACGCCGGCGGCAACGGCCGCTCGCTGATCGGCGGTTTCATGCTGGCCTCGGCGTTGATCAGCATGTGGGTCATGAACACGTCCACGACGATGATGCTCCTCCCGATCGGCGTGTCCGTCATCGGCGTCATCCACAATTCCGTGAAGTCGCTCGACGACAAGTCCCGCGACGACTTCCAGTGCGCGCTGCTCCTCGGCATCGCTTACGCGTCCACGATCGGGGGCATCGCCACGCTCGTCGGCACCGCGCCGAACGCGGTGATGGCGGGCTTCATGGAAGAGACGTACGGGATCCAGATTGCGTTTGCGAACTGGATGCTCGTCGGGCTGCCCGTCACCGCGCTGATGCTGCCGCTGTCCTGGGTCGCGCTCACGCGCATCGTCTTCAAGGTGGACTTCCGGACGTCGAACGAGGGCCGTGCCGAGCTCCGGCGCATGAAAGAGGAGATGGGCCCCATCACGACGCCGGAGAAGCGCGTAGGCATCGTGTTCCTCGCGATGGCGCTGCTGTGGATCACCCGCCCACTGCTGAACAAGCTGCCGGCGCTGTCCGGCCTCGAGGACGCGATGATCGCGATGGCAGGCGCCATCGTGCTGTTCATCCTGCCGAGCGGCGACCGCGACGACCCGCAGCTGCTGCGCTGGGAGTACGCCGAGCGCCTGCCCTGGGGCGTGCTCGTGCTGTTCGGCGGCGGGCTGGCGCTGGCAAAGGCCGTCGCGGATACCGGCCTCGCGGCCTGGATCGGCGAGAGCCTGCACGTCGTCGCGACGATGCCGCCGTTCCTGCTCGTGATGCTGGTCGCGGCGCTGATCATCTTCCTGACCGAGTTGACGAGCAACGTCGCGACGACCACGACTTTCCTGCCGGTCGTCGGCGCGATCGCCATCGAGGCCGGCATGAACCCGCTGCTGCTGACCGTGCCGGTCACGCTCGCCGCGAGTTGCGCGTTCATGTTGCCCGTGGCGACGCCGCCGAACGCGATCGTGTTCGGCTCCGGGCTGCTGACGATCCCGAAGATGATCCGCGCCGGGATTGCGCTCAACATCATCGGCGTCGTCGTCGTCTCGCTGGCCGCGGAATTCCTCGCACCGAAGTTCCTCTGACGGAGAACAACCGTGAGTGACCCGTACGAAGTGACGCCCCGAAACAAGGTCCGGCAGCTCCGCGACAAGGCCCGCTACGACCGGGCTACCGTCCACGCGATCCTCGACGCCGGCGTCGTGGCCAGCGTCGCGTTCATCCAGGACGGCGCGCCGGTCGTCGTGCCGATGCTGTACGGCCGCGACGGCGAGCGCATTTACCTGCACGGGGCGCGGAAGGCGCGCGTCATCCGGCTACTCGAGCAGACCGGGAAGGCGTCGATGAACGTGACGCTGCTCGACGCGCTCGTACTCGCCCGGTCCGCGTTCAATTCGTCGATGAACTACCGCTCCGTCACCGTGTTCGGCACCCCGGCGTTTGTGGACGACGATGCGGAGAAGCTGCACGCGATGCACGTCATTGCCGAGCACACGATGCCGGGCCGCTGGGCCGAACTGCGGGCGCCGCTCGAGAAGGAGATCAAGATGACCGGCATCATCTCGCTCGTGATCGACTCGGCCTCCGCGAAGGTCTCGGACAAGCCGCACCCCGAGGACGAGCCCGAGGATTACGCGATCCCGGTGTGGGCCGGCATCCTGCCACTGGAGTCGCGCTACACGACGCTCCGGGACGCGGATCGCCTCGTCGACGGCGTGGCGCCGTCCGACGCCGTGAAGGCGCTGCAGGGCAAGCGCTTCTGACGCCTCGCGCGCAAGCGCGCTCCTACAACAATGACGCGCTGCGGTGCTCCGCCTCCAGGCGCAGCAGCGCCTCCTTCGTGTCGAGACCGCCGCCGAAGCCGGTCAGGTCGCCGCCCGCCCCGATGACGCGGTGGCAGGGCACGACGATCGGTATCGGGTTGCGGCCGTTCGCGGCGCCGACCGCACGCACGGCCTTCGGCCGCCCGATGCGCTCGGCCACGTCGCGGTATGACGCGGTCTCTCCGTACGGAATCTTCTGCAGCTCGGCGAGCACCGCGAGCTGGAAGTCGGTGCCGGTCAGGCGCAACGGGAGATCGAAGTCGGTTCGCTGGCCGGCAAAATACTCGTCGAGCTGTGCTGTCGCGTCTTCGAACGGCTTCTCGTTGTAAATCCAGTGTGTCTCCGGGTCGCGGCGCATCGACCCCTCGGGAAAGCCGATGATCTCCAGCGCGTCGTCGGTGCCGGCGAGCAGCAACTCGCCGATGGGCGTGGCGTGGTAGCAGTAGTACATGGGTCTAACCTCCGGAACCCGGCAGGGTGTTCCATAACAGCAGTGCGGCGTAGGCACGCCAGGGCCGCCAGGCCTCGGCGCGGGCTTCGAGTGCTTTCGGGGTGACGCGTGCCCCGTCGCCGGACGCGGCCTTCAACAGGCCGAGATCGGATGCCGGAAACGCGTCGGGGTGTTTCAGCGCACGCATCGCGACGTACTGCGCGGTCCATTCGCCGATGCCGTGCAGGGCCGTGAGCGACGCGCGGAACCCGGCGGGATCCTGCGCGGCGTCGAACGACACGTCGCCGTCGACGACCGCTTTCGCAAGGCGCCGGATCGTCGCGGCGCGCGCCGTCGTCAACCCGAGGCCTTCGAGGCGAGCGCGGGCGAGCGTGTCCGCGCCGGGGAAGACATGCGTCAGGTTCGCCGGTGCGCCGGCCGCAACCGGCGAGCCGTAGCGCTCAACGATGCGGCCGGCGAGCGTCGTCGCGGCCTTGACGGAGACCTGCTGGCCGAGGATCGCGCGCACCGACAGCTCGAACGGGTCCCACGTGCCCGGCACGCGGACCACGGCGCGTCGCCCGAGCGCCCGCTTCAGCATCGGGTCACGGACGAGCACCTTGCGAATCTCGCCAACCGGCGCGTCGAGGTCGAAGATTTCGCGCACCTTCTGCACGACCGCGAACAGGTCCGGTGTGCCGACCCCGGCCACGGACAGCCGCAGGGCCCGGGCATCCGGGCAGTCGCACACCACGATCGTGCCGGTGCCCACGGTACGGTGGTACACGCCGTCGCTGACGGCTTCGACGCCGGGCACGGCGCGCGCCGCGAAGAAGCCGAGCAGCGCCGTCCAGTCGAACGGCGTCCGGTACGGCAGGTCGATCGCCAGCGTCGCCGAGGGTTTCGCGGCGACGTTTCCGACATGCCGGCGGAGTTCGCGCGGCGCACGCCCGTACGTCGTTCGGAACGCGTCATTGAATCGCCGGGTGCTGCGGTAGCCGGCCGCGACCGCGATGTCCCGCATCGGCAGCTGCGTCTGGTCGATCAGCCGCTTCGCGAAGTGCAGCCGCTGCGTGTGCGCAACCGCGAGCGGACTGGCGCCGAGATGCCGGGTGAACAGCCGGCGCAGGTGCCGGCTCGTGACGCCGAGGCGCTCCGCGAGGTCCTCGACGCTGCCATCGTCCAGCGCGCCGTTCGCGATCAGGCGCAACCCGCGGCGCACGGTCGTCGACGTGCCGTGCCAGGCCGGCGTGCCCGGCGCGCACTCCGGCCGGCAGCGCAGGCACGGCCGGAAGCCGGCCTCGCCCGCCGCGGCCGCGGACGGGTAGTACTCCACGTTTTCGGGCTTCGGCGGATTCGCCGGGCAGATCGGCCGGCAGTAGATGCCGGTCGACTTCACGCCGACGAAGAACTGCCCGTCGAAGCGGGCGTCGCGGGCGAGTCGGGCACGTTCGTAAACAGCGTTTGGCGGCATCGGTACGTTCTCCAGTGCCCCGCAGTATACGCCCGCCCCCGCGCCGGACTGGCCGGAATCGGACCTTGATGTTCGCGCCGGCCTAGCCCCCGGCGGTGACCTCGTCCCACCAGTCGCCGACGACCTTGCCGGTGACGGCGTTCGCGAGGTAGCCGAACTCGGCGTGGACGTTGAGCTGGCCGTCCAGGCGGAAGTGGTTGTACAGCGACAGGTCCGTGATCGACTCGACGAGACCGCACTGAACCATCGGCGCGAAGTCGTCCGCGAGCCGCGGATCGATCGCGGTCAGGTCGCCGATCGCCGTCAGGTTTATCCAGCGGCGAATGCCGGCCGGGTAACGATCCGCACCGGGACGATCACTGCCCAGCAGCCGCCGTTGCAGATATCGCTGGCCGAGCGGGCTACCCATCGTCACCCACAGGCTCACGTCGATCTCTTCACGGTCCTCGCGCGACAGCTCCCACAGCGCGTCGAACGCGATGACGGAACCCATGCTGTGCGTGAGCAGCAGGATCGGGCGGCCGGCGCCCTTCGCCGCGCGCAGGCGCAGCTTGAGCATGTCGCGCGCCGCGCGGCCCGCCTCATCCTCGTCGCCCAGGTAGCGGTGCAGTTCGCGCAGGTGCAGCTCCATGCGTTCGCTCGCAAGGTGCGGGATCAGGAACGGCAGCCGGTCGCCGAGCCGGTACAACCAGAGCGTGAAGCGGCGCGTCCACGACGACGCCTCGCGCATGTCGTCGAGCGTGGCGGCCGTCTGCCCGATGACGCGGTCGATTGCCGCCGTGTCGCGAGCGATGTCGCGGTGCTCGCCGTAGAAGTCGAACGTCCAGGCGACGATGTCCATCGCGTCCTCGTGTGCCCGGATTCGTTTCGCGGTCGCGGGACTGCTGCGGCGAACACCCTCGACCAGGCAGCGGCGCAACGCCGCGAGGTGCACGCCGGCGGGCGGCTTCGGCAGCAGGCCGGGCACGTACAGGATGATCGGGGCCGGCGCGTTCAAGCGACGGTCCCGCGCGCGTCCGCGAGCAGATCGGCCAGTTCGTGCAGATCGCGAACCGTCCTGCGCGGTGCCGGCAGCTCCTCGGGCCACTCGCGGTTCTCGCGGTTGATCCAGACGGCATCGATGCCGGCGCTGCGCGCGCCCTCCACGTCGGACAGCGGCTGGTCGCCAATGTGGAGCGTTTCCCCGGGCGCGGTGCCGGCGACGCACAGCGCGGCATCGAAAATCGGGCGTTCCGGTTTCGCGGCGCCGGCGAGCCGCGCATTGACGTAACCGTCGAACAGGTCGTCGATACCAATGCGCTCCAGGCTCGCGCTGCCGTTCGTCACGGCGACGAGACGGTAGTGCCGGCGCAGCGCGAGCAGCGCCGGCCGCACGTCCGGGAACAACTCCACCGCGTTGCGCGCGGCGTCAAACGAGTCGAATGCCCCGTCGAGATCGAAGTCGTCGTAGCCCGCCACGAACGCCATCTGCCGGAGCGTCTCCTGCCGCAGGAACCGCAGGTCGTGCGCGCGCGCACGGTGCTGGTTGACGATGCGCCGCCGCAGTGCCTCGATCGCCGCCGGCGGGAAGCGCGGCATGATGTTCGGGTAGCGCTCGTCGAGCCACTCGCGCAGGCAGCGCTCCGCCCGCTCCAGGACCGGGCGAATCGGCCACAGCGTATCGTCGAGGTCGAGTGTGATGGCGCGGATGGTCTGCACGGGAATTGCCGTCGGTTGCTCGCGTCGGCGGAATGGCCGACCATTGTCGTCGGACACCCTGAAACAGTTCAACCGGAACCTGCTGATGAAATACCTGCACACGATGGTCCGCGTCGCCGATCTCGACGCGTCTCTTCGCTTCTACCGCGATTTGCTGGGGCTCCGCGAGTTGCGGCGCACGGACAACGAGAAGGGCCGGTTCACGCTCGTGTTCCTCGCGGCGCCGGGCGACGACGATGCGCAGGTCGAGCTGACGTTCAACTGGGATCCGGAAGACTACGGCGAGGGCCGCAATTTCGGCCACCTCGCCTATCGCGTGGACGACATCTACGGCCTGTGCCGGAAGCTGATGGACGCCGGCGTCACGATCAATCGACCGCCGCGCGACGGCCACATGGCGTTCGTGCGCTCACCGGACAACATCTCCATCGAGCTCTTGCAGGCGGGCGAACCACTGCCGCCCGCCGAACCCTGGGCATCGATGCCGAATACCGGTCACTGGTAGCCCGGCGACTCAACCCGGCATCAGCGGCGGCAGCGGGTCGCCGTCCGTCCTCGCGACGTCGGCCGACGCCGCCGTGATCGTCCGGATCGCTTTCGCGAGCGCGGCGGCATCCCAATCGCTGTCCGTGCGCCCGTAACTCGCGCGCGACAGCCGCCGCAACTCGCCCGCAAGCGGCTCGGCGACGCGCGACGCCAGCTCCCCGATGCTGCGCGGCGGGCTGTCCGGCCATTCCAGTTCGGCCCATTCGACCAACGCGCGGCGCACGGCCGCGGCATCGCCCGCCTGCGCGGCAGCCCGGGCCGCCTTCAGATACTTCGCCTGGCGCTTGTGCACCGGCACCGGCGCAGGCTCGCGTTCGTTGCGGCTCGGCCGGCTGGACCACCACCACGCGAGCACCGTCAGCAGCCAAACCGCGGCCAGCAGCAGCGCCACGTTCTTCCAGAAATCGGAATACACGACTTCCCGCATTGCCGCATCCGCCGGCTCCGCCGGCGCGGGCGCCACCGGTTCCTCGACAACCGGCGCCGGCGGCGGCGCGCTGCCCGGGGTCGGCAAAACCGTCAGCGTGCGCGGCGGCAATGACGCGACCTTCCACTCGCGTTCGTCGATATCGAACCACGGCAGTTCCACCTTCGGCAGCACGCGGTCGCCGGCCTCGACGCCGATCATCGCGTACTGGTCCGTGCGGATGCCGCGGATGCCGTCGCTTTCGAGCCGGCGGTCGAGCGCCGGTTTGTCCGGGTAGATATTCAGGCCGTCGACGACCGGCGGCTGCAACACCGGGATCTGCGTCTGCAGCTGGCCGAGCGCGCTGACCGTGATGTCCCGGGAGATCGGCTCGCCCACCTTCAGCGAATCCGGCTCGCGCGACCAGTTGTCCCGGATCGTCAGGTCGCGCGCGGGCAGCCACGCGGCGTCCGTGTGTCCCGGCGGTGCCGGCGGTATCGGGTTCACAGTGATCGTGTGCGACTCGGACTCGAAGACCTTGCGGCCGGTGATGCGCCCGTCGCGCAGGACGCGGGCCTCGAACTTCGCGGGCGAAATCGAGATCTCGCCGCTTTCCTGCGGGAATATCGCGAACGCGTACTCGACGACGTTGTACGAGCGCCCGTTCAGAATGGCTTCGTAGTTGCGCTCGTCGCTCGCCTGCTCGACCAGGACCTCCGCGCCCGAAAAGACCGGTTCGCGCAGGGCCGGCTGCCGCGTGGCGACGGCCCGGTAGATCTTGATGCGATACAGCACCTGCGCCTGCACCCAGGTCTCTTCGAAGTCGACCTCGGTCGTCACGAACACGTCGGCCTCGCCCGGCGGCTTGTACGCCGGTTCGGTGACCGTGATCGTCAGCGGGTTGCTGCGCTCCGCGCCGACCGGGATCGATGGCACGGTCAGCACGCCGGCGCGGCGAGGGGACAGCACGATCGACCAGGACATGCTGCGGCTCACCTGGCCGTTCACGATGTGGGCTTCGCTGAGCTGGCTCGTCTGGCCGATCTCGAAGTCGTCGTCCAGCACGGAGAGATCGGGCGCGTCGCCGCTGGTCGAGTCGACCGTGACCTTGAGCGTGAAGGACTCGTTCGACTCGATGCGGTCGCGGTCCACTGACGCCACGACGGCGGCCTGCGTGATGCCGGCGACGAACGACAGCGCCACGACGATGCCGGCCAGTCCGTGCCGAATCCTGCCTCCGGTTACCATGGTTGCTCCTCGTTGTCGGGCCACACGTCGTTGCCGTCCTGGTCCTTGCCCAGGCGCTGGTACTGGTAGCGGAACTTGCGGCGCAGCAGGCCGCCCGGGTCGTTCGGGATGCGCCGCAGCCATTGCTCCATCGCCTGCTGCTCCGCCTGCTGCCGGCGCAGCTCCGCGAGCTGCTCCTCGGACATCTGCTCGGCCGGGTCCTGCTGCTCCGCCTCCTCGGCAGCGCGCTCGAGTTGCTCCTGCAGCTCGCGCATTGCCTCCTCGGCCGCCTCGTCTTCGTCGCGCATTGCCGATTCACTGTTCTCGGACTCGCTGTCCGACGACGAATTCGGGTCGCCCTGCTGGTTCGGGTCCGGCGGCTGGTCCGAGGACTGGCTGTCGTCGCCCGACGACTCCGACGACTGCTCGTCGCCCTGCTGCTGTTCCTGTTGCTGTTGCTGTTGCTGTTGCTCGAGCGCCTGTTTCACGACGTCGAGGTTGTGCGCGGCGTCCGCGTCGTCCGGCGTCATCTCGAGAACCTGCTCGTACGCGTCGATCGCCGATTCGAATTCGCCCTGGCGCGCCAGCGCGTTGCCGAGGTTGTACAGGCTGCGTGCATCACCGCGCTCGGCGAACTGCGCCGCGCTGTCCGCGTATTCGCCCGCCAGGTAGCGGGACGCGGCCCGCCATTCCGGGTTTTCGAACAGTTGCGCCGCAGCCTCGGCCTCGCCGGCATCGAGCAGCCGCTGTGCCTGCTGATCGCGGTTGCGCCAGAGGTCGTCCCAGGCGCCCGCCTCGGCCGGTTGCGGCAACGGCAGCACGACGACCAGCAGGACGATCGCCCAGCCGCGGCGAAAGGCGAGTGCCGCCAGCGGTAACAGCAACAGCAACAGCCACGGCCCCTCCTCGCGCCACTGGTCCGTCGACTGGTTGTCGTCGGTCGCCATGCGCGGCGAGACCGCGCCGGACAGCAGCGTGTCGAGATCGCGGCCATCGGACGTGATCGTCGCGTACCGGCCGCCGCCCGCCGAGGCGAGTTCGCGCAGCCCGCTCTCCTCGAGCTTCGGAATGGCCATCTGCCCGGCATTGTCGGTCACGAAGCCGCCCGCGGCGCGCGGGATCGGCGCGCCCTGGCGCGTGCCGACGCCGAGCACGGACAGCGAGAAGCCCGCGTCGTACAGGTCGCGCGCGGCGCGTTCGGCGGCCGGCGACGTGCCACCGTCCGTCATCAGCAGTACCTCGCCGGCACCGACCGCGGCCTGCTCGAGGAGCCGCCGGCCCTTGTTGATGGCCGCCGCCGGGTAGCTGCCGCGACTCGGCATGATGTCGGTGCTCAGGCTGTTCACCAGTGCCGCAACGGTGTCGCTGTCCGTGGTGAGCGGCGTCACGGTGAACGCGTTCGACGAGTAGACGACCAGCGCGGTCTGGCCGCCGCCGCGGCGCTCGAGCAGGTCGAGGATCTTGAGGCGGGCGCGCAGCAGGCGGCTCGGCGCGACGTCCTGCGCGTCCATCGACCGCGACAGGTCGAGCGCGACGACGAGCGACTGGTCGGAACGGAACACCGGCTGCTCGAGCCGCTGCCAGGCGGGCCCGGCCAGCGCGAGCACGCCGAGCGTTCCGGCGATGCCGAGCAGGATCCAGCGGCTGTCACGTCGGCGTCCCTGCGCGCGGGACAGGACGTACGGCGCGAGCGCGGCATCGACGACGTTTTCCCAGCTGCCCGGCCCGAGGCGCCGGAACGCGAACCAGCACGCGGCCGCGATCACGAACGGCAGCGCCACCAGCCACTCCGGCCGCAGGAAGTGAAACTCACCGGGCATGAGCACGCTCCCTCATCGCCAGCCGGACGCGAAGACCGCGCAGCAGGCTGGCGAGACACAACAGGGCCGCGAGCGCGAACGCGCCGGCCAGTGGCAGGTGGTACAGCGAGCGCACCGGCCGGAAACCGGACTCGGGCTCGTCGACGGGCTCGAGTTCGTCGACGAGCCGGTAGATGTCCTGCAGCCCGGCCGTGTCCTTCGCGCGGAAGTAGCGTCCGCCCGTCATCTCCGCGATCTGCGTCAGCGTCGCCTCGTCCAGGTCCGCCGACGGGTTGATCTGCCGGCGGCCGCCGATCAGCGACGACACCTCGAGCTGCTCCGCGCCGATGCCGATCGTGTAGACGCGCAGGCCGATCTGCTGCGCGAGTTCCGCCGCCTTCAGCGGATCGACTTCGCCGGCCGTGTTCGCACCGTCGGTGAGCAGCACGAGCACCTGTTCGCCCGCGTCCTGCTCCTGTTCGTGAATGCGCTTGACCGCCAGCGTGATCGCATCGCCGATTGCCGTCTTCTCGCCGGCGAGGCCGATGAACGCCTCGAGCAACAGCGCTTTGACCGTCTCGCGGTCGAGCGTCAGCGGCACCTGCAGGTACGCACGCTCGCCGAACAGGATGAGCCCGATGCGGTCGCCCTCGCGCCGCGAGATGAAGTCGCTCGCAACCGCTTTCGTCGCCGTGAGCCGGTCGACGCGCGTGTTGCCGAGCACGAAATCCTGCTGGTCCATGCTGCCGGACAGGTCGACCGCGAGCATCAGGTTGCGGCCGGACACGGGCACGTCGACCTCGTCGCCGACGTACTCCGGCCGCGCCGCCGCGACGACCAGCAGCACCCAGGCAAGCGCCGCGGCCCAGAAGCGCCAGTTCAGCAACTGCTCCGCCGCGGCGCGGTCTTGCAGCATGGAGAATCCGCCGAAGCCCGGCACGCGAAGGCCGGCTTCCTGCACCGCGCCAGCCTCCGCCACGAAGCGCCGCACGAGAAACGGCAACGGCAGTACCGCGAGCACCCAGGGCCAGGCCAGCGAATACATCAGGTCGACTCCGGCAGCGGCGTCGCAATGCGGGTACGCACCGCGTCGACGAACGCGGCCACGTCGGAGCGCGGTACCTCGGTTGCCGGGTTCCGGTACGGCCACTCGACGACAGGACGGCCGTCGCCGTCGACGAACGCCGGCCGCGCGAGACCGCGGTCGAGGAACTGAAGCCACGCCTCGCCGGTGAGGCCCGCGACGTCGGACCGCGGCGCGTACGCGAGCATCGTGCGCCGCAGCAGTTCGGACAGCTCCGTGCCGAGGCGGACGGCGTTGCCGTGTTGTTCATACGCACTCACCGCGGCGCGCAGCCGGCGCAGCGCATGCCGCCGGGCCGCATTGCGTCGGTACGCGCGCGTCCACTGCCAGCCGAGCCAGCCCAGCGCGCCGGCCGCGATCGCGATCAATACCCACCAGCCGGGAGCCAGCGGCCAAATGCCGACCGGGTCCGGCAGGTGCAGGTCGCGCAGCGGGAGTTCGTCGGGATTCATCGGCGCGCTCAGTGCGTCCGGCGGCCGAGGGCCGTCTGCAGAGTCGCAATGGGGTCGTCCACCGTCGACATCGGCAGGAGATGAATGCCATAGCGCTGGCAGAACGCGTCGAGCGCGTTGCGCCGTTCGACAAATGCATTCGCGTAGTCGCGCCGGGCCTGCGGCGTGTGCGTGTCGATCGCGATCTCGTCGTCGCCGGATACGAGCCGGTAGCGGCCCGGCGGCGGCAGCTCCTGCTCGAACGGGTCCGACAGCGAGATCGCGAGCACCTCGTTGTGCCGCGCGACGCTCGACAGGTAGGACTGGCCCGCGCGGGTGAGCCCGGTGAAATCGCTGAGCACGACGACGAGGCTTCCCGGGCGCGCGACCCGGCGCAGCGCGGACAGCGCCATCGTCAGCGCGGTCTCGCCGTCCATACCGCCTTCACGCGACGTCCAGTCAGGGTGCTCCGCCAGCGCGTGCACGAAGCGCAGTGCGGCCTGCCGGCCGAGGCGCGGCTTGAGCTCGCGGTGCACGTGGTCGCCGAAGACGATGCCGCCGAGGCGGTCGCCGCGATGGTGCGCGGCCCACGCGATCAGCGCGGCAGCGCGGCTCGCATTCACGGACTTGAAGCAGCCGTGCGTCGCGAAATGCATGTTCGAGCGCAGGTCGACCATGACCAGCACCGGGCGCTCGCGTTCCTCGCGGAACAGCTTCGTGTAAGCGGTCGTGCTGCGCGCCGTGACGCGCCAGTCGATCGAGCGCGGATCGTCACCGGGCTGGTATGGCCGGGACTCGTCGAACTCCATGCCGCGCCCGCGGAAGTGCGAGACGTACGCGCCGGTCTGCAGCGAATTGACGCGGAGCACGTCGAGCGCGATCGCGCGCGCCGGTCCGTTCAGCCGGATCAGCGCCGGCTGGGTGACCGCGACCGGCGACGCGTCGGCGGGCACGTGGTCCAGCTGCATCAGGGCACTCCGACGCCGTCCAGCAAGCGTTCGATGACCGAGTTCGCGTCCACGCCGTCCGCTTCCGCCTCGAAACTCAGCACGAGGCGGTGCCGCAGCACGTCCGGCGCGACGGCCTGGATGTCCTCCGGCCCGACGAAATCGCGGCCGGCAAGCCACGCATGCGCACGTGCGGCGCGGTCGATGCCCATGCTCGCGCGTGGCGAGGCACCGTAGAGTATCTGGCCCGCGAGTGATGCGTCGACCGAGCCCGGGTCGCGCGTCGCGATCACCAGGTTCACGATGTATTCCTCGAGTTCCTCGGCGAGGTGCAGCCGCAGGATGTCCTGGCGGGCCTGCATGATCGATGCCTGCGACAGGAGCTCGGGCGGCTGGAACGGGTCGCGCTTGTGCGCCTTCGCCTCGTCGCGATTCAGCACGAGGATACGGCGTTCGTCCGCCGGGCTCGGGTAGCCGACCTGGACGTGCAGAAGGAAACGATCGAGCTGCGCCTCGGGCAGCGGGTACGTGCCTTCCTGCTCGATCGGGTTCTGCGTGGCCATCACCATGAACAGGTCTTCGAGCGCGTAACTCTTTTCACCGACCGTGATCTGCCGCTCCTCCATCGCCTCGAGCAGCGCGGACTGGACTTTGGCGGGCGCGCGGTTGATCTCATCGGCGAGGATCAAGTTGTGGAACAGCGGGCCCTTGCGGAATTCGAACGTGCCTTCCTGCGGCCGGTAGATGTCGGTGCCCGTCAGGTCCGCCGGCAACAGGTCCGGCGTGAACTGCAGCCGGTGGAAATCGCCTTCGATGCTCTCGGCGAGCACCTTGATCGCGCGCGTTTTCGCGAGTCCGGGAGCGCCTTCGACGAGCAGGTGCCCGTCGCACAGCAGTGCAATCAACATGCGATTGATCAGGTGCGCCTGACCGATGATCAACCGGCTCGCATGTGCTTCCAGCTGCTGAAACCTTTCTACTACGCTCATCCACGACTCCCAGGGTTGCGGCTCGCCAAGCGGGCGTGACATTTTAGTGATGATGCACCGCAAGGCCAACTCGTCGCCACGATGGGGTTATTCGCCGCAACTTCGGCAACTTCAGCGATAATGACGCCTTTCAGACCATCGTGAGCGCTGCAGGTTGCCTTCTCCTACCCGATTTCTGACGATCCTCGCTCCCGTCCTGCTGGGCGCGGCCTGCAAGGACCAGCCGGACCCCCCTCCCGCGGACGCTGCCTCGCCGGCACAGGGGCTGCTGCCGGCTGCCGAGTTCGCCACCGGCTGCGGTGACGGCGGCGAGCTTGACGTCACCCTGTACGGCGCGCTCGAAGGCCCGGTCCGGTGGGGCGCCGGCGCCATGAGCTGCGAGGGCATGCCGCGCCCCGACGGGGCCGGGGCCCGCCTGCGATTCGCGGGCCAGCCGGACGGCGGCCCGCCGCTCGCGATCATCATCGGCATCCCGGGTCTCACGCGGGGTGCCACCGGCACGGACCTCGCCAGCAACGTGACGATCATCGAGGAAGGCGCCGGCCGCTTCTTCAGCACCACGAACCTGGACACCTGCTGGACGGACGTGGACGGCCAGGACGCCGTCGACGACGCCGGCCGTTTCGCCGTGCGCGGCCGACTCATTTGCATATCACCGCTGCCGGAGGTCAACGGCGCCGCCAGCGTGACGCTGGGCGAACTGCGCTTCCAGGGCTTCATCGACTGGGAGTCATCGTGACGCCACTCGTCGTACTCGCCGCACTGGCGTCGCTGCCGTCGTCGCTCGACACGCCGGCCGACGTCGACGCGATCTTCCCGAAGGACGTGCTGATCGTGCAGGCCTCCGAGTACGCCTGTTACCGCTTCGACGTGTACCTCGCGGCTGACGGCCCGCGTCGCTCGCGCGGCCTGATGCACGTGCGCAAGCTGCCGGAGTCGACCGGCATGCTGTTCGTGTACAACGAAAGCGACTACCGCTCGATGTACATGCGCAACACTTATATATCCCTCGACATCGCGTTCATCCGCGCTGACGGCGACATCGTGAACATCGCGAAGGCCACGGAGCCGTTGTCGCTGAAGTCGATCTACTCGACCGAGCCGGCGACCTACGTGCTTGAACTCAAGGCCGGGATCACGGACCGCCTGCACATCGACGAAGACAGCCGGGTCCTCTGGGGGCCGATCTTCGGGGAGTAGCCGTGACGCGCAGCACCCGCAGGAACTTCACGATACTCGCCGCCGTGGCCGCGGCGTCGACGCTCCTCGCCTGGGCCGTCATCACGCTAAACGGGTTCAGCGACGACAGCCTGCGGATCGCGCTTCGCTTGTCGGCCCGCATCTCGTTCATGCTGTTCCTCGTCATCTTTGTCGCGAGACCGCTGGCGCAGCTGTTCCCCGGGCGGCTCACGCGCACTCTGCTGCGCGAGCGGCGCTCCCTCGGCATCGCGTTCGGTACGAATCACATCGTGCACCTCGCGCTGATCGCCTGCCGCTACACCGCGTTCCCGGAACTCGAATACCCGGTATCGAGCGGCATTGTCGGCGGCACGGCCTACCTGCTCATACTGTTGATGCTGATCACGTCGTTCGACGGCCCCACCCGCGCGATCGGCCCGAAGGCCTGGCGCGTGCTGCACAAGACGGGGCTCTACTTCGTCGGCTTCGTGTTCGTCACGACGCTGCTGCCGGACGAAGGCGACCCGTTCTTCACGTTTGAACGAGCATGGTTCGTCGTGCTGACGGTCATCGCACTGGTCATACGCATGACGGCTTGGTTTGCACAGCGGAAGAATGCACCGCAGCCGTAGTCTTGCGTGGCGGGTGATTGGCGCTCTCGCTGTGTCACTGGTCCTGCTGGCGACTTGCCGGTTCGCTGCGCGGCAACATTCCGGCTTGATCGAGCCAGCTGCTGAGTCCGGGACGCCGGATTTGGCCGAGGTTGTCGCGGCGGCGCCCAATGCCCGGGCGGATGCAACAGGCGTTGCCGGGAACGAACCCGGATGCCTGTCGCCGGATCAGGTCGAAATGCTGCCGGCGCTCTACAACGACTCGCTGCGCTACGTGCACGTGTCGATCATGGGTGAGGCAATGGGTCGTTACCGGGGACTGTCTCAAGACTACCTCGAATCACTCGCGGCGCAGGGCGATTCCGGCGCCATGGGCGTACTTGGTGCAATGGCGGAACTCGAGGCTTTCGGCGAGTCGCCGGGCGGAGCCGTCGGCATGCTGACGCTGGAAGACATGCCGCACTACACGTGGTATCCGCGCCAGCCGCTTGACGAATCAGTTCGGGAACACCTTCAAAGCGCCGCTGACTGGTACTACGCCGCGGCGTTGCACGGGCGTCTGCTGGCGCTCTCCAAAGTCGGCGAAATGCGCGGCTATCTTGAGGGCGGCGCGGTGGGCCTCGGGTGGATCAGCAAGGAAGACCTGGACGCACTGCCAATGCGGGAACGAAACGCCATGCTGCCCGCCAATGTATTTCAACGGCTGGCATTCGTCATAGCTCCGAATCTGGGCGAGGGTCCGATTGGCGAACTATTCGCCGGGGTCGCATTCGAATCCCCGCTCCAGCAGCCCATCCTGGAGTCACTGCAAGAGGAATTCGAGGCGGACCGCGTCGCCGCCGGCTTGCCGCCGATCGTCGTGCCATCGTCAGACGCACCGCCGGTCAAGGAATTGCTGGACCTGGTCTGCGAGTCCTACGTACCCGATGGAAAAGCCTCTGACTAAAGCACCGCCGCGATCGACTCCGCCAGGTACTCCACGTTCGCCGGGGTGATGCCGGCCACGTTGATGCGGCTCGAGCCGACCATGTACACGCCGTAGTCCTTTTTCAGGCGATTGACCTGCGCCTCGCTGATGCCGAGGAAGCAGAACATGCCGTTCGCGCGGACCAGGTGCGAGAAATCATGGCCGGGTGCCTTGGCCTGCAACGCGTCGTTCAACAGCGTGCGCATCGCGATCAGGCGCTCGCGCATTTCGGTGAGCTCACCGTGCCACTGCGTCGTCAGCGCCTTGTCGGCGAGAATTTCGGCCACGACGGCCGCGCCGTGATCCGGCGGCACCGAGTACAGCGTGCGCACGATGTTCGCGAGCTGGCTGGCCACGATGTCCCGGGTGGCGGCATCCGGTGCCAGCACCGACACGGTGCCGACGCGGTCGCGGTACAGCCCGAAGTTCTTGGAGCACGACGTCGAGACGATCATCGTGGGCACGCGCTCGGCGAGGTGGCGCACGATGAACGCGTCCTCGTCGAGGCCCGTCGCGAAGCCCTGGTAGGCCATGTCGACGAACGGTACGAGGCCGCGCTCGTCGATGACGTCGGCAATCGCGCGCCACTCGTCTTCCGACGGGTCGAGGCCGGACGGGTTGTGACAGCAGCCGTGCAGCAGCACGACGTCGCCGGACGGAATCTTGCCGAGCGCGTCGAGCATCGCCTCGGTGCGAATGACGTGCTTCGCCGTGTCGTAGTAGGCATAGGGCTGCAGCGCGAGGCCTGCCCCGCCGAGCAGTGGCACGTGGTTCGCCCACGTGGGCTCGCTGACCCAGACCGGCGTCTTCTCGAGCGCCCGCAGCAGCAGGCCGGCGGCGACGCGCAACGAACCGGAGCCGCCCGGCGCCTGGATCGTGACCAGGCGATCCTTGTCCTCGCTGCCGGCGAACGTCAGCGCCTGCATCGCCGCGTTGAACGCCGGGTTGCCCGCGGTGCCGAGGTAGGCCTTGCTGTCCTGCGTATCGACGAGCCGCTGCTCCGCCGCCTTGACGCAGTCGAGTACCGGCGTCGTACCGGCTTCGGTACGGAACACGCCGACCCCGAGGTCGATTTTTTCCTGGCGGGAATCGGCCTTGTATTCAGCAATCAGGCCGAGGATGGCATCGGGCGGCAGCGGCTTGAGCCCTTCGAACACGGCGGTCTCCAGAAAGCGGACAAAAGACGGCGCGCATTGTACACGGATCGCGCAGCCACCGGCCCCAACGAAAACGCCGGCGCGAGGCCGGCGTTCGTTGCAGCTGAACCGGTTCTCGTCAGGCTTTCGGCGCCCAGACGGAACACCAGCCGTTTGCGTTCACGAGCTTGCCCGGGAAGATCTGGCACGGGCGCCACTCGGCCCCGTCGTCGCCCTGGATCAGCGCGCAGTTCGCGCAGTGCTGATTCTCGGCGGCGTTCGTTTTCGCGGACGCATCGACGGTGCTCGCGTCATGGGTGTACTTCATGGCCTGCGCCATCGGGTCGTCTTCACCGAGGTGCGGCAGGTCGCTGGCGCGTGCGCCGCGGGACGGTGCAAGTACTGCACCGGTGGCGGCGACCGCGGATAACTGGATGAACTGGCGGCGAGCAATGGTCTTCACGAAACGTCCTCCGGGATGGTGTCTTGTTGCTCGCATTGTACTCGGTCTGCATGAACGGCAGCAAAACGAATCCTGTAACAATTCCTTGCAAATCCGCTACTTGCAAACGATTCTCATTACGGGAAACAGGGCGCGACGCCGGCCTCCCGCAGGAGCGATATACTGGCGCACCGGGCACCCGTACCACCGTATGACCGCAGGCAGCGCCGCCATCGAGATCCGGAAAAGCCGCGACGGCAAACGCCGGGCGCTCGCCGATGCCGTGGCCGTCGAGGAGCCGCTGGAGATCCGGCTCGGCTACTCGACGCCCGGCGGGCGCGCGCTGAAAAGCCTGTCCATCACCATGCGCACGCCCGGGGACGACCGCGCCCTGGCCGCGGGCTTCCTGTACACGGAATCGATCATCCGGCAGGCCGCCGACATCGCGTCGATCGACGTCTGCGGACCGCCCGCGCCGGACACCGGCAGCCGCAACGTGGTCCGGGTCGAGCTCGGGCCTGACGTCGCCGTGGATCTCGGGCGCCTGCAACGACACTTCTATACGACGTCGAGCTGCGGCGTCTGCGGCAAGGCATCGCTCGATGCGCTGCGCGTCACCGGCGTGACCCCGCCGCCGGCCGGCAAACCCGCGTTCCGCGAAGCCGTCATCACGGCGATGCCCGGCAAGCTGCGCGCGGCGCAACGCACGTTCGAGGTGACCGGCGGCCTGCACGCCGCCGGGGCCTTCGACGAGAGGGGCACGCTGGTGGCCGTGACGGAAGACGTCGGGCGGCACAACGCCGTCGACAAGCTCGTGGGCCGGCTGCTGCTCGACGACCGGCTGCCGGCGCGCGATCTCGGCATCATCGTGTCGGGACGCGCCAGCTTCGAGCTCATGCAGAAGGCGCTGGTCGCCGGCATGCCGCTGCTCGCCGCGGTCAGCGCGCCGTCCAGTCTCGCCGTGTCGCTGGCGCGCGAATTTGGCATGACGCTGATAGGCTTCCTGCGCGGCGAATCGTTCAATATCTACTCGGGGGAAGAACGCGTATGTCCATGAGCAATGGGCACGGCAATGGCTACGATGCGGACATCACGGCGAGCATCGTGTCGCGTTTCGATGCGCGGCCGGAACAGCTTATCCAGATCCTGCACGGGGTCGTCGAGCGCTTCGGCTACGTGCCGGAAGCCGCGATCCGGCAGCTCGCCGAGGCACTGAACCTGTCGCGCGCCGACGTGCACGGCGTCGTGAGCTATTACCACGACTTCCTGACCGGGAAGCCGGGGCGTCACCGCGTGAAGATCTGCCAGGCCGAGGCCTGCCAGGCGATGGGGAGCCACGAGCTGACCGCGCACGCAACCGGTTCGCTCGGTATGGCCCTGCACGAGACGAAGGACGACATCACGCTGGAGCCCGTGTACTGCCTCGGCAACTGCGCCTGTTCACCGGCCGTGATGATCGGTGACCGCGTGTACGGCCGCGTCACCGCCGAGCGCTTCGACGAGCTCATCGGCGGCCTGGAGGGCAACGACTGATGGCGCGCACGAAAGTCTATGTCCCGCGCGAAACCGCGGCCTGCTCCGTCGGCGCCGACGACGTCGCCGTCGCGATTGCGCGCGCATCGAAAGAACGCGGCTCCGACATCCAGCTCGTCCGCAACGGCTCCTGGGGTGCGAGCTGGCTCGAGCCGCTCGTCGAGGTCGAGGTGGGCGAGCAGCGGATTGCGTACGCGAACGTCGAGCCCGGCGACGTCGCGGGCCTGTTCGACGCCGGCTTCCTCACCGGCGGCGAGCACGCGAAGCGCCAGGGGCCCGTGAACGAGATCCCGTACCTGGTCAACCAGGAACGCTGGACGTTCTTCCGCTGCGGGCTGATCGAGGCGCTGTCGCTCGAGCACTTCCGCGCGACGTCGGGCTTCGCGGGGCTCGAGAAGGCCTTCGAGATCGGCGGCGAGGCCGTGGCACAGGCCGTGCTCGACTCCGGCCTGCGCGGTCGCGGCGGCGCGGCGTTCCCCGCCGGCATCAAGTGGCAGACCGTGCGGAACGCGGAAGGCACGCAGAAATACATCGCCTGCAACGCGGACGAAGGCGACAGCGGCACGTTCTCGGACCGCATGCTGATGGAAGGCGACCCGTACGGCCTGATCGAAGCCATGGCGATCGCCGGCTTCGCGGTCGGCGCGAGCAAGGGCTACATCTACCTGCGCTCCGAGTACCCGCTGACCCACAAGATCCTGTCGAAGGCGCTGGCGGTCGCGCGCGATGCGGGCTGGCTGGGCCACGACATCCAGGGCTCGGGCTTCGACTTCGACATCGAGCTGCACTTGGGCGCCGGCTCGTACGTGTGCGGCGAGGAAACGGCGATGCTCGAGAGCCTCGAGGGCCGGCGCGGCATCGTGCGCTCGAAGCCGCCGCTCCCGGCACTGTCGGGGCTGTTCGGCAAACCCACGCTCGTGCACAACGTCGTCACGCTGGCGTCCGTGCCGAACATCGTGCGCCTCGGCGCGGAGCGCTACGCCGGCTTCGGCGAAGGCCGCTCGAAGGGCACGCTCGCGTTCCAGCTCGCCGGCAACGTGAAACGCGGCGGGCTCGTGGAAAAGGCATTCGGCATCACGCTCCGGCAGCTGATCGAGGACTTCGGCGGCGGCACCGCGAGCGGGCGGCCGGTGAAGGCCGTGCAGGTCGGCGGGCCGCTCGGCGCCTACATCCCGGCGGAGCAGCTCGACCTGCCGATGGACTACGAGGCGTTCATCAAGGCCGGCGCGATGATCGGCCACGGCGGCATCGTGGTCTTCGACGACCTCGCGAACATGGCGCGGATGGCACGCTTCGCGATGGAGTTCTGCGCAATCGAGTCCTGTGGCAAGTGCACGCCCTGCCGGATCGGCTCGACACGGGGCGTGGAGGTCATCGACCGGATGATCGCGGGCGAAAACCGTGACGAGAACTACGACCTGCTGGTCGACCTGTGTGACACCATGGAATCCGCTTCACTGTGCGCAATGGGCGGCATGACGCCCTACCCGGTGCGCAGTGTTCTAAAATACTTTGCAGAGGACTTCGCGCCCCGGCAAGGAGGCGACGCATGAATCCGACACGACAGAAAGATTACGGGACGCCGGCGCCGAAGGCCGGCGGGACCGTCTCCGTCACGGTCGACGGCCACCGGCTCGACGTGCCCGCCGGCAGCAGCATCCTGCGCGCGGCCCGCGAGGCCGGCTTCGACATCCCGAAGCTCTGCGCGACCGACAGCCTGAAGGCGTTCGGCTCCTGCCGCCTGTGCCTCGTCGAGGTCGATGGCCGCAAGGGCACGCCGGCCTCGTGCACGACGCCGGTCGAGGACGGCATGGTCGTCCGCACGCAGACCGCGAAGCTCGCGAAGCTGCGCCGCAACGTGATGGAGCTGTACATCTCCGACCACCCGCTCGACTGCCTGACCTGCTCGGCGAACGGCGACTGCGAGCTGCAGGACATGGCCGGCGCGGTCGGCCTGCGCGAGGTGCGCTACGGCTTCGACGGCGAGAACCACCTCGACGCGCCGGTGGACGCGAGCAACCCGTACTTCCAGTTCGATGCGTCGAAGTGCATCGTCTGCTCGCGCTGCGTGCGCGCCTGCGACGAGGTGCAGGGCACGTTCGCGCTGACGATCGAGGGCCGCGGCTTCGGCTCGAAGGTCTCGGCCGGCGTTTCCGGCGAGAACTTCTTCGACTCCGAGTGCGTCTCCTGCGGCGCCTGCGTGCAGGCCTGCCCGACCGCAACGCTGATGGAAAAGAGCATCGTCGAGCACGGCCAGCCCGAACGCAAGGTGGTCACCACCTGCGCCTACTGCGGCGTCGGCTGCTCGTTCCAGGCGGAGATGAAGGGCGACACGGTCGTCCGGATGACGCCGTACAAGGACGGTCAGGCAAACCACGGCCACAGCTGCGTGAAGGGTCGCTTCGCGTGGGGCTACGCATCGCACCGCGACCGCATGCTGAGCCCGATGATCCGCGAGAAGACGTCCGACCCCTGGCGCGAGGTGAGCTGGGAGGAAGCCATCGGCTTCACGGCCGAACGCTTCAAGGCGCTGCAGGCAAAGCACGGCGTGAAGGCGATCGGCGGCATTACGTCGTCGCGCTGCACGAACGAGGAAGTGTTCGTGGTGCAGAAGCTCGTGCGCGCGGCGTTCGGCAACAACAACGTCGATACCTGCGCCCGCGTTTGCCATTCGCCCACCGGCTACGGGCTGAAACAGACGCTCGGCACGTCCGCGGGCACGCAGCCGTTCGACAGCGTGATGGACGCGGACGTCATCATGGTCATCGGCGCGAATCCGACCGAGGGCCACCCGGTGTTCGCGTCGCAGATGAAACGGCGCCTGCGCCAGGGCGCGAAGCTGATCGTCGTCGACCCGCGCACGATCGGCCTCGTGCGCTCGCCGCACATCGAGGCCACGCACCACATCCCGCTGCAGCCCGGCACGAACGTGCCGGTCATCAACGCGTTCGCCCACGTCATCGTCTCCGAGGGACTCGCCGACGAGGACTACATCCGCGAGCGCTGCGACATCGATTCCTGGGACGCCTGGAAGGCCATGATTCTCCGGCCCGATAACTCGCCGGAGGCCGTCGCCGAAGTCGCCGGCGTCGATGCCGAGACGCTGCGCGCCGCCGCGCGCCTTTACGGCTCGGCGGCGAACGGCGCCATTTATTACGGGCTCGGCGTCACCGAGCACAGCCAGGGATCGACGATGGTCATGGGCATGGCGAACCTCGCGATGGCGACCGGCAACGTCGGCCGGTCCGGTGTCGGCGTGAACCCGCTCCGCGGCCAGAACAACGTGCAGGGCTCCTGCGACATGGGTTCGTTCCCGCACGAGCTCGCCGGCTACCGCCCGGTGGCGGACGACGCCGTGCGCGGCACGTTCGAGAAGCACTGGAACGTCACGCTGGACCCCGAGCCGGGCTTCCGCATCCCGAACATGTTCGACGCGGCCTGCGCCGGTGACTTCCGTGGCATGTACATCCAGGGCGAGGACATCGCACAGTCGGACCCGAACACGCAGCACGTCGAGCAGGCGCTCTCGAGCATGGAGTGCGTCGTCGTGCAGGACCTGTTCCTGAACGAGACGGCAAAGTTCGCGCACGTGTTCCTGCCCGGCACGTCGTTCCTCGAGAAGGACGGCACGTTCATCAACGCGGAGCGGCGCATCAACCGCGTGCGCCCCGTCATGGAGCCGCGCCAGGGCAAGGAGGAATGGCGCATCACGCAGGACCTCGCGAACGCGATGGGCTACCCGATGAACTACGCCTCGGCCGCGGAGGTCATGGACGAGATCGCCGAGCTGACGCCCACGTTCACGAACGTCAGCTTTCGCTTCCTCGACGAGGTCGGCAGCGTGCAGTGGCCGTGCAACGACGCGGCGCCGATGGGCACGCCGATCATGCACATCGGCAGCTTCGTCCGCGGCAAGGGCCTGTTCGTCGAAACGGACTATGTGCCGACGGAAGAAAAGACGAACCGCAAGTTCCCGCTGCTGCTGACGACCGGGCGCATCCTGTCGCAGTACAACGTCGGGGCGCAGACACGCCGTACCGAGAACATGCGCTGGTACCACGAGGACCTGCTCGAGATTCACCCGAGCGACGCGGAGATGCGCGGCATCCGTGAGGGCCAGCTCGTCTCGCTGACGAGCCGCAAGGGCGAAATCACGCTGAAGGCGACAATCACCGAGCGGGTCAAACCGGGCGTCGTCTACACGACGTTCCACAACCCGGAGACCGGCGCGAACGTGGTTACGACCGAGTACAGCGACTGGGCAACGAACTGCCCCGAGTACAAGGTGACGGCAGTGCAGGTCGCGCCGGCGTCACGACGCTCCAAGTGGCAGGCGGGCTTCGACCAACGCGCCGCCCTGCAGGGTCAGATCGTCGAAACCAGCTGACATGATCGCCCTGCCTGCCGAACACCGCTGGGCGACCCTGGACGACGCGTCCGCGATGGCCGAGCTCGTCAACATGGCGGGCGAAGGCATGCCGCTGTACCTGTGGGAGCGAGCGGCGGAGCCGGGCGAAACCGCGTGGGATATCGGCCGCCGGCGCGCGCGGCGGGACGCCGGCGCCTACTCCTGGCGCAATACGGTGATCCGCGAAATCGACGGCCGGGTCGCCGCCGCCCTGATTGGTTACCCGTTGCCGGACGAGCCCGACCCGATCGACCCGGACATGCCGGCCATGTTCATGCCGTTGCAGGAGCTCGAGAACCTGGCGCCCGGCACGTGGTACGTGAATATCCTCGCGACCTACCCGGAACACCGCGGCAAAGGCTGCGGCGCGGCGCTGCTCGAGATCGCGGGAACCTTCGCGGCGGCAAGCCTGCGGCGCGGGCTGTCGCTCATCGTCAGCGACGCCAATACCGGTGCGCGTCGGCTTTACGAACGCCTGGGCTACACCGAACGCGCAACGCGCCCGATGGTGAAGGAAAGCTGGGAGAACGACGGCGAGAACTGGGTGCTGATGGTGCGAGGGCTGTAGCTCCCTCGAAGCGTTGCATTGTGATGCGGTCAGGCCTTGTCGCCACCGGCCGGTGGTTCGTCCCGGAACAGCCAGCGCTCGATCACCGGCTTGGCCAAGATCGGAAACAGCGCGAAGCCGGCCACCAGCAGTATGAGACCGACGGGCTGGCGCCATTGCAGCAACAGGACCGGCCAGATGAAGGCCTGGACGAGATTCGCGATCGAGTCGCCGAGGAACCGGAACAGGAACTCCCAGATCTCCTCGGTGATGAATTCACCGATGCTCGACGATTCCATCAGGCTGCTGACAACCGACGTAACCTCGAGCCAGGCGAACGTCAGCGCATAGCCGACGGCGTACAAGCCGCCGCCGCGCACGTCCCATACCCGCCTGAACCAGCGGCGGAACAGGCCCTCGGCCGTGCCCGGGATGCTGCGCGGGTTGCGCACGGCGTTGGAACCGGCGGCCCCGACGGCGCGCATCTGGCTGCCGATTCGCTGGCCGAACGGGGGCTTCTTCGGTTTGTCCTTCTTGGCCAAGGATTCCTCCCCTGCGCGCCAGCCGGCGCCGTTTTCCGCCCCGCGGGCACTATATCGAAGGGTTGCGCCCCTGCGAAGCCTGGCACCAGGCCCGGGTCGCGTAAACACCCGATTCGGCACGCAATTCCTTTGACTATGGGGCCAGCCTGTATATACTTCGCCGCGCTTGCAAGTACGCCAGATATTTATGCCTACCATTTCGACGTTCTTCGGTACTTCGTCCTGATTTTCATAAGTAACAGCAACACTTACAGCAAACCCGCCTTCCTTCGAGAAGGCTTCACTACTTCAGAAACTCAGGAAAACGAAAATGTCTACCACCACCGGTACGGTTAAATGGTTCAACGAAGCCAAGGGCTTCGGCTTCATCGCCCAGGAATCGGGCCCCGACGTATTTGCCCACTTCAGCGCCATCAAGGGTGACGGGTTCAAGACGCTGGCCGAAGGCCAGCGAGTCGAGTTCACGATCACGCAGGGCCAGAAGGGTCCGCAGGCCGAGAACATCGTCGCGATCTGAACGATCTGACATTCGCCTGTAACCCAGGCGAGCTTTGGTTCTTTAGGGAGCCAGGGCGCGAAAGGGCGAGACCTTGCGGTCTTGCCCTTTTTCGTTGGGGGGACAGCCACACGCAGTTAGCGCAACACGACAATCATGACCTGGAACTGCCTGCATCTCGCACGCCTGTTGCGTAACGCGAACGACGTACCTAACGAAGGCAATGATCGGAACGCCTGGAAGGATGGCGAGCGTTTCGGGTTTCGGAATCCGGAACGTTCTTCCTGAACAGAAACCGGCACATACATTATTGTTTTATAATGGAAAACTAGTGGTTAACTGTATATAATAACAGGCACTTCCAAGCCCCTCCGGAGGGACCTGTCATGACCGCCGAACCCACCCCGATCGAAGCCCTCGACGAGGGCATCCTGCACCTCTGCACCCGCATCAATGCGGCCACCTACGAACTGCTGGTCATGATCCGCGAGTTCGACGAGCGCGGCGGTTGCCTGAAGTGGGGGCTGGAGAACACCGCCACGTGGCTCGCGTGGCGCTGCGACCTGTCGATGGCCACCGCCCGCGAGAAAGTGCGGGTGGCACAGGCCCTCAAACGTCTCCCCATGATCAGTGCCGCGTTTGCGTCGGGCGAGCTGTCGTACTCGAAGGTGCGCTCACTGACCCGGGTTGCGCGGCCGGCCAATGAAGCCGAACTCGTGGACTTCGCACTCCGGAACCCCGCCCGGCACGTTGCCGAGCGCTGCCGCGAACTGCGCATGGGCGCGCCGTCGTCGGCCCGCATCGCCGAACGGGCCTGGGCCGGTCGCAGCCTCCGGCTCCGTCGCGACGCGGAGCGCGACACGGTGTCGGTCACCGTTGAGTTGCCGCTCGAGGCCGGTGACCTGCTCGAGAAAGCCCTCGACAAGGCGCGCGATGACGAGTGCCTGGAGATCCCGGACATCGTCGACACGTCCTGGTCGACGCGGCAGGCCGATGCGTTTGTCACGATGCTTGAGGAGTACCTGCAGGGCAGCCGCAATGAAGGCGCAGGCAGTTCGGACAACTACCTGGTCACGATCCACGTCGATCAATCGGCCCTCGCGGGCGACGTCGGTCGTTCATCGGTGCCGATCGAGACGGCAAAGCGCCTGTGCTGCGACGGCAAAGCCGTCGTGCTGACCGAAACCGGTGACGGCGAGCCCCTGAGCATCGGGCGCAAATCCCGGATCGTGCCGAAGAGCATCGAGCGCGCCGTGCGCGCCCGCGACCGAAACACTTGCCGGTTCCCGGGCTGCCGGAACCACCGCTTCCTGGATATGCACCACGTTGAACACTGGAGCGCGGGTGGCGCGACCGCGCTCGACAACCTGATGTTGCTGTGCACGAAGCACCACACGCTGGTGCACGAGGGACGCTTCCGCATCGACCGGGACTTCCGGGACCGTTGGGCGTTCTATCGGCCGGACGGCATCGCCGTGCCCGAGTGCGGCTACTACGCCCGCGATATGGTGGACGAGGATCTCGGCGAGCGACGCGTCGCGCACTTCGGCCATCCGCCACGTGGCGGATTATTGAGCGCTGTGGAAAAGCTGGTGAACGAACCGGCGCCGCCCGAGTACTTGCATTAGATCCGCTCCAAACGCACGAGACAGGCCAGCAAAACTCACCGGTGAGTAAATCGGTGCGACGGGAGGTGGCCGGAGCAATGACGGCTTTTGAGCTGGGATAGACTTCAGCGCCGTAGGAGCGGCTTCCAGCCGCGATCGCGGCAAGATGCCGCTCCTACGTTAGTCACGCTTATCAGCATCGCATCCGCAAGGCCCGCTTCTGGCCGAGAGCGGAGATATTCCAGGTCGACGCTCGAACGGCAGCTTGAGGGAATTGGACTCAGTCAAATCCGCCACGTGGCGGATCAGTGACCGCTTCACTTCGCATAGCGGACAGTCGTTCCCCCTGATATAAACTGTCAGCCTCTGACCCAATGCAGACATCCGTTCCGGTGTCGTTAGCCAGTCATCTTTCGAGCCGGCGAGGGAGAATATGAAGAATGGTCGACTTACTGGGTGGCTCACCCTTGGCGCAAACGCCGCCGTACTGATCGGCATTGTCCTTATCGTGATAGAACTCGATCAGAATCGGGACAGCATGCGCGCACAGACGCGCAACGAAATGTCGACGAGCATTGTGCAGTTAATGAGCATGATCGCCAGCGACGGTGAATTGGCGAGCATTCGACGTCGTGCGGACGTGGGTGAGGAGTTGTCTCCCGACGAGATGCAGAGATATGAACTTTTGACGATAGCTAACCTTCGCTACTGGGAAAACGTCCATTATCAGTACAGACAAGGCCTGTACGACAGCCCGGAATTTGAAAGGCAATTGGCGGCAATTAGTGGGTATATCAACTACTCAGCGCGATTTCCTTCGTATTGGTGCCAAACCAAACACCTGTATTCCCCCAAGTTCGCCGACGAAATCGATGGCCTCCTCGGCGACAAAGCGTGCTGACGAAATTTGAGTTCAATGCTGATACAGGCCGCTAACAAACGCGTCTTCAATGGCTGCTTCTGGCCGACTCCGGAAGTCCAAGCGTTCTAAGGTAAACTGGCAGCCTCTGACCCTTTCCAGCCAGTCGCGTAGGTCTCCAAAACTCGTTCGAGTTACTCATTTGAAAGAATCCCAACGAAGCATAACTGGTGAAGAAAAGGAGTTTCTTCAACAAATCCTAGATGCGCATCCAGCCAAGTATCGAAAATTGAAAATGGCTGTTGGGAACGCGGCGATCAGTTGGTGCTTCTTCATGCTACTGGTTGTCATAGGGTGGTTGATCGTCGCATGGATCACTCGCAAGCTGCTTGGTGCGGAGATTGGTTGGAATAACAATATCGCCGCTGTATGGGTTGTTTCTGTGGGTGGCATTTTCTGCCTAGTATTCGCGATAGTCTCAACTGCCCGCTGGATTCGCGGCTGGACCGACATTCGAGAGCCACTTCTCGCAGACATTGCTAATCAACGAGTTAACGTCGAGGAGTACGAGTTTCGTGAGGTGCTCAGGATGCAGGAGCCAGAACACCTAGGTCTAATCTACTTCATGCGTGAAGACGATGAGGCCGCATTCGTCTACTTTGACAGTGAAAGTCAGGATCTTGGTGTTCAGGGAGAGGATCCACTGTCAAGTTCGTTCATCCCTCGGCGGCATTTACGCGTGACACGTGCACCAGTATCTGGGGTCGCAATTGTCTGTGAGTTCACTGGCGACGCACTGCAGCTAGGCGACCCAATCGAAATTTCCGTCCCGCCGGATCAATGGCCCGAGCATGAGGAAGTCTGCAAAGTGCCGTGGAGTGAGTTGAAATCAACGTTTGCTGGATAGCCACTTGCCACTGACTCCTTCTGGCCGAAATCCGCCTCTCGCAACATCCGGATAGCAGACATTGGGGCGACTGCTCACCGCGAATAGCGGAAACTCGACGTTACCGCGGAAACGTCGGAATGCGTCGACCAGGAGGTCAGTTCCGCGGCGAGATCTTCCTGGGTCTGCGCTCCTTGACCTCGGCAAGCTGCTCATTGAATCGCTTCGCATTCGCGACGTAGACGTCTGCAGAATTACGAAGCATTGCCAGCTCGCCTTCTTCGAGCGGGCGCGCGACGCGCGCCGGCGAACCGAGGATCAGCGACCCGCCCGGAAACTCCTTGCCCTCGGTGATCAGAGAGTGCGCACCGACGACGCAGTTTGCGCCGACCCTGGCGCCGTTGAGCACGGTGCTGCCGATGCCGATCAGCGAGCCGTCGCCGATCGTGCAGCCGTGCAGCATCACCTTGTGGCCGACGGTGACGTTGTCTCCCACGACCAGTTTCAGGCCGGGGTCGGTGTGCAGCACGCTGCCGTCCTGGATGTTGCTGCGCGCGCCGATCTCGATCCAGTCGTTGTCGCCGCGCAGCACGCAATTGAACCAGACGCTGGCCTCGGCGCCGAGGCGCACGCTGCCGATGACGGTGGCGTTGTCGGCGATGAAATGTCCGGAACCCTCGAAGACCGGCGCGCGGTCGCCCAGGGTGTAGATCACTTCGCCTTGCCCTGGGCCGCGACGGCGGCTGCCGCTTTCGCGATGGCTTCCGCGTCGCCGAGGAACTCGCGCGACAACGGCTTCAGGTCATCATCCAGTTCGTACGCAAGTGGCACACCGGTCGGGATGTTGAAGCCTACGATCTCGTCGTCCGAAACGCCGTCCAGCATCTTCACCAGTGCGCGGAGGCTGTTGCCGTGCGCGGCGATCAGCACGTCCTTGCCCGCGCGCAGATCCGGCGCGATAACGTCGTTCCAGCAGGGACGAACGCGGTCCAGCGTGATCTTCAGCGATTCCGTCGAGGGCAGGCCCTCGATGCCCGCGTAGCGCGGGTCGTGCGACGGGTGCCGCTCGTCGTCGAGCGTCAGTTCCGGCGGCGGAATGTCGTAGCTGCGGCGCCAGATCAGCACCTGCTCGTCGCCGAACTTCTCGGCGGTCTCGGCCTTGTTGAGCCCCTGCAGGGCGCCGTAGTGCCGCTCGTTCAGTCGCCAGTCGCGGACGACCGGGATCCACATGCGGTCCATCTCGTCCATGATCAGCCACAGGCTGCGGATCGCGCGTTTCAGCACCGACGTGTAGGCGATGTCGAATTCGTAGCCCAGCTCGGCGAGCAGTTTGCCGGCGTCCCGTGCCTCGCGGATACCTTTCTCGGTCAGGTCGACGTCGGTCCAGCCTGTGAACAGGTTCTTGAGATTCCAGTCGCTCTCGCCGTGCCTGCACAGTACGAGCTTGCCCGCCATAGTCACTCCGATTTTGATTTGTTCAGGAAGACAGAAGGTCGCGCAGTTCCTGCGCGGCGACGCTCAGGGTAGCAAAATCGATGTTGCCGCGTAGCTGCATTTCCTCGAGCATTCGCTTGAACCGCGCCACGCCCTCCGCATGGCGGTCCAGCCATTCCTGGATGCGCAGTTCCACGTCGCGCTTGCTCCGCGTTGCGAGCAACTTCGACGCGAGTTCCCGGCGGATCCGGTAGAACTCCTCGCGCAGGTTGCTGCGGGCCATGGCCTGCCAGCGTCCGTCCACCTGCAGGTCCTCGACGCTGGTGTGCAGCCAGTAGAGGCCCAACGTCTCGTTGAACGTCGAGTACACTCGCGCTGACTCGAGTACGTCCCGGTCGTACGTGGCGGCGAGATCCGCGATATCGAGCGCTGCGCGCGTCAGCAGCAACGACGACATGCGGTGCGCCAGTTTCTCCGGCACGCCCATCGCGAGATAGTCGTCCGCGGCATTCCGGTGCCGCTCCTTGGCTGCCGAGGAGATGATCGACCCGGTGCGCGTGTACATCGTGGTCATCCGGTCTTTGAGGCGCTCGACCATCGGCGTGATCCTGAGATCCTCGCCGTAGTGCGTGATGAGCCAGTACGAGATGTGCCGCAGCGTGCGGCTGACCTCGAACATCATCGACATTTGCGCGGAGGCCGGGATCTTGTAGTCCAGCGCCTCGATCGTCTCGAGCAGGTTGCCGGCGCGAATGAACTGGCGCGCGATCATGTAGGCGCGTGCGATCGTCACGACGTCGGCGCCGGTATCCGCCTGCATGCGCTTTACGAACGACGGGCCCATGCGATTGACGATCCCGTTCGCGACGAGGGTCGCGAGGATCTGGCGGCTCAGCCGGTGGCCGGGCAGCAGGTCCGCGTAGCGGCGGCGCAGGACCTGCGGAAAGTAACGTGGCGGATCGCCCTCGAGGAAGTCCTCCAGTGTGTCCTCTGACGCGATCAGCCCGTTGTACAGGTCGATCTTCGCGTAGCTCAGGATGACGGCCAGCTCGGGCCGCGTGAAGCCCTGTTTGCGCGAGCGGCGGTCGTCGATTTCCGCTTCTTCCGGCAGGTACTCGAGCGCGCGGTTCAACACGCCGGTGCGCTCAAGCTCCGCGATCAGGCGCGCCGTCTCGTCGATGCGCTCCACCGAGCGGACCTCGCTCATGCTGATCGCCTGGGTCTGCAGGTAGTTGTTGCGCAGGACGAGGTCGGCGACTTCGTCCGTCATCGACGCGAGCAGTTCATCGCGCTTCGGCCGCGTCAGGCCCTTCTGCTTCTCCGCGTCGCTCAGCAGGATCTTGATGTTCACTTCGCGGTCCGAGCTGTCGACGCCACCGGAGTTGTCGATGAAGTCCGTGTTGATGCGGCCGCCGTTCAGGCTGTACTCGATGCGCGCGAGCTGCGTCAGGCCGAGGTTGCCGCCTTCGCCGACCACCTTGCAGCGCAACGTGTTCGCGTTCACGCGGACCGCGTCGTTGCTGCGGTCGCCGACGTCGGAATGGCCCTCCGTACTGGCCTTGACGTACGTGCCGATGCCGCCGTTCCAGAGCAGGTCGACGTCCATGCGCAGGATGTGCCGGATCAGCTCGTCCGGCTGCATCGCGACCTCGTCGGTGTCCAGCATGCGCCGCGCTTCGACGCTCAGGCGAATCGTCTTGGCCTGCCGCGAGAACACGCCTCCGCCTTTCGAGATGAGCGCGTCGTTGTAGTCGTCCCAGCCCGAGCGCGGCCTGCGGAACAGGCGACGCCGCTCCTTGTAGCTTGCGGCCATGTCGGGGTCGGGGTCGAGGAAGATGTGCAGGTGATTGAACGCGGCGACCAGCCTGATCTTGCGCGACAGCAACAGGCCGTTGCCGAACACGTCGCCGCTCATGTCGCCGATGCCGACGACGGTGAACGGATCCTTCTGCGTGTTCAGGCCCTTCTCGCGGAAGTGCCGTTTTACCGCTTCCCAGCCGCCGCGCGCCGTGATGCCCATCTTCTTGTGGTCGTAGCCGGCCGAACCGCCGGAGGCGAACGCGTCGTCGAGCCAGAAGCCGAAATCCGCGGATATGCCGTTTGCGATGTCCGAGAACGTGGCGGTCCCCTTGTCGGCCGCGACGACGAGGTACGGGTCGTCGTGATCGCGGCGGACGACGCCTTCGGGCGTCACGACGGCGCCGTCGACGACGTTGTCAGTGATGTCGAGGAGGCTGCGAATGAACGTCTTGTAACACTCGACGCCGGCGGCCTGCCGTGCGTCACGATCGCCGGTCGGCAGGCGCTTGCAAAAGAAGCCGCCTTTTGCGCCCGTCGGCACGATTACCGTATTCTTGACGACCTGGGCCTTCATCAGGCCGAGCACCTCGGTGCGGAAATCCTCGCGCCGGTCGGACCAGCGCAGGCCGCCGCGGGCGATGTCGCCGCCGCGCAGGTGCACGCCTTCCACCTCCGGTGAGTACACGAAGATCTCGTAGAGCGGACGCGGCAACGGGGCCTCGCGAATCTTCCTCGGGTTGAGCTTCACCGAGATAGCCGGGCGCGGCTTGCCGTGCTCGTCGGCCAGGAAGTAGTTCGTGCGCAGCGTCGCGGCTACCGTGCCGGCGAACGCACTCAGGATTCGGTCTTCGTCCACGTTGCGCGCGCGCGCGACGGCGCGCGTGACCGCGGGCTTCAGTGCGCGCAGCTTGCGCTTGCGCGCGGATTCGGCAATGGACGGGTCAAACTGCAGCTCGAATTGCTGGACGATCAGCTTGACGAACTCGGCATGATTCACGAGCACGTCTTCCATGTAGGCCTGGCTGAACGGCAGCGCGAGCTGCAGAAGGTACTTCGTGTAGGTGCGCAGCAGCGCTACCTGGCGCCAGCCCAGGTCGGCGGCAATCACCAGCCGGTTCAGGCCGTCGTCTTCCAGTTCGCCCGCGAATGCTTGCATGAAGCATTCCTCGAAGCGCCGCGCCGATTGCGCGACGTCGAAGTCCGCGCCGCTCTCGTGCCGCAGGTGGAAGTCCTGGATCCAGAAGGCTTCGCCCGCGCCGAGCGTCAGTTCGTAGGGGCGCTCGGTGTACACGTTGACGCCCATGTTTTCGAGGATCGGCAATGCCTCGGACAGCGCCAGCGGCTGCCGGTCGCTGTAGATGATGAAGTGCATGTGCCCCGGCTCGCTGCCGTCGGGGCGGTACAGGTTGACGGACTTGCTGCGGCCGTCCTGCTGCATCGCATCGATGCGCTCGATATCGCTGCACGCGTCCGCGGGGCGGGTGTCTTCCTCGTAGCCGGCCGGGAATACGTTGCCGTACTGCTTGTACAGGCGGTGGCCTTCGTCCTGGCCGAATCGATCCTCCAACTCGTCGCGGAGGCGGTCCTGCCACGTGATGACGACCTCGGAAATCCGGTCCTCGATGTCGTGCACGCTGATGCGCGGACGTTCGCCCGGTGCCGTGCGGACGATGAAATGCACGCGCGCGAGGGGCGAGTCGAAGATCTCGACGTTCGACTCGATCGACGTCCCGTCGAATGCCTCCAGCAGTATCGACTCGACTTTCCGGCGCACCGCGGTCGTGTACTTTTCGCGCGGCACGTAGACGAGACAGGAATAGAAACGGCGGAACGTGTCGCGACGCACGAAGAATCGAACGCGCTGGCGCTCCTGGAGGTTCAGGATGCCCAGCGTCGTCCGTGCGAGGTCGGCCACGCTGCTCTGGAATAGCTCGTCGCGCGGGAACGTGTCGAGGATGTGCAGCAAAGCCTTGCCGCGATGGCCGGTGGGTTCGAAGTGGCTACGGTCGAGCACGCGCCGCACCTTGTGCCGCAGGAGCGGAATGTGGCGCGGGCTCTCGCTGTACGCCGCGGACGTAAACAGCCCGATGAAGCGGTGCTCGCCCACGTTGCGGCCCTTGCGATCAAAGATCTTCACGCCGACGTAGTCGAGGTAGGCGACACGATGCACCGTGGACCGCGAGTTCGCCTTGGTGATGATCAGGAGGTCCTTGCTGCGCGTCAGCCGTTCCATTTCCGGCGTCAGCTCGATGGACTTGCCGCCGCGTTCGTCGTGCGACAGCAGGCCGAGGCCGCTGCCGGGCACGGAGTTCAGGAAAACCTTGTTGCCGCGCCGCGCGAGCCGGTACTCCCGGTAGCCGAGGAACGTGAACCGGTCTTCGGCCATCCAGTCGAGCAGCGCGCGAGACTCGTCGCGCGTCGCGTCGTCGACCGGCGCCGCGGTCGTCAGGATGCTGTCGCGCGCCTCCGTCATGCGCTGACGCATCGCGTCCCAGTCGCGGACGGCAGCGCGCACGTCCGCGAGGACGCGCTGAATTTCCTGTTCGAGTATGCGCAGTTGTTGCGGGCTGCTCTCGCGGTCGATCACGACACGCATGTAGGACTCGGACAGGCCCTTTTCGTCACCGCGATCCAGTACTGACAACAGCCGGCCACGCTTGTCGCGTTCGACGCGCACGACCGGGTGGACGGTGATCTGGATCGCGAGATTCTGGCGCGTGATCGCGCCGGCGACAGAGTCGACGAGGAACGGCATGTCGTCGTTTACGATCTCGATGATCGTGAACTTCGACGAATAGCCGTGCCCGGCTTCGGTCGGATTGAAAATCCTGAGCTTTGCTTCGCCCTGCTTGCGGACGGCGCCCAGCGCGAGATGATCCAGCGCAATCCGGGCCATGACCGCCTCGGATCGCCCCTGGAGGTCCTCGATCGGGACGTCCCGGAAGTATTGCCGCAGGAATCGTTCGACCTGGGGGCGGCTCTTGAGGGTCGGGGAGGGAATTCGCGCGGCGACGATGGCCTCGATGATGCGCTGCCTGGCATCGCTTTCGCGGCGTAGTGCTTTCGATGTCACTTGAGCTGGCTCCGGCCGGGACGACGGCGGGCGGGATTATACAGTAATGTCAGGTGAAACCATCAGCGTGTCACGGTGACGTCATCCGGCAACCGGCACCGGTTTCAGAGATCGCGGACCTTTTCGAGCAGGCGGTCCATGACCGCGTTGAAACCGGCCACTTCGTCGTCACTGAGGCCCTCGAGCAGCTCCCGCTCGAACGCGAGCGCGAGCGCGGCAACGCCGTCGTGCACCTCGCGGCCCTTCTCGGACAGGTTCAGGATGGACCGTCGGCGGTCAGCGTCGGCGAACTGCCGGTCGATGCGCCCGGCCTTGATCAGCTTGCTGACCGCGCGGCTCACGGCCACCTTGTCGAGGAACGTCTGCTCGGCGACCTCGACGGCGGACAGGCCCGGGTGGCGGCCGAGGATGGCGATGACCCGCCATTCCGGGATCGAGAGGCCGAATTGCTTGTCGTATGCCCGGGCGACCGTCTGGCTGACCGTGCTCGACAAGCGCGGGAGCCGGTAGGGCATGAAGTTGTCAAGAATGAGTTCGTCGGTCATGGCGGATTCGTCCGGGGGCACGCTCGCTTGCGCCCAGTGTCAACAGTAACGACTGTTACCGGTTCGTTCAACTGTCAGGCGAGGTGCGGGCGGGCCAGGTATTCGTGCGACTGCATCTCGATCAGCCGGCTGGCCGTGCGCTCGAATTCGAAGGCCAGGCGCTCGCCGCCGTACAGCGCGTCGACCGCGACGGCGGCCGACAGGATCAGCTTGACGTTCCGGTCGTAGAATTCGTCGACCAGGGCGATGAAACGCCGCGCGGCGTCCTCGTTCGTCGCGTCGAAGCGGGGCACGCCGGACACGATCACCGTCGGGAACCAGCGGGCGACCTCGATGTAGTCCGCCTGGCTGCGCGGGCCGTCGCAGATCGCGTCGAAATCGAACCAGGCGATACCCTTCGCGCAGCGCCGTGCGTTGATCGGCCGGCCATTGACCGTCAGCGTTGCGTCGTTGCGCACGTGGCTGGAGGCGGACTCGTCGAACAGGTGAGTCAGCGCGCCGGCCGCGGCGTCGTCCGCCGGGGCCAGGTAGGTGCCCGCCTGCTCGAGCAGGCGCAGCCGGAAGTCCGTGCCGCCGGCGAGTTCGACGACGTCGGTGTGCGCCTTCAGCAGTTCGATGGCCGGCAGGAAGCGCGCGCGTTGCAAGCCGTCGCGGTACAGGTCGTCGGGGTGCGCGTTGGACGTCGCCACCAGCGTGACGCCTGCGTCGAACAGGCCGCGCAGGAAACGGCCGAGGATCATGGCGTCGCCGATGTCGCTCACGTAGAACTCGTCGAAGCAGAGGACACGCGCTTCACTGGCGATGTCGGCGGCGACCCGCCCGAGTGGGTCCGGGACATCGCCGAGAGCGGCGAGCCGCGCGTGCACGTCCGCCATCATACGGTGGAAGTGGCTGCGCCGTTTCGCCTCGACGTCGAGGTTTTCGAACAACAGGTCCATCAGGAAGGTCTTGCCGCGACCCACGCCGCCCCAGAGGTACAGGCCGCGGACGGGTTGCGGCGTGCCGCCGAACAGGCGCGACCACCAGCCGCCCGACGGCCGTTCGCCCGCTTCGAGCGCGTGCTGCAGCGCCTCGAGCCGGTCGATCATCGCCGCCTGCGCAGGGTCGCGAACATGCCCCGGCTGGCCGACGCTTTTCTCCCACGCTGCTCGAATCTGCAATGCCTCTCCGGGAATACGGTTGCGTCGACACCGACGCGTGGCAAGATTACCTCAGATGGCGCACTGAGGCCGCATCGCGGAATTCGAGGGGGACGACATGGGCGACAGCAGCGAACGCGAATCGATGGAGTTCGACGTCGTCATCGTCGGCGGCGGTCCGGCGGGCCTCGCGGCCGCGTGCCGGCTCCTCCAGCTAAATGCCGCGTTGTCGGTCGCGGTTGTCGAGAAGGGTGCCGAGATCGGCGCCCACATCCTGTCGGGCAACTGCTTCGAGCCTCGTGCGCTCGACGAACTGTTCCCGGACTGGAAGGAGCGTGGCGCACCCCTCGACACGCCGGTCACCGGCGACGACGTGCATTTCCTGGCGGGCGAACGGAAGGGCCTGCGTGTCCCGGGCCTGTTCGTGCCGAAGCCGATGCGCAATCACGGCAACTACATCATCAGCCTGGGGCGCCTCTGCCAGTGGCTCGCCGAACAGGCGGAGGCCCTCGGCGCGAACGTGTTCCCGGGCTTCGCGGCGTCGGAGGTGCTGTACGACGGCGACGGGCGGGTGACCGGCGTCGCGACCAGCGACATGGGCGTCGGCAAGGACGGAGAGCGCAAGCCGTCGTACGAGCCCGGCTACGAGCTCTGCGGCAAGTACACGATCTTTGCCGAAGGCTGTCGCGGCAACCTCGGCGAGCAGCTGATGCAGCGCTACGACCTGCGCGCGGATGCCGACCCGCAGCATTACGGCATCGGGCTCAAGGAGGTCTGGGAGATCGACCCGGCGCGGCACCGGCCGGGCCACGTCGTGCACACCGCCGGCTGGCCGCTCGACAACCACACCGAGGGCGGCGGCTTCCTGTACCACGCGGCGGGGAACCAGGTGTTCCTCGGTTTCATCGTGGCACTCAACTACCGCAATCCGTACCTGCGTCCGTTCGAGGAGTTCCAGCGCTGGAAGCAGCACCCGGTGATCCGCGAGACCCTGGAGGGCGGCAAGCGCATCGCCTACGGCGCTCGCGCCGTGAACAAGGGTGGCCTGCAGTCGCTGCCGAAGTTGTCGTTCCCCGGCGGCCTGCTCGTCGGCTGCGATGCCGGGTTCCTCAACAACGTCAAGATCAAGGGCGCGCACACGGCGATCAAGACCGGTGCGCTGGCGGCCGAGGCCGTGCACGAGGCCCTCGCGGGCGGCGATGCGGGGCAGGGCGACCTGGCGGGTTATGGCGAGCGGGTCCGGGGCTCCTGGGTGCACGAGGAGCTGCACCGCGGCCGCAATTTCACGCCGGCCCTCCACCGGCTCGGTACGTTCTTCGGGGCGGCCTTTACCTGGATCGACCAGAATCTCGCCGGCGGGAGGCTGCCGTTCACCTGGCACAACCGGCAGCCGGACCATGCCGCGCTCGACCTGGCGTCGGCGGCGCAGCCGATCGACTACCCGAAGCCGGACGGCGTCATCAGCTTCGACCGGCTCTCATCGGTCTTCCTGTCGAGCACGAACCACGAGGAAGACCAGCCTTCGCACCTGAAGCTGAAGGACCCGGCGGTGCCGATCGCGGAGAACCTGCCGAAGTTCGACGAGCCGGCACAGCGCTACTGCCCGGCCGGCGTGTATGAAGTCGTGGAGGAAAACGGCGCGAAGCAGTTCCGCATCAATGCGGCGAACTGCGTGCACTGCAAGACCTGCGACATCAAGGACCCGGCGCAGAACATCGTCTGGACCGTGCCGGAGGGCGGCGGCGGCCCGAACTACTCGGGGATGTAGTCGCCACTCACTTCGGCTGCATCCGGATCGCGCCGTCCACGCGGATCGTTTCGCCGTTGACGTAGGCGTTCTCGTAGATGAACGCGACGGTGGCGGCGTACTCGGCCGGCTGGCCGAGCCGTTGCGGGTACGGGACCTGCTTCGCGAGCGAAGCCTGCACCTCGTCCGGCATGCCGGCCATCATCGGCGTCAGGAAAATGCCCGGCGCGATCGTGTTCACGCGGATGCCGAACTGCGCGAACTCCCGGGCAAGCGGCAGCATCATGCCGACGACGCCGCCCTTGGACGCGGAATAGGCGGCCTGGCCGATCTGGCCTTCGAACGCCGCGATCGACGCCGTGCTGACGACCACGCCGCGGTCGCCGTTGCCGTCCGGGTCGTTGTGCTGCATGACCGCCGCGGATTCCTTGGTCACGTTGAACGTGCCGACCAGGTTGATCTGGATGACCCGGTTGAACTTCTCGGTCGGCCACGGCCCCTCGCGGCCGAGCGTGCGGCCGGCCGTCGCGATACCGGCGCAGTTCACGGCCAGCGAAATGCCGCCCATGGCGTCCGCCGCCTGCGCGATGGCGTCGCGCACGACGGATTCGTCGGCAACGTCGCAGCGCACGTAGCTTGCCCGTTCGCCGAGTTTCGCCGCGCTGGCGCTTCCCTGGTCGTCGTTGATGTCGAGCAACGTTACCCGACCGCCGGCGTCGATGACGCGTTGAGCGGTGGCGAATCCGAGACCCGATGCGCCGCCGGTGACGACGGCCCTGGCTTTTCCGAGATCCATGCTGCTCTCCTGTCAGAGTGTTTCGACGGCGATCGCGACGGCTTCGCCGCCGCCGATGCACAGCGACGCGATGCCGCGCTTCAGCTTGCGCGCGCGCAGTGCGTGCACGAGTGTCGTCGCGATGCGCGCGCCGGTGGCGCCGATCGGGTGCCCTAACGCGCACGCGCCGCCGAAGACGTTCACTTTTTCATGGTCGATGCCGAGGTCGTGCATCGCGGCCATGGTGACCACCGCGAAGGCCTCGTTGATTTCGTAGAGGTCCACGTCGTCCGGGCTCCAGCCGAGCCGTTCGTGCAGCCGCGCGATCGCCGAGACCGGCGCCGTCGTGAACCAGGCCGGTTCGTGCGCAAAGCTCGAGTGGCCGACGATGCGCGCCAGCGGCGTGACGCCGCGGCGGTCCGCCTCCGCGGCTGTCATCAGTACCGTCGCGGCCGCGCCGTCGGAGATCGACGAGGAACTCGCGGCGGTCACGGTGCCGTCCGCGCCGAACGCGGGCCTCAGGGTCGGGATCTTGTCGACGTTGACGGTGTGCGGCGTCTCGTCGGCGGCGACGACGGTCTCGCCTTTGCGCGTCCTGACCGTGACCGGCGTGAGCTCGGCGTCGAACGTGCCGTCGGCCGCAGCGCCCTGGGCGCGCAACACGGACACGATCGCGAAGCCGTCCTGTTTCTCCCGCGTGAAGCCGTACTTGCCCGCGGTCCGCTCGGCGAAATGGCCCATCATCAGGCCCTCGTACGGGTCCTGCAGGCCGTCGTAGAACATGTGGTCGAGCGCCTCCTGGTGGCCCATGCGGTAGCCGGCACGCGCCTTCGGCAGCAGGTAGGGGGCATTGCTCATCGACTCCAGGCCGCCGGCCACGACGATCGAGGCGCTGCCGGCGCGCAGCAGGTCATGGCCCAGCATCATGGCCTGCATGCCGCTGCCGCACATCTTGTTCACGGTGGTGCAGGGCACGCCGACCGGCAGTGTGCCGCCGAGCGCGGCCTGGCGCGCCGGCGCCTGTCCGAGGCCGGCCGCCAGTACACAGCCCATCAGTACCTGGTCGACGTCGCCGGGATCGATGCCGGTGTCGCCGACCGCTGCGGCAATGGCGGCGGCGCCCAGCTCGGTGGCGCTGGCGGCCGCGAGCGCGCCCTGGAATGCACCGATCGGCGTGCGGCGCGCAGCCGCAATGACGATTTCGTCACTGCTCATGGTGTTCTCCGTTCGCCCGTGCGGGCGGAATCAGGGGGCGCTACTTTCCAAGAATCGCCGCGGATTCGCAACCGCCGCCAGGGGACACCGCTGGACATCCCGGTGCACGGGTCAGCCCTCGGCGGCCGGCTCGCTGCGGTCCTCGCCGACGGCGGCCGCCACCCGTTCGCGGGCAGCCTCGGCGAGGGCGCGGTGGTCCGTGAACAACGGGTCGTCCGCGCCGATCGGCGGGAGGATCTCGATCTCGATGCGGCACGGCCGCGGCAGGATGCGACCGGCCGGCAGCATCTGGCGTGTGCCGCGTATCGCCACCGGCACGACGGCCATGCCGCCGCGCGTCGCGGCGACGAATGCGCCGGGGCGAAAGCGCGCGACGCCGGGCTCCGCCGTGAACGTGCCCTCGGGAAAGAATGCGAGCGATTGCCCGTCGCGCGCCGCCTTGACGATCTTGCGGGCATCCCTCGCGCTGCCGGCAGCCGTGAATCGCTCCACGAACTGCGAACCGCCGCGCCGCAGCAGGAAATGGATGATCGGGATGCTCCGCATCTCGCCCTTGATGACGAACGAGAATCGCGAGGGGAGGTAGCCGTTGAGCAACGGCCCGTCGACGTAGCTCGCGTGGTTTGCCACGACGACGGAGTGACCGTCGGGCAGGTGCTCGCGGCCGGTTACGCGCACCCGTATACCCGTGAGAACGAACACGGCGCGGCTCGCGGCGGTGACGATGCGTTCGCGGTTGCCGCCACCCGGCACAATTGTGACGAGGATCAGCGCCACGAAGCCGCACAAGAGGAATACTGCCCAGGCGCAGAGTCCCCAGGTGGCCTGGAGCAGTCGTGTGACGTGTTTCACGTTATGTTAATGGCCTGGCCAATCTGTGACAGCGGTCACGCCCGCCGCGAGGTGACGCAATCATACTTAAAATCCTGAAAAATCTGCGAGTTCGGCCTTGCCGCCGGCCGCGCCGGCACGATGGACCGTGCCCCGATGCAAATGGAAACTATGGCCAGCAGCAACTCTAACAACCAGGACCCGATGCTTGTCGGCCGCTCCGAGCAGCTCGTGGACCGATTCCTGGACGCCATCTGGATGGAACGCGGGCTGTCGCAGAACACGCTCGGCGCCTACCGGGCCGATCTGATGACGCTCGGCCGCCGGCTGTCGAAGCGGAACAAGTCCATCGACAAGGCGAACAAGGCGGATCTCCTGGCCTTCATCGCGCAGCGCGTCGAGGACGGGGCCAAGCCGCGTTCGACCGCGCGCCAGCTGTCCAGCTTCCGCCGATTCTTCCGCTACATCATGCGTGAGGGCTTGCGCGACTCGGACCCCACGGCCGACATCGAGATGCCGCGCATCGGCCGCTCGCTGCCGAAGACGCTGACCGAAGAAGAGGTCGACGCGCTGTTGCATGCGCCGAACACCGACGAGCCGCTGGGCCACCGCGACCGGGCCATGCTGGAGCTGCTGTACGCCACCGGACTGCGCGTCTCCGAGCTGATCAACCTCAAGCAGTCCCAGGTGAATTTCAACCAGGGCGTCCTGCGCATCGTCGGCAAGGGCGATCGCGAGCGCCTGATCCCGCTGGGCGACGAGGCCCAGCGCTGGCTTCGCGATTTCATCGACGGTCCGCGCATGGAGATCCTGCTCGAGCGCCAGACGGAATACCTGTTTCCCACCCGCCGCGGCGACCGGATGACGCGCCAGGCGTTCTGGCACATCATCAAGCGCTATGCGGACAAGGCCGGCATCGAGAAGAAACTGTCGCCGCACAGCCTGCGGCACGCCTTCGCCACGCACCTGCTGAACCACGGCGCGGACCTGCGCGTGGTCCAGTTGCTGCTCGGTCACAGCGACCTGTCGACGACGCAGATCTACACGCATGTCGCCCGCGAACGGCTGAAGGACCTGCACGGCGAGCATCATCCGCGCGGCTGAATGCCCGCCGGCGTGAAACAAATCAGCGAGTAGCCGGGTCCTGGTTCGGAGACATTTGCTAAACTGGCGCACCCGCCTGGAAGGTCACCGGATGAATCTCGTGCACAAGCCAATCCTCACCCTCATTGCCGCCGTTTTCGCGATGGCAGCCGTGCCGGCCGCTGCGGCCGATCTGCCGCCGGTGCCGGACGAGGTGCGCGAGCGCATCGCCGCCGAGTTCGACATCATCGAGCCCGCGGACGTCTATGCGAGTCCCATCGACGGTTGGTACATGGTGCGGAAGAGTTCGATCATCGCCTACGTGTCGGGCGATGCGCGCTACCTGCTGCAGGGCGACCTGATCGACCTCGACGCCGGCGTGAACCTGACCGCGCTGGCCCGGGACGCGTCCCGGCGCGAGCTGTTGGCGTCGCTCGGCGATGACCAGGTCATTTCGTTCGCGCCGGAGCACATCAAACACAGCGTCACCGTCTTCACGGACGTCGGCTGCACGTTCTGCCGCCGACTGCATGCCCAGATCGACGACTACCTCGCCCAGGGCATCGAGGTACGTTACGTCCTGTACCCGCGCAATGGTCCGGCCTCGCCGGACTGGGCGGAGTCGGAGCGCGTCTGGTGCGCCAAGGATCGCGGCGCGGCGCTGACGGCGGCCAAGCTGGACAAGCCGTTCGAGACGACTCAGTGCGACGCGTCGGTCATCCAGTCGAACTACCTGCTCGGACGCGACGTGGGCCTGACGGGGACGCCGGCCATCGTGCTCGAAGACGGCTCGCTGATCGCCGGTTACGTTCCTGCCGACGCGCTCGCGGAGACGCTGGAGAAGTCGGAGCCGCAGGCGGCGGCAAAGCCCGAGTAGGCGCGGCGCGGCTAGAGCCGGGCGCGCCGCAGTTCGTGGATGTGCACGCCGTTGTTCGCGCCGCGGTCTTCCAGGTACATTTTCAGCGCATAACGGCCGCTCTGGAACGCGAGTTCGTCCCACGGAATCTCGTCCGCCGCGAACAGCTGTGATTCGAGGCTTTCCTCGCCGGCCCCGTAGCCGCCGACCAGCCGGCCGGTGAAGAACACGTGCACCTGGCCGGCATCCACCACGTCGATAGACGCGAACAGGTGGCCGATCTCGATCTCGGCGAGGGCTTCCTCGCGCGTTTCGCGGGCGGCTCCGGCGGCCAGCGACTCACCCAGCTCGAGAAAGCCCGCCGGCACGGTCCAGTAGCCGTAGCGCGGCTCGATCGCCCGCCGGCACAGCAGGATCTTGCCGTCGCGCTCCGCGACGCAGCCGACGACCACCTTCGGATTGCTGTAGTGCACGGTGTCACAGCGCTGACAGACCCAGCGCTCGCGGTTGTCGCCCTCCGGCACCTCGCGCGCGACTTCCGCGCCACAGACCGGGCAGTATTTCATCGCTGGCAGCATGCTGTCCTTGTGATGTTGGTACCGGGAGGGGGACTTGAACCCCCAAGGTGTTACCACCGGTGGATTTTGAGTCCACTGCGTCTACCAATTCCGCCATCCCGGCGCGGCCGTGTCGGGGCGGCCGCGAAGGGGCCACCGCCGATGGGGCGCCAAGTATATTCGGGACGGTCGCGACCCGCCATAGCCGGCACCGTCTGCTGCGACGCTTTTTCGGGGCCTGGCATCTAAGGTAACGGATATGGGCAAGTTCGCGGATATCAGCATCGACGATGCGATCGTGAAGCGTGCCGCCCGCGGCGATGTGCGCGCACACGAGATCATCTACCGGTCGTATGCCTCGGCCGTGTACTCCCTGTGCCTGCGCTTCACGAAAGTGCCGGCGCACGCGGAGGACCTGACGCAGGAGACCTTCATCGAGGTCATGCGTTCGATCGCGAAGTTTCGCGGAGAAGCGGCGCTCGGGAGCTGGATCCGGCGGATCGCGGTGACGAAATCGCTGATGTTCCTGCGCTCGGCCTGGACGGCGCGGAGTCAGTCTCTCGCCGAGGGCTGGGACGAGGTGACGCCGGGGGACAACCTGAGCCATGGCGTCTCGCGACACCCGGACGACGCGATGGACCTGGATGCGGCGCTCGCAAGCCTGCCCGACGTGAGCAGGGCCGTCGTCTGGCTGCACGACGTCGAGGGATTCACGCACAAGGAAATCGCCGAGGTCATGGGCAAGACGGAAAGTTTTTCGAAGTCGCAGTTGTCGCGAGCCTACCAGCGCCTGAAGCCGCTGCTCGCGAGTGACAGTGACTCGATGGACGGGGCCGGCGCGGCGGTACGGAGTGTTTGATCAATGACCGACACGAGAAAGGACGACGAGAGGGACGACGAGATGATCTTTGGGCTGACAGCGGACGAACGCAGGACATTGCTGGCGGGGCTCGACGCACTGCCGGACACGATGCCGCCGCGTGCCGTCTGGAATCGGATTCGCGAACAGGGCGAAGCCGAGGGACTGCTCCGGGATCCGCGCGCGAAGTCGCGCAACGGCTGGCTCGATGGCGCCGGGCTCGCAGCCGCCGCGGCGCTGGTCGCGGTCATCGTGGCGAAAGCGCCGGATGAAACCACGTTCCCGACCGTGCCGCCCGCCGATGTGGCCGACAACGCGGTGGCCGGCAGCACGTTGAGGGCACTCATGGTCGAGTCGCGACAGCTCGAGGACGACCTGCGTGCATTGCCGGAAGGGCCGCGCGTCGTCCGTGCCGGAACCCGGGCCACGATCCTCGAACTCGAGGATCGAATCGCGGCCATCGATTACCAACTGAGCGATCCGACGTTGCGGATGTCGGACGCGGACCGGGAGGTCTTCTGGCGCGAGCGCGTCAGGCTGATGAAGTTGCTGGTTCGACTGCGTTATGCGCAGACGCAGCGAGCCGTCTATTGAATGAAGGAGTGAGCACGAAATGAAAGTCTGGACCCGAATCATGCCGGCGGTGCCGGTGGCGGCAGCCCTGCTGTTCGCCGGGCCGGCCACTGCGCAACAGGAACGCGTGGTCGCGAGCGAGGAGTTCATCGAACTCGAGGATGCCGAGTTTGCGGAGAAGATGCGCATGGCGGAGGAACGCCTCGCCGAAGCGGCGCGCCAGGTTGCCGAGCTGAGTGCGAGTCGGCTCGACAACTACGGTGGCAGCCAGCGGTTCGAGTTCCAGTTCTCGGACCGTCCGCGCCTCGGCGTGAACATCGAAACGCTCGGCGACGACGGTCCCGTCGAGGGCGTGAGTATTGTCAGCGTGACGCCGGGCAGCGCGGCTGCCGACGCCGGGCTGCGTGCCGGTGACGTGCTCACCGCGGTCAATGGCGAGTCGCTTGCTGCGGGCTCGATGAAGGCGGCCAATACGCGCCTGCTCGACTTCATGCGTGGCGTGGAAGAAGGCGACAAGCTGAAGATCGAATACCTGCGCCAGGGCAAGGCGGCCTCGGTTGATGTCGAGCCCCGCCGCATGGAGAACAACGTGTTCGTGTGGGCGCCGGAGGGCAAGAACTTCACGATGCCGCACATGCCGGAGGTTGCGCCGGCCCCGGTCGTCGTCGAGCGTTTCCGGCACGCATTCGGCGGCTGGCACAGCACCTGGGGCGACATGGAGGTCGTGGAACTCTCCGAGGGTCTCGGCCGCTATTTCGGTACGGACGAGGGCCTGCTGGTCGTCAGCGCGCCGAAATCCAATGCCTTCAAGCTCGAGGACGGCGACGTCATCCAGAGCATCGACGGCCGCAAGCCGACGTCCGTTGATCACTGCATGCGGATCCTGAGCTCCTACCAGCCCGGCGAGTCGCTCGAGCTCGCGGTCATGCGCAACAAGCGTCGGGAGACGCTGAGCGTGACGATTCCGGACACGCGGACGGGGCGGCTCGCCACGCCGCAGGCGCGCATGGCTGCTACCATGCGCGCCCATGCAGCTCAGTGACTACGACTACGAACTCCCCGAACGCCTGATTGCGCGCGCGCCGTTGCCGGCACGGCGCGGCAGCCGGCTGCTCCAGGTCGGCGATGGACTCCGGGATCGCCACTTCGCCGAGCTGCCGGCCTTACTGCGCCCCGGGGACCTGCTGGTCTTCAATGACACCCGGGTGATCCCGGCCCGACTGCACGGCCACAAGAGTACCGGCGGTCGGATCGAGGTCCTGGTCGAGCGCGTGCAGACCCCGACCGCCGTGCTGGCGCACGTGCGTGCGAGCAAGACGCTGCGTACGGGTGGCGTGATTCGATTCGCCGGCGGTTTCGAGGCGCGGGTCGGCGAGCGCTTCGACGACCTGTGGCAGCTCACTTTTGATCGCGACATCGACGACGTGCTCGAGGCCCACGGCGAGGTGCCGCTGCCGCCGTATCTCGAACGCGACCCGGTCGACGAGGATCGCGAGCGCTACCAGACCGTCTACGCGCGCGAGCCGGGCGCCGTCGCCGCGCCGACCGCCGGCCTGCATTTCGACGAGCGAATGCTGGAGGAAACCCGGGCGATGGGCGTGCGCCACACGTTCGTGACGCTGCACGTCGGTGCCGGCACGTTTCAAAACCTGCGGCACGAACAGATCGAGGCGAATCGCCTGCACCGCGAGCGCGTGCGCGTCGACGCGGATTGCTGCGAACGCGTGCGGGCGACGCGCGATGCGGGTGGGCGCGTGATCTGCGTAGGCACGACCGCCGTCCGTTCACTCGAGGCCGCTTCCGCAGGCGGTACGCTGGTGCCGTTTACCGGTGAGACGGACCTCTTCATACTGCCGGGTTATCGCTTCCGGTCGGTCGACGCGATGATCACGAACTTCCACCTGCCGCGGTCCTCGCTGCTGCTGCTCGTTGCCGCCTTCGCGGGCCGCGAGCGCATCATGGCGGCCTATCGCCACGCCGTGGGTTCCGGGTACCGGTTCTTCAGCTACGGCGACAGCATGTTCGTGGAGCCGGCGCCGTGAAGTTTTCCGTCTCGCACCGGGACGGCGCCTCGCGGCGCGGCCGGCTGGAATTTCGCCGTGGCGTCGTCGAGACGCCTGCCTTCATGCCGGTCGGCACCTACGGCACGGTCAAGAGCGTGACGCCCGAGGAGGTGGCCGCCGACGGCGCGCAGATCATCCTCGGCAACACGTTCCACCTGATGCTGCGGCCGGGCGAAGCGGTGGTCCGCGCGCACGGTGGACTGCACGAATTCATGAACTGGCCCGGCCCGATACTCACGGACTCCGGCGGCTTCCAGGTCTTCTCGCTGGCCGGCATGCGCAAGCTGTCGGAGGAGGGCGTGCGCTTCCAGTCGCCGGTCAATGGCGATCCCGTGTTGCTGACGCCGGAGCGGTCGATGGACGTGCAGCACGCGTTGAATTCCGACGTCACGATGATCTTCGACGAGTGCACGCCGTACCCGGCAACGGAGCGGGAGGCCCGCGACTCGATGGCCTTGTCGCTGCGCTGGGCGCGGCGTTCCCGCGATCGCTTCGACGCGTTGAAACGTGACGAGCCGGAGCGCGGCGAAGCGCTGTTCGGCATCGTGCAGGGCGGCATCTACGATGACCTGCGCGCCGAATCGCTCGACGGCCTGGCCGCCATCGGTTTCGACGGTTACGCCATCGGCGGCCTCGCCGTCGGTGAACCGGAGGACGAACGCAATGGCGTGCTCGACTTCCTGGCGTCGCGCATGCCCGACGACGCGCCGCGCTACCTGATGGGTGTCGGCCTGCCGGTCGACATCGTGGAAGCAGTCAGCCGCGGCGTGGACATGTTCGACTGCGTGATCCCGACCCGGCACGCCCGCAACGGACAGCTGTTTACATCCCGCGGCACCGTGAAATTCCGGCACGCGCGCTACGCCGACGACACGTCACCGCCGGACCCCGATTGCGGCTGCTACACGTGCAGCCACTACAGCCTGGCGTACCTGCGGCACCTGGAGAAGTGCGGCGAGATCCTTGGCCCGCGTCTCGCGACGATCCATAATCTTTATTATTATCAGCAACTTATGGTTAAACTACGGGCGGCTATCGAGGCCGGGCGGCTCGCGGCTCTGGCGCGGGAGCTGCGGGCCGTGTTCGCCGATTGACCGCCGCGACTTGTGATTCGGTGGCGCGCCCATAGGTCGATGGCCCTGTGCCATAATACCGCGCTCGATTTCGGGGCCGGCGGCCGTCGAGGTAAGCAAGCGTACCGCGCGGGCCGCCGCAAACTACTCACTCAGACGTTCGGATTCTCCCATGGAATTTTTCATCAGCAATGCCTATGCGCAAGGCGCGCAACAGGGCAGCCCGCTCGGCATGCTCGTGCCGATGGTCATCATCTTCGCCGCGTTCTACTTCCTGCTCATTCGCCCGCAGAACAAGAAGCAGAAGGCACACGCGGCTCTGGTGGCAGGGCTCAACGTCGGTGACGAGGTCATGACTGCCGGGGGCATCCTGGGCAAAGTCACGAACGTGTCCGAGCACTATGCCGCGATCGAGATTGCGGATGGCACCGTCATCAAGGTGCAGAAGACGAGCGTGTCGCAGGTCGTGCCAAAGGGCACCGTTGACGCCGCCTGATCCGCAACCGGTTGCCGCAATGAACAAGTATCCCGTCTGGCTGAACCTGCTCGTTCTCACCATCCTCGTTGCCGGCATCGTCTTCGCACTGCCGAACGTGTACGGGTCTGCGCCCGCTGTGCAGGTCGCGGCGCCGAACGACGGCGTCGTCTCGGAATCGCAGTTGCAGGAATTCGTTCGGATCGTCGGCAATGCCGGCGTCGAGCCGGAAGCGGCGTACGTGAAGGACGGTCGCGCCGTGTTGCGCTTTCACAACCTCAACGAGCAGACGGTTGCGAACGGCGCGCTGCGGCAGACCTACGAGCGCCGGTTCGGCATTGCGCAGACGCTGGCGCCGCGGCTGCCGGCCTGGGTCCGGGGCCTCGGCCTCGAGCCGATGAGCCTGGGCCTCGACTTGCGTGGCGGCGTCTACGTGCTGCTCGAAGTCGACATGGACAGTGCCGTTTCCAAGCGCCTGGAGGCCTATGACGAGGATCTCGACGAGCGCCTCCGCGGCGCCGGCATCCGGCACCGCATCGACCTCGAGAACCGCAGCCTGACCATTCGACTGGCCTCCGTGGACGACGTCGAGGCGGCCCGCGACGTGATCCGGCAGGCGGATGCCGACCTGATCATCACGGACGGCGCCGATGGCCGCTCGCTGCGCGTGCGCATGACGGAGGCACAGATCAGGGAGCGCGAGAATCTTGCGATCGAACAGAACATCACGACGCTGCGCAATCGCGTGAACGAGCTCGGTGTTTCCGAACCGATCGTGCAGCGCCAGGGCGCGGACCGCATCGTCGTCCAGCTCCCGGGCGTGCAGGACCCGACCGAACTCGACAAGATTCTCACCGCGACGGCGACGCTCGAATTCCGGCTCGTCGACCTCACGGGCGACGAACCGGGATCGCGCCGCTACCCGGGCCGCGACGGCGAGGCGTCCCAGGTTCTCAAGCGGAGGATCGTTGCGTCGGGCGACCAGATCGTCAACGCGGGCGCGGGTTTCAGCCAGGGGCAGCCGGTCGTCAACATCCAGCTCGATGCCGCCGGCGGCGAGAGCATGCTGGAAACCACGCAGAACAACCTGCAGAAACCAATGTCGACGGTCTTCATCGAGACCCACCGTGAAACCGTGACGCGTAACGGCGTCGAGGAGGTCCGGCAGGTCAAGACCGAGGAGATCATCAACACGGCGACGATTCGCAGCGTGTTCAAGAACAACTTCCAGATCTCCGGTATCAGCCAGGCCGAGGCACACGACCTCGCGCTGTTGCTTCGCGCCGGCGCACTTGCGGCACCGGTGTACAAGGTGGACGAACGCACGATCGGCCCGACGCTCGGCCAGGAGAACATCGACCGCGGCTTCAAGGCGATCACGATCGGCTTTCTCGCGGTCATCGTGTTCACCGCGCTCTACTACCGCTGGTTCGGCGTTATCGCGAGCATTGCTTTGTTTTCAAACCTGGTGTTCATTGTCGCGCTGCTGTCATTGCTGCAGGCATCGCTGACCCTGCCGGGCATTGCCGGCATCGTCCTCACGGTCGGCATGGCGGTCGATGCAAACGTCCTCATCTTCGAGCGAATACGCGAGGAGCTCGTGGCGGGCGTGACGCCGCAGTTGGCGATCAACTCCGGCTACGAAAAGGCGCTGTCGTCCATCGCGGACGCCAACATCACCACGCTGATCGCGGCGATCGTTCTCTTTGCGTTCGGCACAGGGCCGGTGAAGGGGTTCGCCATCACGCTGTCACTGGGCATCATCACGTCGATGTTCACCGCGATCGTGGGCACGCGCACCATCGTCAACCTCGTGTTCGGCGGTCGCCGTCTCGAGAAACTGCCGGTCTGAAGGAAGAGACATGCGCCTCATCAAGGACAAGACCAGTATCGATTTCCTCGGTGCGAAGCGCCGCAAGGTGGCGGTCGGCCTCTCGCTGCTGCTGATCCTGCTGTCGGTTGCCTCGCTCGTCGACCGCGGCCTGGCGTTCGGTATCGATTTCACCGGCGGGCTGCTGCTCGAGCTCGGTTACGATCATCCCGCGGACCTCGACGACATTCGCGCCAACCTGGGCGCTGCCGGTTTCCCGGACGCGCAGGTCCAGCGTTTCGGTGCCGACACGGACGTGCTCGTCCGCCTGCCGCCGCACGATGACAAGGAGCCGGCGGCGATCCAGGCGGAGTTGCAGTCGGCGCTCGGTGTCGACGGATCGTCGGTCGTCGTGCGCCGCGTCGAGTCCGTCAGCCCGCAGATCGGTGAGGAACTCACGGAGCAGGGCGGCCTCGCGATGATCTTCGCGCTGCTGATGATTTTCGGCTACGTGATGTTCCGCTTCCAGTGGAAGTTCGCGGCGGGCGCCGTTGCGGCGCTGGCGCACGACGTCATCATCACACTCGGCTTCTTCTCGGTTTTCCAGTGGCCGTTCGACCTGACCGTCGTCGCCGCCGTGCTGGCGGTCATCGGCTACTCGCTGAACGACACCGTCGTCGTGTTCGACCGCGTGCGCGAGAACTTCTTCAAGCTTCGCGGCACGAGTGCCGAGGACGCGATGAACGTCTCGGTGAACGAGACCCTGGCGCGTACGATCATCACCGGCCTGACGACCTTGATCGTGCTCGTCGCGTTGCTCGTGCTCGGTGGCGAATCGATCGCGCCATTCTCGATTGCGCTGATCGTCGGCATCCTCGTCGGCACGTACTCGTCGATTTACACGGCGAGCGCGGCGGCGTTGATGCTGGGTGTCAGCCCGCAGGACCTGATCGAGCCGGTCAAGGACCCCGACCTCATCGACGATCTGCCGTAGTCGTCCTTACTGGCGGGTCATCGCGACCAGCGCCTTGATTTCCTGCGAGCAGACCTTCGCCATCTCGGCGTAGACTTTGGGCGTGCCGCAGAGCACGTGGCCGGTCTCGAGGAAGTTCTCGCTGCCGTCCAGTCCGGAGATGATACCGCCGGCTTCACGGATGATCAGGCTGCCCGCGGCCGTATCCCACGGTGACAGGCCGGTTTCGAAGAACGCGTCGAGCCGGCCGGCCGCGACGTAGCACAGGTCGAGCGCCGCGGCGCCGGGACGGCGGACACCGGACGTGTTCCGGATCACCTTCGTCAGCATGTTCATGTAGGGCGTGAAGTCGAGGTCGGCCTGCCGGAACGGAAAGCCGGTGCCGACGAGCGCGCGCGCGAGCTGCGTGCGGCCGCTGACGCGGATGCGGTGTCCGTCGAGCTGCGCGCCGTCGCCGCGCGATGCCGTGAACAGCTCCTGGCGCATCGGGTCGTAGACGCACGCGTGCTCGATGCGGCCACGGACCTGGACCCCGATCGAGACCGCGAAGATGGGCATGCCGTGCAGAAAGTTCGTCGTGCCGTCGAGCGGGTCGATGATCCACACGTGGTCAGAATCGCCGCTGACTCCCGACTCCTCCGCGAGAAACGCGTGATCCGGGTAGTGCTTCTGCACGGTCGAGATGACCGCCTGTTCCGCGGCGCGGTCGGCGTCACTGACGAAATCGTTGAAGCCTTTTTCCTCGACTTTCAGCTTGTCGAGGTTCTTTTGTTTCCGGACGAGCGTGTCGCCCGCGCGGCGGGCGGCCATGACGGCCACATTGAGCAATGCATGCATCGAAACGATTCCATCAGCGATAAAGAGCGGGCACGGGGCTCGTGCCATCGTGCCGGGGCGGTAGAATACCGAAACTCCCAGGCAAACGTCAGGCCCATGACCATCCGAATCGTCCTCGTCGGCACCACGCATCCCGGCAATATCGGCGCAGTTGCGCGAGCCACGAAGAACATGGGGCTCGACGATCTGGCGCTCGTGGCGCCGCGCTATTTCCCGCACGACGAGGCGACGGCCCGCGCCTCGGGCGCCGATGACCTCCTCGAACGCGCCCGCGTTTACCGCACGCTGGCCGAGGCGGTCGCCGACTGTTCGTTCGTGGTCGGGGCCAGCGCGCGCTCGCGCGCGATCAATTGGCCGTGCCTGGATGCGCGGGACGCCGCGGCGCGGCTCGTCGCCGAGTCGGCCGGCGGCCCGGTGGCCGCAGTCTTCGGACCGGAGAAGTCCGGCCTCTGCAACGCGGACCTCGACCTGTGCGATGCACTCCTGTCGATTCCGGCGAACCCCGCGTTCAGCTCGCTGAACCTCGCCATGGCGGTGCAGGTGGTCACCTACGAGATCCGGGCGGCCACCTCGGAGAAGCCGCCCGGCTTTGTGCCCGACGCGCCCGCGGCGACACGCGAGGACATGGAGCACTTCTACGCGCACCTCGAACAGACGATGCGGGCAACCGGTTTCCTCGACCCGGACAACCCGCGGCACCTGATGCGCCGCCTGCGGCGGCTGTTCCTGCGCGCCCGGCCGGACCAGAACGAGCTCAATATCCTGCGCGGCATCCTGTCGTCGGTCGATCGCGTGCTGCCGCCGCGGAAGGAAGACGCGTGACAGCACCCGTCTACCTCGATTACGCGGCCACGACGCCGGTCGACGCGCGCATTGTCGATGCGCTGCCCGGCTGGCTCGCCGCCGACGGCGCGTTCGCGAACCCGTCGTCGACGCACATCGCCGGACGGCAGGCCGCCGCGCTCGTGGCGACGGCGGCGGAGCAGGTGGCGTCGGTCCTGGGCTGCGAGCCCGGCCAGCTCGTGTGGACGTCAGGCGCCACGGAATCCGACAACCTCGCGATCCTGGGCGCGGCGCGTTACCGCGCCGTGCGCGGCCGGCACGTCGTGACGATGCCCACGGAGCACAAGGCCGTGACGGACGCGTTCCGGCAGCTCGAACGCGAGGGCTTCGACGTCACCTGGCTCGCGCCCTCGCCCGACGGCCGGCTCAGCCTCGAGGCGCTGCGGCAGGCATTGCGCGACGACACGCAGCTCGTGTCGATCATGCACGTCAACAACGAGACGGGCGTCGTCCAGGACATCCCGGGGATCGCGTCATGCTGCCGGGATCGCGGCGTGCTGCTGCACGTCGACGCCGCGCAGTCGTTCGGCAAACTGCCGATCGATGTCGCCGCGTGGCCGGTCGACCTGCTGTCGATCACGGCGCACAAGATCTACGGCCCGAAGGGCATCGGCGCGTTGTACGTGTCCGGACGGCCCGGATCGCACATTGCGCCGCTGTTCCACGGCGGCGGCCAGCAGGGCGGGCTGCGTCCCGGCACGCTCCCGGCGCCCCTGATCGCGGCGTTCGGGCTGGCCGCGGCGATCGCCGCGGACTCGATGCACCGGGACCACGATCACCTGTCGCGACTTCGCAAGCGCTTCCGGGACGCCATCCGCGACATTCCGGGACTGCGGCACAACAGCCCGGACGCGGGATTTCCCGGCATCGTCAATGTGAGCGCCGGCGACGTCGACGGCGAGAGCCTGATGCTCGCGCTGGAGCCGCTGTGCGTGGCGAGCGGGTCCGCGTGCAATTCCGCGCGCCACGAACCGTCCGGCGTATTGCGGGCGCTTGGCCTCGACGACGCCGAGGCCCAGGGCGCGATCCGGTTCTCGTTCGGCCGCCAGACGACGGACCGGGAAATCGATTTCGCCGCGGCGCGGTACCGTGCGGCCCTCGCGAAGTTGCGCGAGATCGCGCCGGGCGACGCGGCCTGACCGTGGTGACCGACCCGTACAGCGCGGAAGTGCGCCGCCTGTTCGCGGCGCCGGCGCATGCCGGCACCTTGCCCGGAGCTGAAACGGTGCGCGCGGTGGCGCAGGGCGTGGACGTCGAACTGTCCCTGGCGCGCGACGGGGACCGGGTCTCGGCACTGCGTTTTCGCGCGCGCGGCTGCCCGCATTTCCTCGCCGCCGCGGAGGCCCTGTGCGCGGGCTACGAGGGTCGGCCCGTCGCGGAACTCCGGGCGTTCCGCGCGGCCGAACTGGTGGAGCGCCTGCCGGTGCCAATCGACAAAACAGGCCGTATACTGGTGCTCGAGGACGCCGTCCGGTCGCTTGGGGCCTGAGACGGCGGAAACACCCGGTCATTCCGGGGCTCTGGCGACGACAACATGGCGATTTCACTGACAAATTCGGCGGCGGACCGGGTCCGCCGGTATCTCGATGCCCGCGGCGGCGGGGTCGGCCTGCGGCTCGGTGTCACGAAGACCGGCTGCTCGGGCTATTCGTACGTCATCAACTACGCGGACGAGGTCGCCGCGACCGACGTCGTTTTCGAGGACAAGGGCGTCAAGGTCGTGGTCGACCCGGACGCGCTGCCGCTGATCGACGGTACCGAGGTGGATTTCGTCAAAAACGGCCTGAACGAGGCCTTCAGCTTCCGCAACCCGAACGTCACGGGTGCCTGCGGCTGCGGGGAAAGTTTCAACATCTGAAGACCCCCCGATTCGTTGCCGGGTGCGTTTTCGCCACGTAAAATCGCGGGTTTACGTCATTTTTCTCCGGGGGTGCCTCGCCGGGCCCTCCCGGGCTTTTCGTTACCACCACCCAATGATTAAGGAAACCTCATGGCTGTTGAGCAGACGCTCTCCATCATCAAGCCGGACGGCGTTCAGAAGAACCTGATCGGCGAGATTATTTCGCGCTTCGAAAAAGCCGGCCTCGAAATCGTGGCCGCCCGGATGCTGCACCTGAGCAAGGAACAGGCTCAGGGCTTCTACGCCGTGCACAAGGAACGCCCGTTCTACAACGACCTCGTGGCGTACATGACGTCCGGTCCGGTGATGGTCCTGGTCCTGTCCGGCGACGGCGCGATTGCGAAGAATCGCGACATCATGGGCGCCACGAACCCGGCCGATGCGGCGCCCGGAACGATTCGCGCGGACTTCGCGGACAGCATCGAGGAGAACATCGTGCACGGTTCGGATGCCGCGGAAACGGCGGCAAACGAGATCGCGTTCTTCTTCGGCGACGGCGTTTGCCCGCGGACGCGCTGAGGTCCGCTACGTGACGACCGGCGCCGCAAAGACGAACCTGCTCGGCCTCCCCCAGGGGCGGCTGGAGGCGTTCTTTGCGGCGCTCGGTGAGAAGCCGTTCCGGGCGCGCCAGGTCATGCAGTGGACGCACCAGCGCGGCGTCACCGATTTTGACGCGATGACCGACCTCTCGCGCAAACTGCGCGAGCAGCTCGCGGAAACGGCGGCGGTCGTCGTGCCGACGCCGTCATTGCGGCAGGATTCGGCGGACGGCACCGTGAAGTGGCTGTTCCCCAGCGGGTCGGGGCAGGCGGTCGAGACCGTCTTCATCCCGGAGTCCGCGCGAGGGACACTGTGCATCTCGTCGCAGGTAGGTTGCGCGCTCGATTGCGCGTTCTGTGCGACCGGTGCGCAGGGCTTCAATCGCAATCTCTCGGCCGACGAGATCGTGGGCCAGGTTTGGCACGCGATGCAGCACCTGCCGCGACGCCCGAACGGCGAGCCGGCGGTGACGAACATCGTGTTCATGGGGATGGGCGAGCCGCTCGCCAATTACCGCAACGTGCTGGCCGCCGCCGAGCTGCTGATTTCGGATTTCGCGTACGGCTTGTCGCGTCGCCGCGTCACGGTCAGTACGTCGGGCATCGTGCCGCACATCGACCGGCTGGGGGACGACTGCAACGTGTCGCTCGCCGTGTCCCTGCATGCGCCGAACGATGCGCTGCGCGACCGGCTCGTGCCGATCAACAGGATGCACCCGATCCGCGAGCTGCTCGAGGCCTGCTGGCGCTATGCGGCGAAGCACTCGAACCGCTTCATTACGTTCGAGTACGTCATGCTGCGCGACGTCAACGACTCGGCCGCGCATGCCGACGAGCTGTTCCGCCTGCTCGACGGAAAGCCGGCGAAAGTGAACCTGATACCCTTCAATCCGTTCCCGGGCAACGACTTCGAGCGGTCATCCGCGGATACGATTCGCGCATTCCAGGAACGCCTGCGGCGACGCGGACTCGTCGTGACGACGCGGAAGACACGCGGCGACGACATTGACGCCGCGTGCGGACAGCTTGCGGGCAAGGTTACCGACCGCGTGCGCTCACGACTCGGCGAGCGCGGTGCCCGCACCGCGGTAGCCTGATGTGATTCACGAAGACCGACACGATATGGAAGAAGCGCGTATGAAGACCTTCGGGAGAATGTTGATCGCTGTTCTTGCCGTGTTGCAACTCGGCGCCTGCGTCTCGACGACCAGCGGTACGGCGCCGCCGGAAGCCAACAACGCAGATGCGGCGACGGCGAATTTCCAGCTCGGCGTGCGCTACTTCCAGGCCGGCAACTACGAGCTAGCACGGAAGAGTCTCGAGCGCTCCATTGACCTGGACCCGAAGCGGGCGGTCGTCTGGTCCACGCTCGGCGCCACCTACGAAATGCTCGAAAACCCGCGACTCGCCGAAGAGGCGCACGACAAGGCGATCAAGCTCGCGCCGCGAAACTTCGACGTGCAGAACGCGTATGCCGTGTTCCTGTGCCGCCAGCGGCGCTACGAGGACGCCGAGGTGCAGCTCGATCGCTCCATCAAGGCCGCGACGAACGACAACCCGCAGGTCATGATGACCAATGCCGGCGTCTGCATGATGCAGAAGCCGGACTACGAGCGCGCCGAGGCGTACTTCCGCGATGCGCTCTCGCGACGGCCGGATCATCCCGAGGCGCTGCTGCAGATGGCGATACTGAAGCACGCTACCGGCGACGACTTCAGCGCGAGGGCGTTCCTGCAGCGTTATCGTGCCGGCAACAAGGAAACCTCGGGCGTGCTGTACCTCTGCACGCTGATCGAGGCGAAACTCGGTGACGATCGTGCACGCGAAGAGTGCGCCACCCGGCTGCAACGGGATTTCCCGAATTCACCGGAAGCACGACGGCTGAAGGGCACCTAGGGCGATGACCGAGGAAACGTCGGACAATTCGGCAACGGAGCCCGCCGAGGCCGACAGCGGGCCACGTGCCGGCGAACGTCTCGCCGCGGCGCGGCGCGAAAAACAGATCAGTGTCGTCGAGATCTCGAAGGAGCTGCACCTCGACGAGCACAAGGTTCGAGCGCTCGAACGCAACGAGTTCGACGCGGTGGGCGCCCCGGTTTTCGCAAAGGGCTACCTGCGCAAGTACGCGCAGCTCGTCGGCGTGCCGGTCGAGGATGTCCTTCTCGACTACTACACCCTGCAACCTGCCGAGGACATGCCGCCGGTCGTGGGGCCCGTGCGCCGGCCGGTGCGCGAGTTGCACCCGGGCCGCTGGCTGCTGTTGCTGCTGGTCCTCGCCGTGATCGGATCGGCCTACTGGTGGTTCTTCGTGCGCGAGCCTTCCTCGCCGGTGCCGGCGCGGGACGCCAGCCGCCCGACGTTGCCGGATGCGCCGCCGGAGCGCGTCGAGCCCGAGCCCTCGGAGTCACTCTCGCCACCCATCGCTGAGCCGGATCCCGCGGCTGAGGCGTCCGCCACGCCCGATGCGGCAAGCCGGTCGCCGGAACCGGCTGTCACGGCGCCGGCCACGCGCGCCGACATGGCGCCCGGCGACGTACAGGTGTCCATCGCGTACGACGGCGACTGCTGGACCGAGATCACCGATGCCGGCGGCGAGCGGCTGTTCTTCGGCCTCGGCGCCGAGGGGCGAACGGTCTCGGTGAGCGGCGCGGCCCCGCTGTCGGTCCTGTTCGGCAACGCCGACAACGTGCGCCTTCGCGTGGACGGCGCCGACTACCCGATCCCGGCCACGAGCCGCCGCGGTCGTACCGCCCGGTTCTCCATCCAGGCGCCCTGAACCCGGACCCGTCGCATGCAGCCGAAAGCCGTCAAGGGAATGAACGATGTCCTGCCCGAGGCCGCGGCCACGTGGCAAGTACTGGAATCAGCCGTGCGCGAGATCGCGAAGTCCTACGGCTACGACGAGATTCGACTGCCATTGCTCGAACACACCGAGTTGTTCCGGCGCTCGATCGGCGAAGTCACGGACATCGTCGAGAAGGAGATGTACACGTTCGAGGATCGCGGCGGCGAAAGCCTGACGCTGCGGCCCGAGGCCACAGCCGGCATCGTGCGGGCGGGCATGACGAACGGTCTGCTGCACAACCAGCGACACAAGTTGTGGACGACTGGCCCGATGTTCCGCCGCGAACGCCCGCAGCGCGGCCGCTACCGCCAGTTTCACCAGTTCGACGTCGAAGCCCTGGGTTACGAGGGGCCGGACGTCGACGCAGAGCTCATCGTCATGTCGGCACGCATCTGGCAGACGCTCGAGATCGACCGCGTCGCGTTGCAGCTCAATACGCTCGGCTCGCCGGAGGCCCGGGCTGCCTACCGGGCACGCCTGGTGGACTATTTTTCCGGCGTGAAAAGCGGGCTGGATGAGGATAGTATTCGCCGCCTCGCGCAGAACCCGCTCAGGATTCTCGACAGCAAGAACCCGGCAATGCAGGAACTCATCGAGGCGGCGCCGGTCATGCTGGATCACCTGGACCCGGAGTCCGCCGAGCATTTCGACGCACTGCGCCGGCTGCTGGACGCGGCGGGGATCCCGTACACGGTCAACCCGCGGCTCGTTCGCGGGCTCGACTATTACAGCCGGACGGTGTTCGAGTGGGTGACCGACGCGCTCGGTGCGCAGGGAGCGGTGTGCTCAGGCGGCCGCTATGACGGGCTGGTCGAGAAACTGGGCGGGCGGCCGACGCCGGCGATCGGCTGGGCCATGGGTATCGAGCGCTTCGTCGAGCTGTACCTCGAGTGCGGCGGCGCGCCGGCGAAACCGACGCCGGCTGCGTACATCGTCGCGGTGGGCGACGGCGCGCTGGCCGCGGCATTCGCGGTCGCGGAGGAATTGCGGGACGGGCTGCCGGGCCGCCGCGTCGAGCTGAATCTCGGCGGCGGCAGCTTCAAGTCCCAGATGAAGCGAGCAGACAAGAGCGGGGCGGCGTACGCGCTGATCCTCGGTGACGACGAACTGGCCAATGGCACGATCGGGGTGAAACCGCTGCGCAGCACGGAGCACCAGGTCAGCGTGCCGCGGGAGCGCCTGGTGGCGACCCTGGCCGGCTGATTTGAACGGGCGGCATCGGCCGCCGGCAATTGAGAAGGCAAAGCAGTGACGGAATTATCGGAAAAGGAACAGATCGAGCAGATTCGGACCTGGTGGTCCGAGTACGGCAACTGGGTGATCGGCGGCGTGATCGTCATGGCGCTCGGCCTGTTCGGCTTCAACCACGTGAAGTCGGGCCGCGTCGACGCGCAGTACGCCGCATCGGCCCGGTACAGTGAGCTGACGGACCTGGTCGTCGCCGGCAACGTCGACGAGGCCGAGGCGCTCACCGGCGAGATCCTGTCGGACTTCGGCAATACGGCGTACGCGGCGCAGGCGCAGCTCGCGCTGGCGCGCCTGTACATGGACAAGAGTCGCGACGAGGACGCCGCGAACACGCTGCGAGACCTCGCTGCGCGTTCGGGCGACGAGGAGTTTGCGCAAGTCGCGCGGTTGCGCCTTGCGAAGATCCTGCTGTACCAGGACAAGGCTGAAGAGGCGCTGGACGTACTCGGCGCGGCCGGGAACGACGGCGCGTTCGCGGCACGCTACGACGAGGTCCGCGGCGACGCCTATGTCGCGCTGGACCGCCTCGACGAGGCCCGCGATGCTTACACGCGCGCTTTGGGCGAGGCAAGCCGCCAGCCGACGATCGACACGCAGTTCGTGCAGCTCAAACTGCTCGACCTGCCGATCGAGGAGACGGTCGCCGCGGTCGAAGAGGCCGGCCAGCCGGGTGCGGCCGCCGAGGATGCCAGCGACGACGTCGAGCCGGATGCCGGGGACGAGGCGGTCGAGTGAGCATGCGCGCGGCACGCTGGCTGGTCGTGGCCTCGGCGCTCTCGTTGGGCGCCTGCGGCCTGTTCGGCGGCGACGACGAGGAGCTGGAGCCGGCCGAACTCGTCGACATCAAGCCGAAAATCAAGGTACGCCGGGCCTGGGACGCTAACCTGGGCGGCGGCGCCGAGTTCCTTCGGCTGGCGTTACGCCCGGCCGGTGACGGCAACCGGATCTACGCGGCCAGCGCCGACGGCGACGTATCGGCCTTCGATGCGAACACCGGCAAGCGTGCCTGGCGCACGAAGTTGGACCTCGCACTCACGGCCGGGCCCGGCGTCGGGCAGGATCTCGTGGTGGTCGCCGCCGCGGACGGCTACGTGATCGCGCTGTCGGCGGAGACCGGCGAGGAGCAGTGGCGGGTCGATATCAAGGCGGAATCGCTCTCGACGCCGGCGGTTGCCGCGAATGCCGTCGTCATCCAGACCGTGGACAATCGTCTGCGCGGGCTTCGGCCGTTCGACGGGCGCGAAGTCTGGACCGTGAACCAGACGATGCCGGCGCTGACCGTGCGCGGGACGGCGAGCCCGATCATCGTCGGCGCGAACGTTGTCGCCGGCTTCGACAACGGACACGTGCTGTCCGTCGATCTCTCTACCGGCGACACGCAATGGGACGCAATGCTCGCGATTCCCACGGGACGCTCGGACCTCGAGCGCCTGTCGGATGTCGACGGCCTGCTCACGAGCGTGGGCCAGGATATCTATGCCTCGGGCTACCAGGGCAGGCTCGCGTCCATCGCCGCCGAGTCGGGCCAGATCTTGTGGGGCCTCGAGATTTCGAGCCTGGAAGGCCTGTCCGCGGACTGGTCGAGCGTCTACACGGTGACCGACGACGGCGTCGTGATGGCGCTGTCGCGCCGGACCGGTGCGGAGTCCTGGCGGTCGGAGATCCTGCTGCGGCGCGAACCCACGCTCGCGATGCCGTACCGAACCACGGTGGTTACCGGCGATTTCGAAGGCTACCTGCATTTCTTCAACAACCTGGACGGCAGCTATGTCGCGCGTGTCCGGGCCGGCGGCGAGGCCATCAGCAGCCCGCCGATCACGATCGGCGACCTGCTCTACGTGCAGACCGACGCCGGCAAGCTGCAAGCCTATCGTATCGACGATCCCGAGCGCCCCGAGCGCGCGCCGGACATCGCCGACGACGCGGGCGGCTGACCGCGACGCTGTCCAGGATGCCATGCTTCCCGTCGTCGCGCTGATCGGCCGCCCGAACGTCGGCAAGTCGACGTTGTTCAACCGGCTGACGAAGTCGCGCGACGCCATCGTCGCGGATTTCCCCGGCCTCACGCGCGATCGCCAATACGGTTTCGGCAAGCTCGGCCCCGTGCCGTACCTCGTGATCGATACTGGCGGCGTTGCGGGCGGCGAGCAGGGCATCGACGAGGTCATGGTCGAACAGACGGTCCGGGCGCTGGGCGAGGCGGACGTCGCCATCGTGCTCGTGGACGGTCGCGAGGGCGTGACCGGCGCGGACCAGCATGTCGCGGAACTCGTGCGCCGGCATGCGCCGGCGACATGGCTCGCCGTGAACAAGAGCGAGGGCCTGGACAGCGACATCGTCGCCAGCGAGTTCCACGCCCTGGGACTCGGCGACCCCGTCGCGATCTCCGCCGCGCACGGCGACCGCATCGCGGCGCTGATGGACTCAGTGCTCGAACCCTACGTCGGGCAGGTGACGGACGACGACGGGGATGACGACGATGACGCGCTGAAGATCGCGATCGTGGGCCGGCCGAACGTCGGCAAGTCGACGCTGGCGAACCGGCTGCTCGGCGAGGACCGGCTCGTCGTGTACGACCAGCCCGGCACGACGCGGGACAGCGTGTCCGTAGCGTTCGAACGCAACGGGCGCGACTACGTCCTGATCGACACCGCCGGTATCCGTCGGCGATCTCGCGTCCACGAGGCCGTCGAGAAATTCAGCATCATCAAGGCGCTGCAGGCGATCGAGCAGGCGCAGGTCGTGGTGGCCGTCCTGGACGCGCGCGAAGGGGTGACGGAGCAGGACGTGAGCCTGCTCGGCCTGATACTGCAACGCGGCCGCGCGCTCGTCGTCGTGACGAACAAGTGGGACGGACTCGATCCGGAGACGCGCAAGCACGTACGCGACGAACTCGAGCGCCGGCTGCCGTTTCTCGATTTCGCCGAGCGCATTACGATCTCGGCCCTGCACGGCACGGCTGTCGGTGACCTGCTGCCCGCCGTGCACCGTGCCTACGAGGCGGCGAACCGCGATATGTCGACGAACGAACTGACGCGGGAACTCGAGGCCGCGGTGACCGCACATCCGCCGCCGCTGGTGCGCGGCCGGCGCATCAAGCTGCGCTATGCCCACCAGGGCGGCCGCAATCCGCCGGTCATCGTGATTCACGGCAACCAGACGGATAGACTGCCGGAAGCCTACCGACGCTACCTCGTGAACCGCTTTCGCAAGGCGTTCAAGTTGCGGGGCACGCCGGTACGGCTGAGTTTCAAGAACAGCGACAACCCCTTCAAGGGTCGCCGCAACAAGCTCACGCCGCGGCAGCAGCAAAAGCGCCGGCGGTTGATGAAACACGTCAAGAAATAGAGGGCAGCGCGCATGGGTGCCGCAACGAAAACGGTGACGCTGGACGGGCAGTTCCGCATGCACCGCGGTGGGGAGCTCGAATCGCCCACGCTGGCGTACGAGACCTGGGGCGCACTGAACGCGCGGCGCAGCAATGCAATCCTGATCTTTTCCGGGCTGTCGCCGTCCGCGCACGCCTCGTCGTCCAAGGCCGACCCGTCACCCGGCTGGTGGGAGGAGATGATCGGCTCGGGCCTGCCGCTCGACACGGACCGCTTCTTCATCATCTGCGTGAACTCGCTCGGGAGCTGCTTCGGCTCGACCGGTCCCGCGTCCGTGGATCCGGCCACCGGGGAATGCTATCGCCTGGACTTTCCGGTGCTGACGCTCGAAGACGTGGCCGAAGCTGCGAACGGCGTGGTGCGACATCTCGGCATCGAGCGGCTGCACGCCGTCGTCGGCTGCTCGATGGGGGGCATGAGCGGGCTCGCGTACTGCGTGCGCCACCCCGACGAAGTGCGCGCGTTCGTGTCGATATCGTCGGCCGCCCGGGCGGAGCCGTTTTCCATCGCCGTGCGGTCCCTGCAGCGCGAGATGATCCGCTCCGACCCGAAGTGGAACAGTGGAAATTACGACCGGGACGACGGACCTATCGTGGGCCAGCGACTCGCGCGCAAGCTCGGCATGATTACGTACCGGTCCGCGGAGGAGTGGCGTGGCCGCTTCGGCCGCGAACGGTCGACGGACGGCCTGGGCAGCGGCCAGTTCAAAATCGAGTTTGCCGTGGAGTCCTACCTGGAGAACGTGGCCCAGAAATTCACCGGTGGCTTCGACCCGAACTGCTACCTGTACCTGTCGCACGCGTCCGACCTGTTCGACCTGGCCGAGTACGGCGGCTCACTGGCGTCCGGTTTCAAGCGCACGAAGCTCGAGCAGGTGCTGGTGATCGGCGTGCGTACCGACTTGCTGTTCCCGGTTCACCAGCAGCAGGAACTGGCGGACGGTTTCAAGGCGGTATGCAAGGACACCACGTTCGTGCGGCTCGACTGCGTCCGCGGCCACGATTCCTTCCTGGTCGACATGGATGCATTTCGCCCGGTGTTGTGCGAATTCTTCGATTCCTGCGGTTGCGACTGAGCGACGCCTACTCCGCGCCGTCGAGCAGCAGCGCGGGGTCGACGGCCGTTCCATTCAGGTAGACGCCAAAGTGCAGGTGCGGTCCGGTGACGCGGCCGGTACTGCCGACGTCGCCGAGCGTGTCACCGCCTAGCACTTCATCGCCTTCGGCCACGCCGATGCGGCTCAGGTGGCAGTACAGCGTCACGAGTCCCCGGCCATGGTCCACGATGACCGTGTTGCCGTTGAAGAAATAATCGCCCGTGGCGACGACGATGCCGGCCCGCGGTGCGAGTATCGGCGTGCCTTCGCCCGCCGCGATGTCCATACCCTTGTGCGGTGAGCGGGCCTCCCCGTTGAAAAAGCGCCGCAGGCCGAAGCTCGAGCTGCGCCGGCCCTCGACCGGCGCCGTCAGCGTCACGCCGTCGACCGGCGCGTCGCGATAGTGATTCAGCGCGGCGTCGATGATCTTGCGTTCGCGGCCGATACGCTCGAGCTGCGCGGCGTCCGGATTGACGTGGCTCGGGTTGCTCACGGTGAGATGCTGCTCCTGGTAGCCGTAGCGTCCGACGGTCACCGCGCGTTCGTCGCCCCCGATGCTGACGGTGACGACGCCTTCCGCGGTCTCGAGCGGGATGCCGACTGCCGCCGTCCAGCGATCCCCGTCGCGGTAGACGTAGGCCGGTTTGCCCTGGAAGCGCACCGATGGCATTTCCGCGGAAACGGGTCCCGCATCCACGAACACGATGCCGCCGGGGCGGACCGTGTCGTCGGCGGAGACGGCCACGGGCAGCAGCAGCGCGAGCAGGCACAGGCGGCCAATCATTTGCCGACCTTCGTGACGGTCGCTCTCAGCTCGCCCTTGTGCAGCTTGGCCCGGATTTCCTTGCCCGTCGACGTCGCGGATGCGTCCAACAGTGCGCTGCCGGTGTCGGCGTCCATGACGACCGCGTAGCCGCGTTCCAGCGTGGCGAGAGGGCTGACGGAATGCAGCGCGCGCATTGCGAGCGTCAGCCGGTGCTGCCGGTCTTCCAGGTGATGCCGTCCGGCAGCGACCAGCCGCTGCCGCAGTTCGCGTTCGCGACTGCGGGCACGCTCGACGCGGATGGCCGGCGACGCCCGCAGCAGAGCATTGCGCTGCCGCTGCAGTCGCTGGCCGCGTGCGAGGAGATCGTGGCGCACCGCCGCAGCGAGCCGCCCGCCAAGCTCTCGCAGCCAGTTGCGCTGCCGCGCGACGGTCCCTGCCGGGCTGGCGGCGGCCAGGCGCCGGCCCAGCCAGTCGAGGTTCTGCGCGGCCTCCTCCACGCGGTTGCGGCCGGCGCGAGTGACACGTGCCGCGAGCTGGCCGATGCGGTGCAGCCAGTCCGTGCTGTCGGGCACGACCAGTTCGGCCGCGCCGCTCGGCGTCGGCGCCCGCACGTCGGCGACGAAGTCGGCGATCGTGAAGTCGACCTCGTGCCCGACCGCGCTCACGGTCGGGATCGGCGATTGCGCGATATCGCGAGCCAGTGCTTCGTCGTTGAAGGCCCAGAGGTCCTCCAGCGAGCCGCCGCCGCGCGCGAGGATCAGCACGTCGCAGTCGCCGCGGGCGATGGCTTTGGCGAGCGCGGCGCGCAGTTCCGCCGGCGCAGCGTCGCCTTGTACCGACGACGGGTAGATCGTCACCGGCACCGCGGGAAAGCGTCGCCTGAGCACGGTGAGAATGTCCCGGACCGCGGCGCCGCTGGGCGACGTGATCACGCCGATGCGGTGGGGCAGCGCGGGCAGTGGCCGCTTGCGGTTCGCGTCGAACAAGCCCTCGGCCTGCAGCTTCAGCTTGAGCCGGTCGAACTCGCGCTTCAACGCGCCTTCGCCCGCGGCTTCGACGCGCTCGACGATGAGCTGGTAGTCGCCGCGTGGCTCGTACAGGCTGACGCGGCCGTAGACCAGCACGTGGTCGCCGTTCTTGAGCCCGATCGTCGGGCCGCGCTGGCGCTGCCGAAAGAAGGCTGCGCGCACCTGTGCCGCGTCATCCTTCAGCGAAAAATACAGGTGCCCGGACGCGGGTCGCGCCAGGTTGGAGATCTCACCCTCCACCCAGAGCCGCGCGATGCCGCGCTCGAGCAGATTCTTCACCTGCCGGTTGAGCTGCGAGACCGGGATGGCCTGCAGCGCCGGCGCATCGTCCAGCAAATCGTTCACGCGGCCGAGTATACCCGTTTACCCGTCTGGCCCATGAGCGTAGAATCCGCCGATTACACCCCGACCCCGACCGCTGGGCCTCGTCGCAGGCTCAGGGCTTTCGGCTAACCGGCGAATCGGGCAAGCGGGCGGCGCCGACCCAAAAAAACGAGCGAAATCAATGAGTAGCACGAGCGACCCGAAAGCCGACGTGATCCCGGGTGCACTGCGCATCGCCACCGACGCGCTCACCTTCGACGACGTGCTGCTGCAGCCCGGCTACTCCGAGGTCCTGCCCCGCGAGGTCGATCTCAGCACGGCGCTGACCGCCGACATACGCCTCAATATCCCCGTGCTGTCCGCGGCGATGGACACGGTCACCGAGTCGCGTCTCGCCATCGCGCTCGCCCAGGAAGGCGGCATCGGCATCATTCACAAGAACATGTCGATCGAGGAGCAGGCACGGCAGGTGCTCGCCGTGAAGAAATTCGAATCCGGCATCGTGCGCAACCCGATTACCGTCGACCCGTCGATGACCATTCGCGAGGTCATCGACCTGACGCACGCCATGGGCATCTCCGGCGTGCCGGTCGTGGCCGGCAAGGAAACCGTCGGCATCGTCACGCACCGTGACCTGCGCTTCGAGACGCAGCTCGACGCCCCCGTCTCCACGGTAATGACGCCGCAGGACAGGCTCGTCACCGTGCGCGAGGATGCCGCCAAGGACGAGGTGCTGTCGCTGCTGCACCGGCACCGCATCGAGAAAGTGCTGGTGGTGGGCGACGACCTCGAACTGAAGGGCATGATCACCGCGAAGGACTTCCAGAAAGCGAAGGACTATCCGCGCGCCTGCAAGGACGCGCGCGGCGCACTCCGGGTCGGCGCGGCCGTCGGCACCGGCCGGGACACCGATGACCGCGTGGACGCGCTGGTCGAGGCGGGCGTGGACGTGATCGTCGTCGATACGTCGCATGGCTTTTCGAAGGGCGTGCTCGACCGCGTGCGCCGCGTCAAGGCCGCGCACCCGGACATGCAGGTCATCGGCGGCAACATCGTCACCGGCGATGCGGCGCTGGCGCTGGTCGAGGCCGGCGCGGACGGCGTCAAGGTCGGCATCGGCCCGGGTTCCATCTGCACGACGCGCGTCGTCGCCGGCGTGGGCGTTCCCCAGGTCTCCGCCGTGGCTGAAGTGGCCGACGCGCTGAAGACATCCGGCGTGCCGTTCATCGCCGACGGCGGCATTCGCTATTCCGGCGACATCGCGAAGGCGCTGGTCGCTGGCGCGTACTCCGTGATGATCGGCGGCCTGTTCGCCGGCACCGAGGAGTCGCCGGGCGAGGTCGAGTTGTACCAGGGCCGCTCCTACAAGTCCTACCGCGGCATGGGCTCGGTCGGTGCGATGGGCCAGTCGCACGGCTCGAAGGACCGCTATTTCCAGGATGCGACCGAGGAACTGGAGAAGCTCGTGCCGGAGGGCATCGAGGGCCGCGTCGCCTACAAGGGCGGTCTCGTCGCCATCGTCCACCAGCTCATCGGCGGCGTCCGCGCGGCAATGGGCTACACCGGCTGCAGCACGATCGACGAGATGCGCACGCGGCCGAAATTCGTCCGCATCACGAGCGCGGGCATGGCCGAGAGCCACGTCCACGACGTCACGATCACCAAGGAAGCGCCGAACTACCGCGCCAAGTAAGGACCTCCACCGCCGATGAGCCAGGCCGCCACCGACCGCCAGCAACCCGTCCCGGATATTCACAAAGAGCGCCTGCTCATCCTCGATTTCGGCAGCCAGTACACGCAGCTCATTGCTCGCCGCGTGCGGGAGTGTGGCGTCTATTCCGAAATTCACCCGTGGGACATCGCCGACGCCGAGCTTCGAGAGTTCGCGCCCACCGGCATCGTGCTCTCCGGCGGCCCCGAGTCGGTGAATCTCGCGAACCCGCCGCGCGCCTCGCACGCCGTCTTCGAGCAGGGAGTGCCGGTGCTCGGCATCTGCTACGGCATGCAGACGATGGCGGCGGAGCTCGGCGGCTCCGTCGAGGCATCGACGCACCGCGAGTTCGGCTATGCCGAGATCCATCCGCAGTCTTCCGGCCTGCTGGCCGGGCTGAACGACGGCGAGGGCGACGCCGAGCCTTTGCTCAAGGTCTGGATGAGCCACGGCGACCGCGTGGAATCGGTGCCTCCCGGGTTCCACGTGACGGCCAGCAGCGCAAATTCGCCGCTCGCGGCGATGGAAGATCCGGAGCGCCGATTCTACGGCGTGCAGTTCCACCCGGAGGTCACGCACACGACGCAGGGCCAGCGCATGATCGAGCGCTTCGTGCACGACATTTGCGGCTGCCGCGGCGAATGGAATGCGGGCAACATCGTCGCGGACTCGATTGCCCGCATCCGCGAGCAGGTCGGCGACGGGCGCGTGTTGCTCGGCCTGTCCGGCGGCGTCGACTCGTCGGTCGTTGCCGCGCTGCTGCACGAGGCCATCGGCGACCAGCTCGTCTGCGTGTTCGTCGACCACGGCCTGCTGCGCCTCGACGAAGGCGACCAGGTCATGGAGACGTTTGCAGAGCATCTGGGCGTGAACGTCATCCGCGTGAACGCCGCCGACCGCTTTTTCGCGGGGCTCGACGGCGTGTCGGACCCGGAGGAGAAGCGCAAGATCATCGGCCGGACGTTCGTCGAGGTGTTCGACGAGGAGGCGCACAAGCTCGAGGGCATCGAGTGGCTCGCGCAGGGGACGATCTACCCGGACGTCATCGAGTCCGCGGGCGCGAAGACCGGCAAGGCGCACGTCATCAAGTCGCACCACAACGTCGGCGGACTGCCGGACGACATGCGCATGCAACTCGTCGAACCGCTGCGCGAGCTGTTCAAGGACGAGGTGCGCAGAATCGGCCTGGAACTCGGCCTGCCGCGCGAGATGGTGTACCGCCACCCGTTCCCGGGGCCGGGGCTCGGCGTGCGCGTGCTGGGCGAGGTGAAGCGCGAGTACGTGGCGCTGCTGCAGTGCGCTGACGCGATTTTCATCGACGAACTTCGCCGGCACGGCCTTTACGACCGCACAAGCCAGGCGTTCGCCGTATTCCTGCCGGTGCGCTCCGTCGGCGTCATGGGCGACGGCCGTCGCTACGACTACGTCGTCGCGCTGCGCGCCGTCGAGACGATCGACTTCATGACCGCGCGCTGGGCGCACCTGCCGTACGAGTTCCTGGAGCACGTGTCGCTCCGGATCATCAACGAAGTCGACGGGATCTCCCGAGTGACCTACGACATTTCCGGCAAGCCGCCGGCCACGATCGAGTGGGAGTAGGCGGGGCGCAATGAGCTGGGCGAGCGAGGACGTCGAGGCGATGCGGACCGCGCTCGCGCTCGCGGCCGAAGCGGCGCGCGACGGCGAAGTACCGGTGGGCGCCGTCGTCGTGCGCGGCGGGGACGTGCTCGGGCGCGGGCGGAATCGCTCGGTGGCCGACCATGATCCGTCGGCGCACGCCGAGATCGTCGCGCTCCGCGAGGCAGCCACGGCGGTCGGCAACCACCGGCTGCCGCAGGCAACGGTCTACGTCACGCTGGAGCCCTGCCCGATGTGTTTCGCAGCAATGGCGCAGGCGCGGGTCGGGCGCGTCGTGTTCGGCGCCTACGACGACAAGGCGGGCGCGGCGGGCAGTGCCATCGACCTGGGTGAATCCAGGGCGCTGAACCACCGCTTCGAGATCAATGGCGGCCTGCTCGCCGACGAGGCCGGCGAACTCCTGGAACGGTTCTTCGAAGAACGCCGCTAGAAGGCGGCGAGTGCTTCCTCGTCCGGCGGCGTTTCGTTCTCGGTAAGCCAGACCAGGATGTTGTAGTACGCGCGAATGTTGTTCACGTACAGCACCGGCTCCCAGCCGCGCGCGTAGCCGTAGGGCACCTGCGAATACCACTTGCGCTGCGCGAGCAGCGGCAATGCCTCGCTAAGGTCGACCCAGGAGTTCGGATTGCCGCCTTTCTCCTCGACGATCCAGCGCGCGTCCTTGATGTGATTGAAGCCGACGTTGTACGCGGCGAGTGCCATCCAGGTGCGGTCCGGCTCGTCGACCGTGTCGGGAATGCGCTCCGTCTGGCGGGCGTAGAAGCGAGCGCCGCCGAAGATGCTGTTCACCGGGTCGACGCGGTCATCGAGTCCCAGGTACTCGGCGGTGTCCTCGGTCAACATCATGATGCCGCGTACGCCGGTCGGCGACACCGCCTGCGAACGCCAGTGCGATTCCTGGTAGCCGATCGCGGCCAGCAAGCGCCAGTCGACGCCGGCTTCGGCACCGGCTTCCTCGAACATCGGACGGTAGCGGGGCAGGCGGCTCTCGTAATGGCGGATGAAGTTGCGCGTACCGACGTAGTCGAACTTCTTCGTGTGCCCGTAGTAGCGGTCGTGGATGCGGTCCAGTGTGCCGTTGCGCTGGAGCTTGATCAGGAAGTCGTCCGCGCGGGCGAGCAGGCTGTTGCCGGATTCCTTGGTGAACGCCCAGGCGAGCGGGTCGCCGATTTCGAGGTCGAGTGCGACGCGGAGGTCCGGCTGGAAGTTCCGGTGGATATTGAAGTCGGTGCTGTCGGCGATGGTGAAGTCGATCTCGCCGGACTCGACCTTCTCGAGGAGCTGCGCGACTTCGGCATCCGCGTTTTCAGTCCATTCGAGCTCCGGGTACTCGGTTTTCAGCGCCGCGAGCCGATCGGCGTGGCTGCTGCCGGCGAGGACCTCGATGCGCTGCCCGAGGATGTCCTCGACGCTGTGCGGCTTGCCGGTACCCAGCTTGTAGATGAGATGCATGTCGACCGTCTCGTAGGGGTGGCCGAAATTCAGGTACTCGAGGCGCGACTCGGTGATCGACAGGCCGGCGGCTGCCATGTGCACCCGGCCGTTGAGAAGGCGCGGGACGATTTCGGAGACGCTGGCAACCGATTCGATGACGAGCGCGACACCGAGTTCGTCCGCGAAAGCCTGCACGAGGTCGAACTCGGGCCCCGACGGGCCGTCGGGACCGATGACATAGGAGGACGGGCTGTCGCGGGTCACGACACGCAGTTCGCCGAGTTCCCGGATCTGCTCGAGCAGCGGCGGCGGCGACGAACAGGTCCCCAGCAAGGCCGCCAGAGCGATGTACAGGAGCGATCGCATCCGATTAGGCTACACGAGGGCCGGGCCCCGCGCAGCGAATAAATGACCCGTTTCGGCTGGTCATGAGCCCCCCGAATTGCGTACAATCCGCAGCCCTGCGCGGTCCCCGGGGCCGCATTTCAGACCACCGGAGAGGTGCCAGAGTGGTCGAATGGGCTTGACTCGACTAATCGGGCACAGCCCGATTGGACGGCTCGCGAAGCGAGGCCGCCCGAAGGGCGAGGGCCGAAGGCCCGAGTCAAATCAAGTGTACAGGCGCCCGCAGGGCGCCAGCTGAACGAACGAGAAAAAATTCGGAGAGGTGCCAGAGTGGTCGAATGGGCTTGACTCGAAATCAAGTGTACGGTTTACCGTACCGTGGGTTCGAATCCCACCCTCTCCGCCAGCCAATAAAAAAAGGGCCCCCAACGGGGCCCTTTTTTTATTGGCCGGACGGGGGTGATGGAAGAGACGCCACTGGTTCGACAAAACGCGGACGCGTTTTGGACGCCCGGAGCGCTCAACCCACCGGCACCAGCGGCCAGATCCTCGGCAGGAAGATCATCACGGTGATGAACACGACGATCGTGAGTGGAACGCCCATCTTGAGGTAGTCGATGAAGCGGTAGCCTCCGGGGCCCATGACGAGCACGTTCGCCGGGTGCGAGATCGGGCTCGTGAAGCTGGCCGACGCGGCCACGGCGACGGCCATCATGGCGGGCTCCGGCGCAAAACCCATCTCGCTCATCGTCGACAACACGATCGGCGCCATTAGCACGACGAGGGCCGCCGTCGGGATGATCATCGTCGCCATCGCCGTGAGGATGTAGAGCCCCATGATGACGGTCCAGGGACCGGCGTCCCCGAGCACGTCCATCACGTGACCGGCGATGAACACGGCCGCGCCTGTTTCCTGCATGGCAGCGCCAAGCGGCAGCATGCCCGCAATCAGGAAGATCGACCGCCAGTCGATCGCCCGGTGCGCCTGTTCCATTGTCAGGCAGCCGGACAGGACCATGATCGACGCGCCGATGATCGCCGCAATCGAAATCGGCGCGACGCCCGACATGACGCTGGCGACCACGCCGGCCATGACCAGGAAGGCGAGCGGTGCCTTTCGGGTGTCCGGCGGCTCCTTGCCAAGAGGGGTGATGACGAGAAAGTCCGAGTCCGTTGCCAGCAACTGCAGCCGGGCATGGGGGCCGAGGAGCAGCAGGAAGTCGCCGACCTGGAGGCGTACGTCGGACAGGTTGCTGGTGACCGGGTCGCCCTCGCGCCACACCGCGGCAACCTCGACGCCGTAGCGCTCCCGGAAGTTGAGCTCGGCGACGGTCTTGCCGGCGAGCCGTGAACGCGGGTCCAGGGTTGCCTCGACGAGCGTCAGCCGCTGGGTTTCCAGGGCACCGACGTTCTTCGGCAACTTCGTGTCGATCTCGAGTTCCTGGAAGCTGCGCAGGACGTCGACGTCCGCCGGCTGGCCTTCGACCAGCAACAGGTCGCCGCCTTCGAGCGCGATGTCGGGACGCGGCATGACGGTGAGCTCGCTGTCGCGGAAAATCGCGCTGACACGGAAATCGAAGACGTCGGCCAGGCGACTCTTCTCCAGCGTCGTACCGGCAAGCCCGGAGTTCTTGGGAATGCGCATGACGAACATGCGCTCGTCCGGGCGATAGACTTCCGCCAGCCGGTCCTCTGCGAGTACCGTGACCTCGGCGAAATCGGCACAAGCGCCGAGGTGGGTGACCGCCTCGGTGGTTCCCTGCACCAGCAGGCGATCGCCGGCCCTGATGGGGACGTACGCGAGGTTCGTCATGCGATACCCGCCGGCGCGAGCGATGCCGACGACCGCGACATCGAACCGGTTGCGGAAGGCCGCGTAGCGCACCAGCTCGGAGACCAGTGACGAGCCTTCGGCGACCGTCACTTCCGCATAGGACAGCCGCTCGGCCACCATGGACTTGAGCACCGGTGACTCGCGCTCGATGACCAGGTCGCTCAGTCGGCGGAGTTCCCTGAACTGGTCGACGCGGCCCTGTACGAGCAGGCCGTCACCGCCGCGCAGTACGGTCTGGCGGCTCGGCAGGGGTTCGCTCCTGCCGCCGCGATGGAGCGCCAGCACCAGGAGCCCGGTCGTGCCGCCGAGCCGGCTCTCCGCGACCGACTTGCCGACGAACATCGAGTCGATCGGCACGCGAATCAGGAACGTCCGCTTGTGTAGCCCGTAGCGCATCCGCAGGCCGCGCTGGCTGACCCTGCGGCCCCGGCTGAACTTGTTCCGCGGCAGCAGGTAGCGTCCGAACACCACGACGAACAATATGCCGACGACCACGACGCACCCGCCGAGCGGCGTATAGTCGAAAAGGCCGAATCCGGCGAAGCCTGCGTCCTTCAGCGACTCGCTGACCAGCAGGTTGGTAGTGCCGATCAGCGTCATCGTGCCGCCGAGCAAGGTCGCGTAGGACAGCGGCATCAACAGCTTTGACGGCGAGAGCCGGGTGCGGCTTGCGATGTCGACGACGACCGGCAGCATCAAGGCGGCGACCCCGATGTTGTTCATGAAGGCCGCCAGTACCGCGGCGGTCACCATGATCACGGCGATGATAGGACCTTCGCGCGTGCCGGCCAGGCGCATGACCTGCCGCCCGATGACGTCCGCGAAACCCGTGCGGGTGAGCCCCTCGCTGAGAATGAACATCGACCATATGGTGACGACGGCGCCGTTGCTGAACCCGGAGAACGCGGTGTCCGCCGATACGAGTCCGGAGCCGGCGAGGAAGGCGAGAACCAGCAGGGCCACCAGGTCCATGCGGATCGCTTCGCTGACGAACAGGACGAGCGAAACGAGCAGAACGCCGAAAACAATCGCAATTTCGGTGGACATGAAGACGGATTGACTTAACGAGAGCGCCCGATCCCTGACGCTCCCGTCTTATACATCAATCGAGCGGCGCGGGCACCTGTCAATCCGAATGGTGTTCCTCGTAGTGCTTGCCCAGCCAGTCTTCGCCGTAGTCGTTCGTGGGATCGCGGACGATCATGTGGTCGTGGTTCGCGTCCTGGCGATTGTATTCGATCAGAATCCGCGGGCCGTGGACCCGGTAGTAGAATCGGCCGTCCGGATCGACCGGCCCGCGCCACGAAAACCACACCTTGTCCCAGCCCGCTTTACGAATGGCATCGAGTTGCGCGTGCGCCGAGTCGTGGTCCGCGTTGTGCAGGAATTCCTCAACGATCCGGTGCAGCAGGTGTCTCTGTTCGGTGGTGAATTCCTTCGCAGCGATGCCTTCGTATTCCACGAGGCTCTGGCGGCGGCCGGGGCCCTCGAACACATCGCGGGCGGCACGGGCGGCGACGAGTGCTTGCCGTTGCTGATCCGCGTCGAGCGACCGCATCAGCGCGATGCCGACGTCGCCCTCGTGCGCGAGCGCCTTCAGGCCCGCGTAGCGGCCACTGCGCACCTCCATCGGGTTGCTCCCGAGAAACGTCGGGGTGAACCCGATACGCCCGTCGGAGATCGTGAAGTTCACGGCGGCGTGATGTCCCGCGATCTTCCAGCCCCAGTCCGCATCGCCCGGCGTGCCGTAGATCGACACGGCGTAGTTGCCGTAATTGCGCGACTCGAGGAATTCCCGTGCGGCCGGGTCGTTGCGCCGACTCTCGCTGGCTTCGAGCTGCGCCGACTCGATCTGGTATAGCAGGTCTTCGAGCAACATGACGCCGGCGAACTTGGCATAGCCCTGGCTCGACATCGTGGCCCGCATCAGCGCATGGGCGGCGCGCTTCTGTGCGTCATTCATGTCCTTGATGAAAAGGCCGGGCGGCCTCACCATCACGGTCGGCAGGTTGGACCAGGTTGCGCGCTCATCGCTGTCGAGCGCGATCATCACCGTCTCGCGCTGCGTCTCGCTGAGCGTTTCGAGGAACGCGGTTGCCGCGTCGGCGACGTCGTCTGCCCGGGTCGACGCGAGCGCATTGAACGCGATTGCGAGTACGGCCGCGCCGAGCAAGGCCGCCAGTGGCCGGCGGCCGCACATGCCGGTTTCGCGTGTCGTCATCGTTTCACCCCTGATTCAGTAGCCCGCTGCGGCGCCGTCGTAGCGCATCTCCGAGGCGCCGTGGTAGACGCCGGTGTCCGGATCCCGCCAGACCGCCTGGTAGCCGCCATAGGAACCGACATAGCGGCGTTCACCGTGGGTGACCGTGTGCCCGCGGCGCACCAGTTCGCGGACGACGTCCACCGGAATGCCGGCCTCCATGTGCACGGTGCCGCCGTCCGTCATGCGCTCGCCGTTCGGCTGCGAGTCGCCGGCGTGCACGACACGGGCCGCGTCGCCGGCTTCCTGAACGTTCATGCCGAAGTCGATGAGGTTGACGAGAATCTGCACGTGCGCCTGTGGCTGCAGGTAGCCACCCATGACGCCGAATGCCATCAGCGGCTCGCCGTCCTTCGTCACGAACGCGGGAATGATGGTGTGAAACGGCCGCTTGCCGGGCGCGTACACGTTCGCGTGACCGGGCTCCAGCGAAAACGCGGACGCCCGGTTCTGCAGCGCGAACCCGGTGCCCTCGGCCACCAGCCCGCTGCCGAACTCCCAGTAGTTGCTTTGGATAAGTGCCACCATCATGCCGTCGCGGTCGGCCGTGACGAGGAACGTCGTGTCGCCGTGCGGCGGCGGAGCGCCGGCCGTAACGGCCCGGCTCGCGCGTCCCTGGTCGATCAGCGTCCGCCGTTCGTCGGCATAGTCCTCGGACAACAGGCGGTCGAGCGGCGCGTCCGCGAACGCCGGGTCGGCATAGAAACTTGCCCGGTCCGCGTAGGCGAGCTTCGCGGCTTCGATGAACAGGTGCCAGAAGTCGGCGCTGTCGCGGCCGAGCTCGGCGAGCGGGTAGGCCTCGAGGATCTGCAGCATCTGCAGGGCCGCGATGCCCTGCGAGTTCGGCGGCATCTCGAAGACCCGATAGCCGCGATAGTCGACGGCCACCGGGTCGACCCAGTCGCCCCGATGGTGTCGGAAATCCTCCATCGAGAGGTGGCCGCCACCTGCCGCGACGGCCGCGACGATGCGCCTGCCGAGATCACCGTCGTAGAACGCGTCGCGTCCCCCTTCGGCGAGCCGGTCGTAGCTGTCGGCAAGGTCCGGATTCGCGAAGATCGTGCCGGCGGCCGGGGGCGTGCCGTCCGTCGTAAATGTGCGGCGAAGGCCGGCCAGCACGTCGTCGGACAGGTCGCTGCCGTCGAACTCGACGAGCGCTTCCGCCCACAGTGCGGCGTCGACCTCGGTGACCGGGATACCGTCCCGCGCGTAGGCGGTCGCGGGCGCGAGGACCTCGTTCAGCGGCAACTTGCCGTAGCGGCCGTGAAGGGCGTACCAGCCGTCGACGGCGCCCGGCACACTCACGGACAGCGCGCCGAACAGCGGCATCGTGTCCCGGTCGCCGAGCAGGTCGCGGAGATTCTCGTACGACAGGCTCGCGGCCGACCGGCCGCTGCCGTTGTAGCCGGCGAGGGCGCGCTTGCGCGGGTCCCAGACGATGGCGAACAGGTCGCCCCCGATGCCGCAGGCATGCGGCTCGACCAGCCCGAGCATCGCATTCGCGGCGATGGCCGCGTCCACGGCGCTGCCGCCCTGCTTGAGGATGTCCACCGCGATCGCGCTCGCAATCGGGTGCGATGTCGCGGCCAGGCCGTTTCGCGCCAACACCGGGCTGCGCGTCGCGAAATGCTCGCCGGTGTAACGGGAGCCGCGGTCGCTCGTATCGGCGTGGCCGGAGGCGGACATGGCTATCAGCAGCAGGCCGGCCAGTCTTGCACGTCGCGGAACGCGGCCGAGTGGCCGGTCAGAGGCCGCTGGCATGGCGCCAGGCCTTCGCCATCAGCGCATGGCCCGCCATTGTCGGGTGCGCGCCGTCGGCCGCCCAGTAGGACGGCGCGGTGCCCTTTCCGGTCGCGTCGTCGAACACCGACTGGAACGGGACCCAGGTTGCGCCGGCGGCATCGGCGACGCGTCTCGCGGCGGCGCGACGCTCGTCCATTTCGGGGAACCAGTGGTCGCCGACGGCGCCGGTCCGCAGCGCGAACGGTTCGCAGACCAGGACCGTGACGTCCGGCAGCGCCTTGCGCGTGCGGGCCAGCAGGGCACCGAAGCCGTCTTCATAATCCGCGACCGTGCCGTCGTAGTCGCCGTTCAGCTTGTGCCAGATGTCGTTGACGCCGACCAGGATGCTCAGCACGTCCGGCTTCAGGTCGATGCAGTCCTTTTGCCAGCGTTCCGAGAGATGGGGCACGCGGTTGCCGCTGATGCCGCGGTTGTAGATGCGCAGGTCCTGTGCCGGGTAGTCGCGCAGCAGTTCGTGCGCGAGCAGCATCGGGTAGCCATGCCCGAGCGCGTCGTATCGGTTTGCGTCGCCTTCCATGTCGCGGTTGCGACCGACGTCGGTGATCGAGTCGCCCTGGAACAGGATCGTGGCGCCGGCCCCGAGCTCGGGTGCCGGCGACGCGCCGGCGGTGCCGGCCGAACCGATGGCGAGTGCCGCCGCACCCGTCCGTAATATGTCGCGTCTCGTGATCGCCGCGGCCTGTTCGCGTTCCATTCGATGTCCCTTGTGTGCCGTCCCAGCGGCCATTGTCCGGGCTCCCCGGGGTGGCGGCAACCCGGCGGGAATCCGCCTTGGCAGGGACGGTCCAACAGGGTATCTTGCAGATCATAAGTGTGGAAAAAAACCTGCGCAAATCCATGAATTTCCTGTTGAAATCCGCTGTCACCGGATGGTACGGACGGCAGCATGGCTGAGCCGCTCGAGCTGATTGTCGTGGGCGGCGGCACGGCCGGCTGGATGACCGCCGCTGCGCTGGCCGGGACGACGAATCCGTCGGTGTGCCGCGTCACGCTGGTCGAGTCGGAGGCGATCGGCAGCGTCGGCGTCGGCGAGGCGACTTTGCCGCAGATGAAGGATTTCAACGACTACATCGGCGTGCTCGAGGCCGACATGATGCGGAAGACGAACGCCACGTTCAAACTCGGCATCGAGTTTCGCGGCTGGGGTTTCGAGGGCGCATCCTACATCCATCCCTTCGGCGAGTTCGGCCGACGGATGGGCGGCGTGGACTTCCTGCACCAGTGGGTACGCGCCCGGCAACAGGCGTCGGCCGCGCCGATCGAAGCGTACTCCTATGCCATCCAGGCCTGTCGCCACGCGCGTTTCGAGTTCCCGGTCGACGATGCAGATCAACTCAACTCGACCTATGCCTACGCGTATCACTTCGATGCGAGCCTGTACGCACAGTACCTGCGCGAGTTCGCCGAGGCGCGCGGCGTGCGGCGCGTCGAGGGCAGGATCGTCGACGTCGAACGGCAGCCAGAAAGCGGGCTCGTTGCGGCCGTCAAGCTGGAATCGGGCGATCGGCTGGCCGGGGATTTCTTCGTCGATTGCTCCGGGTTCCGCTCGCTGCTGCTCGGCCAGACGCTGGACGTGCCGTTCGAGGACTGGTCGCAGTGGCTCGTCTGCGACCGCGCCGTGGCCGTTCCCTGCGAACGGACCGAGCCGCTGATTCCGTACACGCGCTCGACCGTGAAGCCGGCCGGCTGGCAGTGGCGCATACCGCTGCAGCACCGCACGGGCAACGGCTACGTGTATTGCAGCGAGTTCGCGAGCGACGACGAGGCCGCAACGACGCTGCTCGACGGCCTCGACGGCAAGGCTGCCGGCGAGCCGCGGTTCCTGCGCTTCAAGGCCGGCCGTCGCAGCCGGTCGTGGGAGGGCAACGTGATTGGCGTCGGCTTGTCGAGCGGCTTTCTCGAGCCCCTGGAATCGACCAGCATCTACCTGATCCAGGTCGCGATCATGACGATGCTGAAACTGTTCCCGGGCCGGCAGCCAGACCCGGTGCTGATGGAGGAGTTCAACCGGCTCGTGGATTACGAGTACGATCGCGTGCGCGACTTCCTGATCCTTCACTACCACCTGAATTCCCGCGACGACTCGGAGCTCTGGCGCTACTGCCGGTCGATGGCGATTCCTGACAGCCTCCGCGAGAAGATGGCGATGTTCCGCCGCCGCGGCTACATCGATGCCTACCGCTACGGACTGTTCGCGCCGCCGAGCTGGATCGCGGTGTTCGTGGGGCAGGGGCTCGAGCCGGAAGGCTACGAACCGTTCGCCGACAACCTGCCGATCGACACGGTCGTGCAACGCATGCAGGAACTGCAGCAGGCGATCGATCGTCGCGTGCAACTCATGCCGCAGCACGGCCGGTTCATCGACGACTACTCCCCGGCGGCCGCGTGACGGGCCCGGTGCGCAAGGTCGCCGTCGTCGGCCGCGATGCCGATGCCTGGCTGGCCGCGTACGCGCTGCAGCGCAGCTTCGGCCGCCGCGACGACCCGGTCGCGGTCGAACTGGTGGAGCTGCCGTCCCTGCTGCGGCCGCAGGACGCCTACGTCACGCTGCCGGCCCAGAAAGCGTTCCACAACCTGCTGGGCTTCGACGAGAACCGCCTGCTGCGCGCCTGCTCGGGCGTGTACGCGCTGGCCCAGCGATTCTCGAACTGGTCCGGGTCCGAGCCGCCGTTCCTGCACGCCTACGACACGCACGGCGTGTCGCTGAGCCACATCGACTTCTTCCAGTACTGGGTCAAGGCGCGCGCAGCTGGCCTCAACGTCCCGCTCGAGGAATTCTCGCTCGGCGCCGTTGCCGCGAAGCAAGGGCGCTTCGTCATCTTCAATGAGAGTACCGAGTCGTTCTCGCGGGCGACCTACGGCTATCACCTCGACGCCATTTCCTACGTCAAGGCCGTGGCCCGGGCCGCGCTGGCGTCGGGACTGAAGCACACGGTCGCCGACGTGGCGCAAGTGCAATGCGACGACGGGCGCATCCGATCGCTGCGGCTCACGGACGGGACGGTCGTCGAGGCGGACCTGTTCGTGGATGCCAGCGGCGCCGACGGCATACTGATCCGGCGCCTTGATGCCGACGGCGTCGAGGACTGGTCGCCGTGGCTGCCGTGCAACCGCATCATGGCGGCCTCGGGTCCGGCGCTGGAGCCGATGCCGGCCTTCAGCCAGGTGTCCGCGTTCCGCAGCGGCTGGGTCGGCCAGTTTCCGTTGATGAACCGGACCGCCGTCGTGGCCGTCTACGACGGCGATGCGACCGACGACCGGGAGATGCAGGGCAACCTATCCGCGCTGACCGGCATGCGCCTCGAGGGCAACGCGGTCGCGGCGCCGTTCACCGCAGGCGGCCGCCGCCGTCACTGGGTGGGCAATTGTGTCGCGCTGGGCGACGCGGGCGCCACGCTGGAGCCGCTCGACGCCGTGCAACTGCACCTGCTGTACACGGGCGTCGCCTACCTGGTGTCGCTGTTCCCGGTGAGTCGCACTGACATGCCCGAAGCCGACGTCTACAACGCCAAGATGCAGGCGCACGCCATCGGCCTGCGCGATTTCCAGGTGAGCCATTACGCGCTCAATCGCCGGTACGACGAGCCGCTGTGGGACCGTGCGCGGGATACTGAAGCCCCGGCGACGCTGGTGCGAAAGCTCGAGCTGTTCGCCCGGCGCGGCGTCATCGCCATGGACGAGCACGAGACCTTTCACGAGGAAAACTGGACCTCGATCTTTGTCGGCCATCGGCTGCTCCCGTCATCCTGGGACCCGCTCGTGGACGCCACGCCGGAGCAGGAACAGATCGCGAATTTCCAGAAGATCCTCGGCTTCATCGCGGCGGAGGTTCGCGAAATGCCGTCGCTGCAGGCGCATATCGAACTGAATTCGCCGCAGGCGACTTCCGACTACGTATTCTGAGAATCGCTATGAACGACAAGGCAATCCGCAAAGTGGTGATCGTCGGCGGCGGCACGGCCGGCTGGATGACGGCGGCCGCACTGTCGAAGGTGCTCGGTACGCACCACCACGACATTACGCTGGTCGAGTCGGAGCAGATCGGCACCGTCGGCGTGGGTGAGGCCACGATCCCGATGATCCAGCTCTACAACAACGTCCTCGGGCTCGACGAAGACGAGTTCGTCCGGGAAACGAATGCCACGTTCAAGCTCGGTATCGAGTTCGTCGGCTGGCGGCGGGAAGGGCATCGGTACTTTCACCCGTTCGGCATGTACGGCGTGGACATGGATGGCATCGGGTTCATGCATTACTGGCAGCGCTGGAACCGCGGTGGCGGCAGTTTGGACTACACGCATTTCAACGCGGAAACAGAGGCCGCCCGGGCCCGGAAGTTCATGCGGACTCCGCCGGATGGCGGGCCGAAGACCATGCCGACGATCAACTACGCATTCCAGTTCGATGCCAGCCTGTACGCGGCTTTCCTCCGGCGGTATTCGGAAAAGCGAGGCGCGGTCCGCATCGAGGGTCGCATCACGGACGTGACGCAGGACCCGGTCAGCGGCGATATCACGGCAGTATCGCTGGAGTCGGGGCAGGTCGTTCACGGCGACCTGTTCATTGATTGCTCGGGATTTCGGGGGCTGTTGATCGAGCAGGTCTACAAGGCCGGTTACGATGACTGGTCGCACTGGCTGCCGGTCAACCGCGCGGTCGCTGTCCCGTGTGAGTCGACGAATGACTGGTTGCCTTATACGCGCTCGACGGCGCGCGAGGCCGGCTGGCAGTGGCGTATCCCGCTGCAGCACCGTACCGGAAACGGCTACGTCTACAGCAGCGAGTACATCAGTGACGACGAGGCGGCGGCGAGGTTGCTGGAGCGACTCGACGGCGCGCCACTCGCCGACCCACGGACTTTGCGCTTCGTCACCGGCCGTCGGCGCAGGTGCTGGGTCAACAACTGCGTGGCTTTCGGTTTGTCCAGCGGATTCCTCGAGCCACTCGAATCAACCAGCATTCACCTGATCCAGGTGGCGATCGCGAAGTTGCTCGCCATGTTCCCGAAGGAAGGCATCAGCGCTCGCCTGGTCACCCGGTTCAACGAAGAAATGGACTACGAGTACGACAACGTCAAGGATTTCCTCATTGCGCACTACAAGGTGACGGAACGGGATGACTCACCGTTCTGGAACTACGTGCGCAACATGGCTATTCCCGACGCGCTGCAGGAGAGGCTCGACATTTTCAAAGCGCGCGGCGAGGTCATGGCGCGACAGACCGAGTTGTTCAAGGAGACGAGTTGGTTCGCGGTGCTGGCGGGCCAGGGGCTGCAGCCCGACTCGTATCACCCGGTCGCCGACACCATCTCCGAGGACGAGCTGCGGCTGCGATTGACGAAGATCCGCACCGGTGTGCAGAACCGGGTCAACGGCATGACGGAGCACAAGTCGTACGTGCGGACGCATTGCGCATCGCCGTCGGCCAACTTCGGCTGATACTGCCCGCAAAAAAAACCGGCTGCGAGATCGCAGCCGGTTTCGTGTTGCTCGAGCGGGTATCCGTACCTAGTTGAAGTAGCGGAAACTGAGCGTGAATCGCCGGTCGTTCTGGAACCAGGCGTTCGGCAGCGTGAATCCGCCGTCCTCGTAGTTCCCGAGCTGCTGCTCGAGTTTCGTTTCCGAGTTCAGCAGGTTGCTGCCTGACAGCGCCAACTCGATGTTGTCGGTGACATTCCAGCGGATGGAGCCGTCGAGTTGCCCGTAGTCGTCGTTCCAGATCGGGTAGGCGACGCAGCAATCGATCGCCGTCACCAGGTACTCGGAACGCCAGCTGTAGGCCAGTCGTGCCGACCAGCGACCCTTTTCGTACATTCCAATGACGGTCGCCGAGTTGTCCGACAGCCCTTCCAGCTTGTTGACGGACACCTGGTCGGGCGCCTGGCCGGTAATGTCCGTGCCGCTGCCGACCTCGGTCGTTCCCGTATTCGTGATGCCCTTGTTGTCGATGTACGTGTAGTTGGCTTGTACACCGAGGCCGTCAAACGGAGCCGGCAGGAAATCGAAGAAGCGCTGGTAGGCAATTTCGAAGCCGCGAATCTCGGCACCGTCGCCGTTCAGCGGCCCATCGACTTCGGCAACCTGGGTCACGCCGTTATTCGTGACCTCGCGGAAGAACTTGCCGAACTGGATGTAATCCTCGAACTTCTTGTGGAAGACGGCAAAGGTCAGCGAGCCCACATCGGCGAAGTAGTACTCGAGCGAAATGTCGTACTGGTTCGCGATGATCGGCTCGAGGTACGGGTTCTGCGCGCCGCCCGTGTAACTGATATCGGCGCCAACAATCTCACCGGCACCGTTCTTGACCCATCGAGGATCATTCGCGTTGTCCTGGCTGGGAATACCTTCGCCGAGGCCCAGGTAGTTCTTCATGTTGCCGATATCAGGCCGGGCCATTGCCTTGGACCAGGCGAGTCGCAGCAGCCATTCGTCGTTGAACTCGAACTTGATGTTGAAGCTGGGCAACCAGTGCTCGTGGTCGACGTCGACCTCGCTCAACTGGCTCGCGCCGTTCATGAAGTTGTAGTCTTCCTCGGAGATGTAGCAACCCGTCGTGTTCGGCACCGCGGGCGGCGTTCCATCGGGCCGCGTTCCGTTCGGGTAGCAGCCCAGGTTTTCGTACGCGCGCGGGAGCGGCGTATCGATGAATTCCGAGCTGTCCGGGTCGCCGGGATCATAGTCGGGGTTCGGGTTGCGTTCGAAGAAGTATTCCGCCCCGAGCAACGGGAAGGCGATACCGCCCGTGCTGCGGTTGTTCGTTTGCACGTATCGCACACCGATATTGCCCGAGATCGGCACGCCGAACAGTTCAGCGTCCGGCCCGCCGAAATTCAGCTGCACGTAGAACGCTTCCGTGATCTCCGTGACGTCGGACACTTCGGACGGCGTAAAGCAGGTGCCGGCCACTTCGCCGGCACGCGAGCCGGCGTTGGAGCAGATCGGGTTCCAGCCGCGGCCGAGTGGTGCGAGTCCCAGCGGAATCGCACCCATGGCATTGGCAAAGCCCTGCTGGTCTTGCAGGAAATCCATGTTGGCAAACACGAAGGTGCTCGGCGTGAACAAGCCGCCGCCGTAGAAATCACTGTCGAACGTACGGACTTCGGTGAGATTGTCGGGGTAACCGGTGAACGGGGTGCCCGCCTCGGTGTCAGGCCCGCGATCGAGGTTCCAGTGCACGTACTGGTTGCCACCCGTCCAGTTGTTGGACACGTTCTGCCAGTTGTAGCCGCTCCAGCGCACATCCTGGTCGCGGTCGGCATAGCGGACGCCGACTTTCAGGGATTCGAGCCAGTCGGACTCGAGGTCGAACTCGAAGTCTGCGCGAACCGCGAGCTCCGTGCCCTCGCTGTCCTCGACGTGGTCCATGATCGACCGGATGTAGTAGTTGTTCGGGTTCGCGAAGCCGCCCGGCGACTGATTGACGTTGATGGGGTCCATCAGTGCAACCTGCGGATGTTCACCCGTCAGGTCGATATCGGCGACCGCGTAGGTCCAGAACGCGACTTCGATGTCGTAGTTCTCGACTTCCGACTCGATGTACTGAACGTCGAAGTTGGCGCGCATCCGATCGTTCGGAGCCCATTTCAGGTTCAGGCCGAGATCGTGCGTGAAATTGCGATTGTTATTCGAGCGGGTCGTTGCCGCCGTGTCGATGCCGCGCAACGTCGGGCTACAACCATTCCAGCCGTAGCAGGCATTGACCATGTTCTGGCCGGCGGCGTTCTGTGCAACCAGACCTGCCTCGTTGTTGTCGTTGCCCCACCAGCCCGTGCCGGTCGTGACGACGCCGGTCTGGAACAGGCCGCGGTCATCGAACGTGAACGCCGGGGTGCCCTCCAGCGGGATCGGAATCGTCGAGTCGTTGTTGTAGTTATTGACGTCCTGTCCCTCGATCTCGTAGAAGACGCTCTCCGAGAAGGACAGGTCGGCCGGGGAGGTCTGCACGAGGTATTCTTCCCAGGCATTGTCGTACTCGGAGCGGTTGTACTGCGCCGAGAACAACCACGTGTCGTCCGGGCTTGCGAACTGGAACGCCAGCGACGCGCCCTCGCGCGTCCGGTCGTACACGTTGTCGCGGAAGCTGACGATGGCCGGGATGTAACGCAGGGTGTTCTCGCCGTAGACGTCACGGAAGCGGTTCATCCGGTAGAGCTGGATGCCCTCCGTCCGGGTCTGCACCTCGGAATAGGCGACGTTGGCCAGCGCACCGATCTCCGCGCCATTGCTGAGCTCCCAGCGGTTGCTCCACAGGGCCGAACCTTCCGGCGTGACTTCCTCGGAAAGGTCGCCGTAGTTGGCCGCCAGCGAGAGCGCAAGCGTGTCGTCGTCCTGGTCGAACGGCAGGCGCGTACGCATGTTGACCGTGCCGGAGATGCCGCCCTCGATCAGTTCCGCCATCTGGTTCTTGTAGGTGTCGACGCCGGCCATCAGTTCCGGTGATACGTCGCCCCACGACAGGCCGCGCGAGGAGTTTGCGCTGAACGAGTCGCGTCCGTTGAATTCCGTGCGCACCATGTTCAGGCCGCGCACGATGACGCCGGAGGGTTCGGCGGAGAAGTGGGCCGTGTCACTCGATGCCGCGAAACGGTTGACCGTGATGCCCGCGACGCGCTGCAGGGCTTCGGCCACCGACTTGTCGGGGAAGTCACCGAGGTCTTCGGCGGTGATCGACTCGATGACGGTATCCGCGTTGCGCTTCAGCGCCTGTGCGCTTTGCAGGCTGGAGCGGATGCCGGTCGCCACGATCTCCTCGATGGGTTCGCTGGACTCCTCGGTATCGTCCTGCGCATAGGACGTGCCCATCGACAGGGCGCTGGCAATGGCGACGGCCAGTGCGGATCGTTTACGGAGCGGGTCCGGCCCCACGTTGTTGCCAAGATTCCCGGTTTCGGATTTTTTCGACACCACTGTTGATACCCCCCGGTGCAGTGCTCAAAAGAAAGCGAACGTGTTGTTTTTCTAGGCTTACGGGTCTTCCCTGGTCAGGATTCGGGGATGGTTGGGCAGCGACAACGGTGGACATTCTCAGGCTGTAATGCGGTGCCGCTTTTCGTTATGCCGTTGAGATCCCCCCGGATGCCGACGTAGCCGATTGCGTGGCGCCCACGCAACCGCGCATTGGATGTTTGCGCTAACATACTACTCCGCTGTTTCACGCCGCGTCAAACGTTTTACAGGGAACCGGGATCGCTGCATTCTTCGGCTCCGGGCAAGCCCGCGCTGTTGTCGCTTTTTCGCACCCCGGTGCGGCCGACGGGCCGGGAATCAATCGATGGGGTAGACCGGGTGCCGGGTATGCAGACCGTACGGGAAGTCAGGAACATCACCGCCGAGACCTTCAGGGACGAGCTTGTCGTCGGGCACCGTCCCGCCGTCTTTCGCGGCCTCGTCGGCAACTGGCCCATGGTCGCGGCCGCGCGCGAGTCGGATGAGGAATTTTGCCGGTATATCAAGCAATTCGATCGCGGTTACGGCATTCATACGGCCTTCGGCCCACCGTCGATCGGCGGCCGGTTCTTCTACAATGAGGACCTCAGCGGCCTGAATTGCCGCATGACGGAGTCGAAACTGGCGCAGTCGCTCGATTACCTGCTCGAGCACCGCGACGACCGTCCCGCCCCGGCGCTCGCCATCCAATCGGTGGTCATCAGCCGGTACCTCCCGGGCCTCGAAGCAGCAAACCGGCTGCCGGCGGGTTTCGTTCCGGCCGGCATCGAGCCCAGATTATGGTTAGGCAATCGAGGCACCGTGGCCGCGCACTACGACCCGTCCGAGAACCTGGCTTGCGCGGTAGCGGGCCGGCGGCGGTTTACCCTGTTTCCGCCGGAGCAGGTGGAGAACCTCTACATCGGGCCGTTCGAGCTGACGCCGGCCGGCGCCGTGATAAGTATGGTCGATTTTGACCATCCTGATTACGAGCGCTATCCGCGTTTCCGCGACGCCGAAGCGGCGGCGCTGGTCGTGGACCTCGAACCCGGCGACGCGATCTACATTCCCTATCTGTGGTGGCACCACGTACGTTCGCTCGACGCCGTGAACGGGCTCGTCAATTTCTGGTGGGCGAGGGAGCCGGAGCGTTGCGGGGATCCGAGGAACGTGCTCATGCACGCGATCGCGGCCATCGGGCACCTGCCGCCGGCATACCGCGATGCCTGGCGCGCGATGTTCGACCACTACGTGTTCGACCCGGAAGACCGGGCCGGCCAGCACCTGCCGCCGGATCGGCGCGGCATCCTGGGGGAGCCCGACGCCCAGACCATCGCGCGCTTCCGGGCGGGTCTCGCGAAGGCGCTGAGCCGGGTCCGGGGCTGAGGCAGGACGACGATGACGATGCCGGGCAAGCAGGACATCATCCGCCGATTCATCGACGAAGGCCTCGCGAAACAGCGAGCCGGCGACTTCGGGGGTGCGCTCACCCTGTACAACAAAGTGCTGAATATAGCCCCGGACTCGGAAGAGCTGCGGTTCCTGGTTGCCGAGTGCCTGCTTCGACTGGAATGCAACGGGCTCGCGGTGAACGTTTTGCAGAACCTGGTTCGCGACAATCCCGACAACAGCCGGGCGTGGTGCAATCTCGGGGTTGCCTACGGCAAGGAAGGATTCGTCGACGATGCGGAATCAGCCTGGCTCAGGGCCATCGAGCTCGACGGCGACAGCGAACAGGTCTGTGGAAACCTTGCCGGGCTGTTCGCCGACTCGGGTCACCCGGAGAAAGCCGTCGCGTGGGGAAACCGGGCGCTGGATTGCAACCCGGACTCTATCCAGGCGCGCTGGCACCGGGGGCTCGCGCGACTGGCGATGCACGAATTCGCCGCGGGCTGGGACGACTACGAGATCCGCAAGGAGATGCCGTCCTGGAACCCGCGCCGGCGCATCGAGGCGGCCGAATGGGCAGGCGAGGCCTTGTCCCCCGAATCCCGCCTGTACCTGCACGGGGAGCAGGGCCTCGGCGATGAGATCCTGTTCCTCGCGTTGATCCCCAGGGTCATCGAACGCGTGGGGGAGGCGCGGATCACCGTAGAGGTGGGACGCAAGCTTGCCGGGCTCGTGGAGCACACGTGGCCGGACGTCGAGGTGCTTGCCGACGAAGGCGCTGCGACGGGCCGCTACACCCACAAGGCCGCGCTCGGGTCGCTGCCGCGCCTTTTCTGGCGCGATCGTGGTGACATCGGGGGTGAGCCCTACCTGGTACCCGATCCCGAACGGCAGGCGTCGTACACGCGTCAGCTCGAAGCTCTCGGGCCGCGGCCCTGGGTGGCGCTCGCGTGGTTCGGCGGCGTCAAGGCCACCAACCTGCTGGGCCGCTCCGTGTCGCTCTCCGTGTTCGGTCCCCTGCGCGAGGCATGTACCTGCGTTTCGGGGCAGTACGAGGACGTCCAGCCGGTCGGGACCGTCCTGTCGCGAAAGCGCCGGGAAGCCGGATTGCCGATGCTCGACATCGACTCCGCCGGCGCCGACGCCATGGCGCAGGCGGCATTGTTTGCCTGCTGCGACGCGGTCGTCACCGTGCCGCAGACGGCGTTGCACGTTGCCGGCGCTGTCGGCGCGCGATGCTATGTGCTCGTGCCCGATGCGCCGGATTGGCGGCTCGGGACCGGCGCGGCAGACATGCCTTATTACCGGTCCGTTCGCCTGGTCGGCAAGGGTGCCGACGGATCCTGGGAAAGCAGGCTGGCGGATATTGCCGCGGAGCTCTCGTCGGGTTCGCGTGCAGCCGGCCCCTGAGGGGATACGCGACAATGTGTCCCGGCTTTTCGGGAACACATCACAGGAGGCACTGAACTATGCACCGCAGGGATTTCCTGAGCGCGTCCGCCGCGATAATCGGCGCCACGAGCACCGGCGGCGTGATCGCCGGACCGAACGACCGCCTGCAGATCGGTGTCATCGGCTGCAACGGCATGGGCTGGGCGAACACCGAATCGCTGCTCAACGTGCCCGGCGTCGACGTCGTCGCGGTCTGTGACGTCGACCGGTCGGTCATCGACCGCCGGCTCGCCGATTACGCGAAGCGCCGCGAGAACAAGCCGGCCACTTACGGCGACTACCGGGAGCTGCTGGCGCGCAGGGACGTCGACGCGGTGATCATCGGCACGCCCGATCACTGGCATTGCCGGCAGATGATTGACGCGGTGCGCGCCGGCAAGGACGTTTACGTCGAGAAGCCGGTGGCGAACACGATCGAGGAGTGCCGGCTCATGGTCGAGGCAGCCCGCGAAACGGGCAGGGTGGTCCAGACAGGGCAGTGGCAGCGCAGCGGCCCGCATTACCGGACGGCGCGCGACATCGTGCGGTCCGGCGTACTCGGCAAGATTCGGCTGGTGCGCACCTGGGCGTACCAGGGCTGGATGCAGCCGGTGCCGGTCGTCGCCGATTCGCCGGTACCGGACGGCGTCGATTACGGCATGTGGCTCGGCCCGGCGCCGGCGCGTGCGTTCAACCGGAACCGTTTTCACTTCTCGTTCCGCTGGTTCTGGGACTACGCGGGCGGCCTGATGACGGACTGGGGCGTGCACCAGATCGACATCGCGCTGTGGGTCATGGGTGCCGACGCGCCGACGTCGATCATGGCGTCCGGCGGCAAGCTCGCGTGGCCGGACGACGCATCCGAAACGCCCGACACGCTGCAGGCGGTCTTCCAGTACCCGGGTTTTTCCATGGTCTGGGAGCACGCGACCGGCATCGACCTCGGGCCGTACCGGATGGGCGAGGGCATCGCGTTCGTCGGTAACAACGGCACGCTGGTCGTCCACCGCGGCGGCTTCAACGTTTACCCCGAGCGGGAATTCGTCGGCTGGGGCAAGGAAGGGCCGCTGAAGATGGACGAGATCCCTGGAGAAGGGCCGTCCGGTGCCAGCACCCTGGATCTGCATACTCAGAACTTCGCCGACGCCGTTCGCGCGGGGGACCCCGGGATGCTGAACACGCCGATCGAATCCGGCGCGATCGCCGCGATCAATGCGCAGATGGGCAACATCGCGTATCGCACCGGCAGCCCCCTCGCGTGGGACGCAGGGGCGGGTCGCTTCCGGGACAATGCCGCCGCGAACCGGCTGCTGCGCGCCGAGTACCACAACGGCTGGAATCTGCGGGCATGAAAAAAGCCCCGGCCTCGCGGCCGGGGCTTCTTAAGCTTTCTCAGGTTAGAACTTGACCTGTATACCGGCGAAGGCGTTCCACGAGTAGATCTCGTTCTCCGCCAGGCGGCCGCTTTCCCTGCCGCTGAACATTCGCAACGGTGCGTCGTTGAGGTTCATGAATTCGATATACGCGTTCAGGTTGTCCGTGAACTGGTAACTCGCCTTCAGGTCGAGCTGGCCGCGGTCATCGAAGTACAGGTCCTGGCTCTCGTCGTCGCCGAGGCCGTCGAGGTAGGTGCTGTAGTACGTGTAGGCGATGCGTGCCTCGAAGCCCGCCCACTCGTAGAACAGTGCGGCGTTGCCGATGTGTTCGGACTGCAGGAAGAACGGCAGTTTTTCATCGCGACCGAATACCGTGGCTTCACTGTCCGTGTAAGTGTAGTTGAGCGAAATGCCGAGCCCGCTGAAGGCCGACGGCAGCCCGATGAACTGCTGCTGGTAGTTGAACTCGACGCCGAAAATGCTGCCCTCCTCGGCATTGTCCGTCGTTTCGACAACGAGTTCGCTGAAGAAGCGTCCCTCGAAGGTCTCGTCCTCGAACTCAGTGATGCGCGTGAAGATCGGGTCCTCGATGTCCTTGTAAAAGACGCCCGCCGCGAGGATGCCGCCTGTTTCCAGGTACCACTCGATGGCAAGGTCGAAGTTCATCGATTCGAGCGGCACGAGGTTCGGATTGCCGGCCTCGATTTCGCCCTCAAAGACGCCCGGGTCGTCCTCGTCAACCTCGAAGAGCCGGAACGGGGCAAGGACCTCGTAGGAAGGCCGGCCAACCGTGTTCGTCCACGCAGCGCGGAACAGCAGGTTGTCCTGAAGCGCCCAGCGCAGGTGCAGGCTGGGCAGCCAGTGCGTGTAGTCGTCGCTGCCCGATACGGGCACCGGTGCTTCCGGGTCGCCGTCGACAAACACGACGTCGTAGGCCGAGAAACTTGAGTCTGTCTGTTCGACGCGGACGCCGGCGATCATCGTCGCATTGCCGACGTCGAACTCACCCATGATATAGGCGGCGTCGACGCGCTCGTTTACTTCGAAGTCAACGCCGTAGGACTCCGCCACCGTGTCGGCGTCGTTCACTTCGAAGCCGGCCGTGTTGCCGTCGTAGAAGCCCTCGAGCGCCGGGAACAGCATGCGCGGACCGAAGTCGTAGTACGGGCGAACGCTGTCGTAGAAATCGGCCTTGCCCGGCTCGGTGAAGCCGACCAGCGTGAGGTCATCCGCATATCCGTCGTAGACGGTCATGTCCTGGTCAGACGTCTTCTCGCGATCCGTGCTCTTGATGCCGAATTTCACGAGGCCGGGCGCATTGCCCACCGTGATGTCACGTTCGAAATCCAGCTGGAAGGACGTGATGTCCTCGACGATGATCTGGCCGCCGCGCAGGTACTCGCTGAACTCGAAATTGCCGGGATCGTTGAACGCGGCTGTATCGGAGGCATCGACGCGCCAGAATTCATCCGACGTGTCGTAGGTCATCGGCTGCACTTCGCTGAGCTCGAACACCCATTCGCGGTCGCGGGGCGTGTCCTGCTCGGCTTCACCGATCGTCGCCTGAGCGTCGATGCCCCAGCGGCCGACGATGAACTCGCCGCCGATCGTGTGCGTGCGAATCCGCTGTTTTTCGAGGCGGTCAGAGATCAGCCGCTCGCCTTCGCCCTCGGTGAACGTGCCCGACGTCGCCGTCTGATTCTCGAGATCACCTTCGCGGTACTTCCAGATCGTCTCCGCCTGGATTTCCGTGTCCTGGTAATCGTTGAAGAGATTGCGGAAGTACAGCTTCGCCTCGTCGCTGGGCTGCCATTCGAGGTTGGCGACGATGCCGGCGCGCTCGCGCGTGATCCGGTAGTCGCGCAGCACCTGTTCGTCGGGGATGAGGAAGTTTCCTTCCTCTTCCCACGGGTCGCCGCCCTGCAGGTTCTCGGTGTCGTACTGGCGATCCGTGTAGCTTGCCGACAGCACGATGCCCCATTCGTCGTTTGCGCCGAAGACCTGGCCCCAGCCGGCCGCCAGGCCCGTGGGATGCTCGCCGTTCAGGTCGTAGTAGCCGTAGTCCGCCGACGCCGAGAAGAAGAATCCTTCCGGGTCGTCGAACGCGCTCGGCGTCACGATGTTGATCGCGCCGCCGACGGAGTTGCCGTCCATGTCGGGCGTGACGGCCTTGACGACCTCGACGCGCGACAGCACTTCCGAGGGAATCGTATCGAGCGCGATGCTCCGGTTGTCCTCCGGCGAGCCGATGACCTGGTTGTCGACCGTCACGTTCGTGTAGTTGGAATCCACGCCGCGGATCGTGACGTAGCGTCCTTCACCCTGATCGACGGTCGACGTGACACCCGCGACGCGTCGCAGCGCCTCCGCGATGTTCTGGTCCGGCAGCTTGCCGGCGTCGTCCGCCGTGATCGCTTCCTTGATCATCGCGGACATGCGCTTGTCCTGCAGCGCGTTCGCTTGCGCCGCGCGGTAGCCGGTGACGACCACTTCCTCGGTAATGCTGACCGCCGTGAGTTGGAAGTCGAGTGTCGCGCTTCCGCCCTCGCTGACGGTGACGGTCTTTTCCAGCGGTTGGTAGCCGACGGAGCTGACGACGATCGTGTAGCTGCCGGGTGGCAGGTTGCTGATCGTGTAAGCGCCGTTTGCGGCAGCGGCGACCGAGCGATTGCTGTCGGCCACCGTCACCTCGGCGAAAGCCAACGGGCGGGACGTCCTGGCATCGGTGATTTCGCCGCGGACTGCGACCTGCGCCACCGCCGCCTGAGATGAGAACACGAGTATTGCGGTCAGAATGACCCGAAGAACTATCGAACTACCGGCGTGCATGTTTTTCCCCTTGGCAAAGCGCCTCAGACGAGCGAGGTCGGCAGCCTAAAGGGACCGTATTACCTTCCTGTTACAGAGCGACCCCGTGATACGTGGTCGCCGTGGCCCCCCGACCCGGCAAGTCCGGACATGGATCAAATGTTCCGGTCACGGTGGAGTATAGAATAAATATTCTGTACCATGCAAATCTGAAATACCTGTTTCAGGGCCGGGGCCCGGCGCCGCGATCCGGCGGCCGGCCGCCACCCTCGGCGTTGGAATGCATTTTCGAGCACTGGAACGTTTGTTGCACGATCGCTAGCATCGACCGGCAAACCGCCCGGAACCTCAAGGAGAAGCGACGTGCATGCCCCACGGGACATTCGAGAACTGCGCGAGGCGATCGTTGAACGCCACGACGACCTCAGCCCGCGCCTCCGGCAGGTCGCCGCCTACGTGCTGGATCATCCGAACGACATGGGCCTCGAGACGCTGGCGGTCATCGCCGAGCGTTGCGGCGTGCAGGCATCCACGATCGTGCGCTTTGCGAAGGCGTTCGGCTACGAGGGTGCGAGCCAGATGCAGCGACTGTTTCGGGACGAGTTGATCAGCGCGACGCCGAGCCCGAGCTACGCGGAACGCGTGCGTCAGTTCAGCGAACGGTCCGGCGACCGGCATTCGCTCACGCCCCACGAGCTGCTCCGGGAGTTTTCCGACAGCAACATCATCGCGCTCGAGCACCTGAAGGAGTCGATCGATGCGAAGGAACTCGAACGTGCCGTCGACCTCGTGGTCCGGGCGCGAAACGTTTACCTTGTGGGGCTGCGCCGCTCGTTCCCGGTCGCGGCCTACCTTGCCTACGCGCTGCGGCACATCGACAAGCCCGCGCACCTGATCGACGGACTCGCCGGGATGCTGATCGAGCAGAGCTCGATGCTGTCGAAAGACGACCTGCTGTTCGCGATCAGTTTCCGACCATACGCCAAGGAAACCGCGGAGATCGTCGATCGCGCGCGCGAGGCCGGCGCCGGCGTCATATCCATCAGCGACAGCCAGCTCAGCCCGGTGTCGCGCGAAGCGGACATCTCTTTCGACATCAAGGACGCCGAGGTGCGCCAGTTCCGGTCGTTGACCGCGTCGCTGTGCCTCGCGCAGACACTGGTCATCGCCTACGCACACCGCCTGGAGGACAAGCATTGAGTATCGAGATCGCCGTGATCGGCGCGGGACGCATCGGTCAGATTCATGCGCGCAACATCGCGCGGCACCCGGACGCACGGGTGCGCTACGTCGTCGACGTGAATGCGGAAGCGGCCACCCGGCTCGCCGACGCCTGCGGCGCGTCGGTGAGTGACGAGACGACCGCGCTGACGGATCCCGCGGTCGACGGGGTGGTCATCGCGAGTTCCACTGACACCCACCTGCCGCTGATCGTCGCGTGTGCCGACAGCGGGAAGTCCGTGTTCTGCGAGAAGCCGCTGGACCTGGACACGTCGCGCGCCGAACAGTGCCGGGCGGCCGCGGCCGACGCCGGCATCGATTTGTTCGTCGGCTTCAATCGCCGTTTCGACCCGACGTTTCGAAAAATCCGGGACGCCGTGGCGGATGGCCGCGTCGGCCAGCTCGAAATGGTCACTGTCACGAGTCGTGACCCGGCGCCGCCGCCGCTGGCCTACCTGCGTCGCTCCGGTGGCCTGTTTCGCGACATGATGATTCACGATTTCGACATGGTCTGCTGGCTCACGGGCAGCGAGCCGAAGTCCGTGTTCGCAACCGGCGCGGCGCGGGTCAGCCAGGACGTGATCGATGCCGGCGATGTCGATACCGCAGCCGTCGTCGTCGAAATGCACGACGGCGCGTATTGCCAGATCAGCAACAGCCGCCGCTGCGTGTACGGGTACGACCAGCGCATCGAGGTGTTCGGTGCAGCGGGCATGCTGCGTGCGGGGAACGCGACGGAAACGCGCGTCGAGTCCGCCGACGCGGGCGGGTTTCACACCGAGCCGGCGCTGCCGTTCTTCCTGGAGCGATACGACGCGGCGTATCGGCACGAAACCGACGATTTCGTGCGCGCGCTGGCCGGGAAGCCACACGCGCTGCCCGGCGCGCGGGACGGGGTGCGTGCCCTGCAGCTCGCCGACGCGGCGGAGGCGAGCCTGAAGGAGGGCCGGGCCGTGCCGGTTGCCGGATGAAATCATAATTTCAATAGCATTCTATTTGAAATATTCATTTCAAATGGGTATCTTTCGAGTCGCGGGGTCGCGCGTGGGCGGCCGCGATTCTCGGGACCGGACAGCAGGTTATTGACGATGTCGCAACAGGGCTTCGGCCTGATCGGCACAGGGTTCATGGGCAGGGCGCACGCCATCGCGCTCGGTGGCGTGGCTCGCGTCTTCGATGACGTCACGGCGCCGCGCTGCGTCGCCGTCGCGGACCAGGACCCGCACCAGGCACAGGACGCCGCGCGCCGACTCGGCTTCGAGCGCGGCGTCGGCGACTGGCACGATCTCGTCCGGGACCCGGACGTGAACGTGGTCGACATCTGTACGCCGAACTACCTGCACGCGGAAATGGCGCTTGCCGCGATTCGCGCCGGCAAGCACGTGTACTGCGAGAAGCCCCTGGCACTGGACGTCGACGAAGCGCAGCAGCTCGCCACGGCGGCTGCCGAGGCGGGCGTCGTGCACGCGGTCGGGTTGAACTACACGGCGAACCCGATGCTGGCAGTCGCGCGGGACATGATCGCGGCGGGTGAGATCGGCGAACCGACGTCGTTCTCCGGGCGCTACCTGGAGGACTACATGACCAGTGCGGACGTGCCGTTCAGCTGGCGTTGCGAGCGGAGACTGGCCGGCTCGGGCGCGCTGGGCGACCTGGGCTCCCACCTGATCAACCTGCTGCATTTCCTGCTCGGGCGGCCGCGACGGCTGGTCGCAAGCCTGAACACGCTCGTGCCCGAACGGGCCGACCCGGCCACGGGCGCGCGGCGAAAGGTCGAGAACGAGGATATCGCCAGCGCGTTGATCGAGCTGGAGACGGGCATTCCGGCGACGTTCGAGATCAGCCGCATCGCCACCGGCTACAAGTGCGGCCTCACGTTCGAATTGGCCGGTACGCGCGGTGCGATCGCCTTCGACCAGGAGCGAATGAACGAGTTGCGCGTTTATGACGCCGCGGGCAAGCCGGGGCGCCGCGGCTTTCGCACGATACTGGCCGGGCCGGATCACGGCGACTACGGGCGCTTCTGCCCGGCGCCGGGACACGGCCTCGGCATCAACGACCTGAAGGTCATCGAGATTCACCGCCTGCTGAGGGCCATCGAGCACGGCGAGACGTTCTGGCCGGACTTCGACGAAGGCCTGGCCGTGCAACGGGTGATGGCGGCGATGGAGTCGTCCGCGGCCGCCGGCGAGTGGGTCTCACTGGATTGGCAGAACTGAATGCCGGGAGACGGGCAGGACAACATGATCGACGAACACTACGTACCGAGGAGCGCGAAAATGGCGCAGCCCGGAACGCACCGCATCGCAAAGTACGCGGGCATGGAGGTCGCGACCGTGCGCCTCGCGGCCGGTGACGAACTCGAACTGGAGCCGTCCACCGAGACGGCCTGGCTGCTGATGTCGGGTGCCGTCACCGGGAACGCGGCCGGCGCGGAATTCTCGTTCCGGCGCGCGTCGCTGTTCGATGAATCGGCGAGCTGCGTGCACGTCGCCGCCGGAACGCGGGTGACCGTACGTGCGCTCGAAGACTCGGAGCTCACCGCGTACAGTTGCCCGAACACGAAGGCGTTCCCGGCCCGCGTGTTTCGTCCCGACGACGTGCCGAACGAGCACCGCGGCGCCGGCCAGGTGGCCGGCCGCTGCCTGCGCTTCGTCCGCACGATCTTTGACGGCAGCACGTCGCCGTCGGAAGCCGAGCTCGTGCTCGGGGAAGTCGTGACGCTGCCGGGCGGCTGGTCGAGCTACCCGCCGCACCATCACCCGCAGCCGGAAATCTACCACTACCGCTTCACGGAGCCGCAGGGCTACGGGCATGCCGAACTGGGCGAGCGGGTCCTCAAGGTGCGCGACGGCGACACCGTCTGCATCCCGCCGGGCGACGATCATGCGCAATGCGCCGCGCCCGGCTACGGGATGTACTACTCCTGGGTCATACGGCACCTGCCGGACCTGCCGTATACCGTGCCGGACTTCACCGACGAACACACATGGACGATGGACGGCGACGCGCCGTTCTGGTGGCCGGGTGGCATCGACCGTGGCTGAACGCGAACTCGATGTCGTCTGTCTCGGACGGGCCGCCGTGGATCTCTACGGCCAACAGGTCGGCGGCCGCCTCGAGGACATGCAGTCCTTCGCCAAGTACCTCGGCGGATCGTCCGGCAACCTCGCGGCGGGCCTGGCGCGACTCGGCGCCCGCAGTGCGATGCTCACGCGCGTCGGGGACGAGCAGATGGGGCGCTTCGTCCGCGAGGAACTGGCACGGCTCGGCGTCGACGTCAGCCATGTGCGCACCGACCCGGATCGGCTGACGGCCCTCGTGATCCTGGGAATCGGCGCGGGCGATGACCTGCCGCACATCTTCTACCGCGAACGCTGCGCCGATATGGGCGTCGTCGAGGACGACGTCGACGAGGCCTTCATTGCGTCGGCGCGAATGCTCGCGATCACGGGTACGCACACGTCGACCGCATCGACGCTGGCAGCCGTGCGCCGGGCCTTCGCGTTTGCGAAAGCCAATGGCACGAAGGTGTTGCTCGACATCGACTACCGGCCCGTGCTGTGGGGCAAGACGAACCCCGGCGACGGGGCCAGCCGCTATGCCGAGTCGGAGGAGGCGACGCGTATACTGCAGTCGTTGCTGCCCGACTGCGACATCGTCGTCGGTACCGAGGAGGAGTTCGCGATTGCCGGCGGCAGCGAGGACGTTCTCGACGCCATGCGCAGGGTGCGCGAGCTGACCACCGGGGCGCTGGTGCTGAAGCGGGGCGCGCAGGGCTGCACGGTCTTCGAGTCGGGCGATATCGGCAGTCTCGACGACGGCGTCGTCATTCCCGGGTTTCCGGTCGAGGTGTTCAATACCGTCGGCGCGGGCGATGCGTTCCTGTCCGGCTTCCTGTCCGCCCGGCTCGACGGGGCCGGGTGGGAGGAATGCGGCCGGCTCGGCAATGCCTGCGGGGCGCTGGTGGTCGCGCGCCACGGTTGTACGCCGGCGATGCCGAGCCGTGTCGAGGTCGAACACTTCCTGTCGCTGCGACCCACGCCGTTTCGTCCCCGGCTCGACGATGCGCTGTCGCACCTGCACCGCGTCACGACCTGGCGGGACGACCCGCGGCCGCTGTGCGTGCTCGCGTTCGATCACCGTAGCCAGTTCGAGGATCTCGCCGGGCAGCACGGCCGCTCGTTCGCCGACATCGGCCGTTTCAAGCGCCTGGTCGCCGACGTGTTGCTGGACGTCGCGGACTCCGCGAACGACGGCGTGCGGCTGGGAGCCATCGTGGACCACCGCTACGGGGACGATGCCCTGAACCGGCTCGCGAATCGCGGCCTGTGGACCGCGAGCCCGGTGGAGACGCCGGGGTCGCGGCCGCTCGCGCTCGAGTTCTCGCCGGCGGCCGGGGCGCGAATTTCCACGTGGCCGGCCGCGCAGATCGTCAAGTGCCTCGTGTTCTACCACCCGGACGATCCGGCCGAATTGCGGCATCGCCAGGAGGAGCGCGTTCGCGAACTGTATGCCGATCTCGTGCACCAGGAACGGCGCCTGCTGCTCGAGATCATCTGCCCGGAACGCGGCGGCGCGCTGCCGGACCCTGTCGTGCGATCGCTGCGGCGGTTCTACAACCTCGGCGTACGGCCCGACTGGTGGAAGCTGCCGTCACAGTCCGCCGAGACCTGGTCCCGCATCGCCGACGTGATCGCGCACAACGACCCGCACTGCAAGGGCGTCGTGATCCTCGGACTGGGTGAGGCGATTGACACGCTGCGCGACGGACTCGCCGTCGCCGCGCCGTTCGGCATCTGCCGCGGATTTGCCGTCGGGCGCAGCATCTTCGCGGACGCCGCGGAGCAGTGGTTCGCCGGCACGATGGATGACGCGGCCGCGAGCGCGGACATCGGGCAGCGTTATCGCGCCATGATCAATCTCTGGTGCGATGCGGCGGCGAACGCCGCTTGAACGGAGGAAGGAAGACGATGAGCAAGACTGTCCGCCTGACGATGGCCCAGGCCCTCGTCCGCTACCTGGCGGCACAAAAGGTGGACTCGGATGGCGGGCCGCAGCCGCTCTTTGCCGGCATGTTCGCGATTTTCGGCCACGGCAACGTTGCCGGCCTCGGCGAGGCACTGGCGTCGGCGGAGCCGCCGATGCCGGTATACCGGGCGCACAACGAGCAGGCCATGGCCCACGCGGCGATTGCGTACGCGAAGGCGAAGGGCCGCCGCAGGATGATGGCGTGTACGACGTCGATCGGTCCCGGCGCGACGAACATGGTGACGGCTGCCGCGCTGGCACACGTCAACCGCCTGCCGGTGCTGCTGCTGCCGGGTGACACGTTCGCAAGCCGCCGGCCAGACCCGGTGCTGCAGCAGGTAGAGGATTTCGGCGACCCGACCGTGACGGCGAACGACGTGTTCCGCCCGGTATCGCGTTTCTGGGACCGGATCACGCGGCCGGAACAGTTGCTCACCTCATTGCCGCAGGCGCTGTCGGTGCTGGTCGATCCGGCGGAATGCGGGCCGGCGGTCCTCGCGCTCCCGCAGGATGTGCAGGCCGAGGCCTGGGATTATCCCGTCGCGTTCTTCGAGGAACGCGTCCACGTGCTGCGGCGGCCGCCGCCGGACCGCGATGCCATCGCCGAACTCGCGGCGATCCTCGACGCGGCGGAGCGGCCGCTGATCGTCGCCGGCGGTGGCGTTCACTATGCGGGCGCGCAGGACGCGCTGGCAGCCTTCTCGCGGCGCAATGGCATCCCGGTCGCGGAGACGCAGGCGGGCAAGGGCGCACTGCCGTGGGATCACCCGTTCAACGTCGGCGCGATCGGCGTGACCGGCGCGTCCTCGGCGAACCGCGCCGCCGCGGACGCCGACGTGATCATTGCAATCGGAACGCGGCTGCAGGACTTCACGACGGCGTCGAACACGCTGTTCAACCGCGAGGCGAAACTCGCGTCGATCAATACCGCGCGGCTCGACACGATCAAGTTCGGCGCACTCGCGGTGCAGGCGGATGCGGCGGTGGCGCTCGAAGATCTCGCCCGCCTTTGCCGGGTGCCGGAGGTGTCGGCCGACTGGCAGGCCGCCAACTCGGCAGCGATCACCGAATGGCGCAAGTCGGTCGATGCCGCCACGGCGCCGGCCAGGAGCGGTTTGCCCAGCGATGCCCAGGTGCTCGGCGCCGTCAATCGCGTGGCGACGGAGGCCACGACGGTCGTGTGCGCCGCGGGCGGGTTGCCGGGGGAGCTTCACAAGCTGTGGCGCGCGAGCGGGCCGGGCGCCTACCACGTCGAGTATGGCTACTCGTGCATGGGTTACGAAATTGCCGGCGGCCTCGGCGTGAAGATGGCGGAACCCGAACGCGAGGTCGTGGTGCTGGTCGGCGACGGCAGCTACCTGATGATGAACTCGGAGATCGCCACCTCGGTGATGCTGGGCTTCCGGCTCACGATCGTCGTTCTCGACAATCGCGGTTTCGGCTGCATCGAGCGCCTGCAGGCCTCCTGCGGCGGCGAGTCGTTCAACAACCTGCTGTCCGCGGAGCCGGGTGCCCCGGACGTCGACTTTGTCGCGCACGCGGCGTCCCTCGGTGCGCTCGCGAGAAAGGTCAGGAACGTCGAGGAACTGGCGGATGCCGTGGTCGAGGCGCGCGAGGCCGAGCGGACCTCGGTCATCGTGATCGACACGACGCACCAGGCGCCGACCGGGGCCGGCGGTGCCTGGTGGGACGTCCCGGTCGCCGAGGTCTCGACCCGGCAGGCCGTGCGCGATGCGTATGCCGACTACCGCAAGGCGCGCGACGAATGAGCCTCAGAATCGGCATCAATCCGCTGACGTGGACGAACGACGACCTGCCCGCGCTCGGCGACGACATTCCCCTGGAGACCTGCCTCCGCGAGGCGAAAGCGGCGGGCTACGACGGCGTCGAACTCGGCCGCAAGTTTCCGCGCGATGCCGCGGTGCTCGGGCCGTTGCTCGAGGAACACGGACTCGCGCTGGTCTCGGGCTGGTACAGCCTGCGCCTGCTGGAGCGCAACGTCGACGCTGAGCTGGATGCCATGCAGCCGCACTTCGACCTGCTGGACGCACTGGGCTGCAACGTCATGGTCTGCGCGGAGGTCAGCCGCTGCACGCACGGCGACCTGCGCGCGCGGCTGTCCGGGCGCCCGCGAATGTCGTCCGCCGAGTTCGACCGCTTCGCGAAGCGCCTCGACGCGCTGTCGAGCCGCATGCTCGAGCGCGGCATGCGCCTCGCGTACCACCACCACATGGGTACCGTGATCCAGTCGCAGGACGAGGTCCATGCGCTGATGCGGCAGACGTCAACGGCCGTGGGGTTGCTGCTGGACACCGGCCACCTCACGTTCGCCGGCGGCGACCCGTTGGCGGTCGCGCGCGAACACGCGGACCGCATTGCGCACGTGCACTGCAAGGACGTGCGAAGCGACGTGCTGGCGCGCGTGTTGAACGACGACACGAGCTTCCTCGAGGCCGTGCTGCAGGGCGTGTTCACGGTGCCGGGCGACGGAGCCATCGACTACCCGCCGGTGTTCGAGCTGCTGCACGGCGCCGGCTACGCCGGCTGGGTCGTCGTGGAGGCAGAACAGGACCCGTCCATCGCGGACCCGGTCACTTACGCCAAGCTCGGGAACCGGAAACTGCGCGAGCTCGCCGCCGGTGCCTGATCGTCAGTCCGCGGCTGTGCGGCCGCCCGGCAGGACCAGCGTCGCGCGCAGCCCGCTTTCGCCGGCCGGGGACAGTTCGAGGCGGCCGCCGTAGCTGTCGGCCAGCGCACTGACGATGGCCAGGCCGAGGCCAGACCCCGGCGTCGCCTCGTCGAGCCGCTTGCCGCGCTGCAGGATCGTCGACAATGCCGCTTCCGGAACACCGGGCCCGTCGTCGCTCACCGCAACCGCGAGTTCGCCGCCATCCAGCGTCGCCGACACTCGCACCGTCCGGCGCGCCCACTTGCAGGCATTGTCGAGCAGGTTACCGAGCATGTCCTCGAGGTCGGCCCGGCTGCCGTGAAACTCGAGTTCCGGCGCGAGGTCGACGTCGAATACGAGCGAGCGGTCGCCGTGCACCGACGACAACATCGCGACGACGGCCTGCACCACGTCCGTGAGCCGCGTGCGGCTCTGGCGGTCGGCCGGCACACTGACGGCAAGGTGGCGGTCCACGTTTTCTCGGATGCGCACGACCTGGTCGGCGACGATCGTCCCGAGATTCGCGTCCCCGCGGTCGGCGGCCGCGAGCATCACCGACAACGGTGTCTTCAGCGCATGCGCGAGGTCGCCGGCACCGGTGCGCGCCCGTTCGACCATCCGGTCGTTGTGCTCGAGCACCGCGTTGAGTTCGTCCGCCAGGGGCCGGATCTCCCGCGGAAACCGGGCCGACTGCAGTTTGCGCGCGCGGCCGCTGCGCAGGGCCTCCAGCGCCTGCGTGATCTCGCGGAGCGGCCGCAAGCCGAACGTGGCCTGCGCGAGCAGCGCTGCCAAGAGGGCCGCGGCGACCAGTGCGCCGGCGACGCCGGCCATGACCCGGAAGCGTGCGACATCGGCCAGCGTTTCGCCGACGTCGCTGGCAACGCTGATGCGAACCGGCGCCGCGACGCCGGGCACGTCGATCTCCCGCGACGCAATACGCAAGGTCTGATCCAGCGGCCCGGGCCCGTTCACGTAGGCAATACCGACCTGCCCGACCACCGGCATGGCGGGTTGCGGCAGGTCCGAGTCCCACAACGATGTCGAACGAAACGCCTGGCCGTCGGCGCTGACGCGCCAGTAGTGGCCTGAGAGGGCGCGCGCGTACCGCGAGTCCAGCGGCTCGCCGCGCATCCGGACGCGATCGCGGCCGTCGGCCGTGACCAGGCCGGCGACCGTCAGCAGGTCGTCGGCCAGCCTGCGGTCGAACGCGGCGAGCACGCTGCGCTCGAAGGCCGCCCCGAGCAGCGCCGCGACGACCACGGCGGACAGCAGCATGCCCGCGAGGCCGGACAGGACGAGCCGGGTTCGCAACGAGCGGGACTTCGGGTTCCTAGCCATCCTCGCCGGCCTGCAGGACGAAGCCCTGGCCGCGGCGCGTGTGCAGGAGCTGGTGCGGCGCGAGCTTGCGCCGGATGCGGCCGATCATCACGTCGAGCACATTGGAATCCGGATCGTAGCCGACGTCGTACACGTGTTCCCCGAGGCCGGTGCGGGACACGACCTTGCCGGCATGGTGCATCAGGTAGGACAGTATGCGGAACTCCTGGGCCGTCAGCGACAGGGTCTGTTCCCCGAGGCTGAAGCGCGCGGCGTTGACGTCGAGCGACAGCGGGCCGCAGGTCAGCACCGGTGACGCATGCCCGGCACTGCGGCGAATCAGGGCGCGCAGGCGCAGCACGAGTTCCTCGGTGCGGAACGGCTTCGTCAGGTAATCGTCCGCGCCGGCGTTGAAGCCCGACATCTTGTCGAACCAGCGATTTCGGGCCGTGAGTATCAGCACCGGCATCGTGCGCCCGGCGTCGCGCCAGCGGTGCAGGACGGACAGGCCGTCCATGCCGGGCAGGCCGAGGTCGAGCACCGCCGCGTCGAAGTCCTCGGTCTGGCCGCGGAACTCCGCATCGCTGCCATCGGCAACGACGTCCACCGCGAAGCCCGCCTCGACGAGCGCCGCGCTCAGTTGCTGCGCCAGCGCATCGTCATCTTCGACCAGTAGCAGCCGCATCAATCGTCCAGGTCGACGTCCAGCAGTTCGCCCGTGCGTGCGTCGTACTCGAGTTCCACCTTCGTCCCGTCGTCCTGGAGGATCTCGATCTCGTACTCGTCGTCATCCTCGAGTTCCACTTCGACGATGCGCCCGGGGTACCGCGTCCGGGCGTCCCTGACAATGTCCTCGAGCGGGACGTAGCGCCCGGTTTCGACGCCTTCCCGGGCGCGCTCCGCGTCATCGTCCGCGAACGTCGGCTGCAACAGCGCGGCACCGACCAGGAGCGCACCCGCGAGGGCGATCGGTACAACAATGGCGGTACGTCTACTCATGGCCGGCAGCATGCCGCATCGCGGCTAAATGCTTCATGAACGATGCTCTCACTCGCGTGTTACCCGCATCATGGATAGTGCCCCGGGAAGGGTGTTTGCCCTGCAAACCTTACCAGCCAAGGAGAACCTGTATGAAACAATTCACCGCTTTTTCGCTGCTGGCCGCCAGCACGGCCGTGATCGCCGCCGGGCAGCTCGATTCGGCCGACGTGGTCATCGAGGCGCTGGCCGGCGCGGGCCATGCCGACGTGCGCAAGGTCGAACTGGATGACAACCTCTGGGAGGCCGAGGTCCGGGGCGCGGATGGCCGCTATTACGACCTGCACGTGATCCCGGAGACCGGCGCGATCCTCGATCCGAAGTCGGACCGTCCGGTGTTGACCGCCGCGGAGATTCGCGCGCAGCTCGAGTCGAAGGGCTACACGGACATCGACGACCTGGATCTCGACGGTGCGGTCTGGGAGGCGGAAGCCATTGACGCCAGCGGCATCGAGGTGGATCTGGTCATCAACGGCTTCGACGGTAGCGTGCTGTACTCGGAAGCGGACGACTGATTCGTCGGCATCGCCCGACAAAAAAAAGCCGGCCACGTGGCCGGCTTTTTTTGTTGTGCACGGGGTCAGTCGATCCCGTGTTAATCAATCCCGAGCGCCTCGGCGATGTCGCGCCAGGCGACGTACTTGAAGTTCTGGCGCTGTTCCGGCGCGATGTTGCGGCCGTCCTGGACGACGAGCAGGCCGTCGGACAGGACGCCCCCGAAGTTCGCCGACGAAACATCCAGGCCGTCGGTTTCCGACGCGCCGTCGATGCCCGCTGCGACATTGGCGACGATGTGAAAGAAGCCAACAAAGTCGTTGTTGCCCTCGCGACGATAGATCGCGTAGTTGTTCGCGCCCTGGTTCGACGCAACGATGTACCCATTGCCGTCGCCGGCGTCGAACAGTGCGACGCCTTCGACGTCGTCGGTCAGGCGCCCGGCGTCGTCCGTCGTGTCGAGGGAGGTCCGGTCCGTGCCGCCGTCCGGTTCCGCCGAGTATTTCCAGAGGCCCACGTCTTCCTCGGCCACGTACAGCGCCGCGTGCACGTCGTCGGCGACGCAGCCTTCCGCCTGCGAGCCCACCGGGATGTCGCGCACCGGCTCGCCGGTCACGCGGCCGTTGCCGTTGTCGGTGAGGCGCCATTGCCGGACCAGCCCGGAGTCGGCGTCGTTGGCAAAGACGTAGTGGTCGCCCGTCTGCGGGCTGCGGTACTGGCACAGGCCGTACGGGTCGGCAAAGCCGGTCGGAATCACGCCGTCGGTGACCTCGACGAGCCGCCGTTCGGCGACGTCGATCGCGTACACGGTGATGCCGTCGTTGCTGCGATTGGTTGCCGTGACGATCGGCACGTCCCTGCCGCCGAGCCGGAAACCGTCGCGCACGTCGACGTTGTTCAGCCGGCCGTCCTCGAGTACCTGCAACGTCCGGCCGTCGAGGTCGAACACGTACAGGCCGGATTTCTTGCCGGTGCCGATCACGAGGCTCTGCGCCGGGTCTTCCGGGTGTACCCAGATCGCCGGGTCGTCGGCCGAGTCACCCCAGGTCGGGATGACATCGGTTTCGAGGACCGGGCGCACGACGTTCGGCCGGGGCGCATCGGCAAGGCCGGTCGCCGCCTGCAGCCCGAGCGTCGCGGTGACGGCGCCCAGGTCGACGAGCTTGAGATCGGATCCGCCGTCCGACTGGTCCTCGTCCGCAATGGCGAGCAAGGCCGCGCCGTCCGTCGCGATCGCGAGGCCTTCGGGTTCCGACAGGCCGTCCACCGTGAACGTGCCGACGCGTTCGCCGTCGGGCAGCGCGTAGACGGCAATTTCCTCCTTGCCGATGTCCGCGACGTACAGGTAGGCAAGGTCCGGGTTGACCGCGTGGATGGCGACGCCCTTGAGATCGTCCGACAACCGGCCGAACGGCTCCCGGAGGTCGACCGGTTCGCGGGTCGTGTCTTCTTCGGCCTCGCCGCCGATGCGCCAGATGCCGTTGGATTCCTCGACGACGTACAGGCCGCCGTCACGCGGGTCGACGGCGCAGAACCCGCTGCTCTTCGCGGACGGCACCGTCCTGAGCAACCGGGCTTCCACGCCACTCGCCGTGACGAACAGCTCGTAGTGGCGGATCAGGCCGGTGTCGGTGACGGCGTACAGGTAGTCTGCGCCGGACAGGCGGCTGCGGTAGTGGCACACGCCGGTCACTTCGTCCTCGACGTCGATCGGGTCCGGCATAACCACCTCGAAGCTGCGGTCGGCAACGTCGAAGGTGTAGCCGCGGAGCGAGGCGGTCGCCGCGTCGTAGACGACGATCAGCGTGTCGGCGTCGCCCAGCGCGATGTCCGGCACCGTGACGACGAGGCCGGCCTCGACCGCGTCGAGCGTGGCGATCCGTGCACCGTCATTGCCATAGACTTCGAGGCCCGACATGGCGGCGCCGAGAACGAGGCGTTCGCCGGTGCCGGGTGCGTACCAAAATGCAGCATTCACGAGGCTGCCGTGAACGACGGGCGCGGTGGGCGCCGATGACAGGGCAGCTACCGCGTCGCCATTGGTCGCCGACGCGTCGGATGGCGCGCCGCAACCCGCGAGTGGGAGTGCCGTAAGAATCAATAAAAACAACGTATTACGCATGGGTAGCTCCGCATGTATCGGCACCGGCGGCACCGGCTGTTCCAGTGCGCGAACGGTGTAGAATGATTATTCTATCTGTTAGTATAATTGAATGAAAATTTCATTTTGATGACGGCGGCGTTCATAAAGGGTTTAGGGATGGTGCGGAAACTGGCAACGATGTTTGCAACGGGACAGGACCGGCCGGAGCGCTCCGACCGCGGTGAAGTGGACCGGCTGTACCGGCACCACCGCCTGCGCATCCTCCTGGCCATCACGCTCGGCTACGGTCTCGCCTATACCTGCCGGTTGGCGCTGTCCGTCGTCAAGAAACCGCTGCTCGACGAGGGCATCTTCACCGCCGTCGAACTCGGCACGATCGGCGCCGCGCTTTTCTACGCGTATGCCTTCGGCAAGCTGGTGAACGGTTTCCTTGCCGACCACGCGAACATGAAGGTGTTCTTCGCGTTCGGCCTGCTCATGTCCGCGCTCGTCAACGTCGGCATGGGCTTCTCGACCGTCGTGGCCGTGTCCGCGGCACTGTGGGCCCTGAACGGCTGGTTCCAGGGCTTCGGCGCGCCGGCGGGGATCGTGTCGCTCGCGAACTGGTTCAGCAACCGCGAGCGAGGCCGCTACTACGGCATCTGGAGCACCGCGCATTCGATCGGGGAGGGCCTGACCTTCGTCGTCGTCGCGGCGATCGTTGCGATGTTCGGCTGGCGCTACGGCTTCTGGACGCCGGGCGTGCTGTGCATCGCCGTGGCAATCGGCATCTACCTGCTTATGCAGGACCGGCCACGCACGCTCGGACTGCCCGAGGTCAACGACTGGAAGAACGACCACTGGGAAAAGTCCGACGGCCGCGAGCGGGAGAACCTGTGGAAAAAGCAGCTCTCGATCCTCGTGTACCCGTCGATCTGGATCCTCGCGCTGGCCAGCGCGACGAACTACGTCGTGCGCTACGCGATCAACAGTTGGGGCATCCTGTACCTGCAGGAAGCCCGCGGCTATTCGCTGGTCGAGGCGGGTTCGCTGCTGATGGTGAACACGCTCGCCGGCATCGTCGGCTGCATCGCGTTCGGCTACATCTCGGACAAGGTCTTCGGCGCACACCGGCCGCCGGCCAACCTGATCTTTGCGATCGTCGAGATCATCGCACTGCTCTTGATCTTCTTCGGCCCACAGAACACGCCGATGCTGGTCTTCGCCTTCATTCTCTACGGCATAGGCCTCAACGGGCTGGTGACTTCGCTCGGCGGCCTGTTCGGCGTGGACATCGCGCCGAAGTGCGCGGCCGGCGCGGTCATGGGATTCGTCGGCATCTTCAGCTACATCGGCGCCGGCATCCAGGAAAACGTGAGCGGCTACCTCATCGACAAGGGCACGACCATCGTCGACGGCAACCGCGTCTACGATTTCTCGGACGCGATCCTGTTCTGGGTCGGCGCATCCATCGTTTCCATGCTGCTGGCGGCCACGCTGTGGCGCGTCCGCCTGCGCGACTGATCATTTTCAACACCTGGAGCAAGCAGTGAAGTCCTACGACCTCGTTTCCATCGGCAACTACACCAAGGACACCATCGTTTCGAAGGCGGGCACGCGCTACGTCGACGGGGGCGGCTATTGCTACGCGGCCCATGCCGCGCACCTGCGCGGCCTCGATGTCGCCGCCGTCACGCGGCTCGCGGCCGAGGATCGAAAGTCGACCCAGCCGCTCGTCGACAAGGGTATCGACGTGTTCATCATCGAGTCGCCGCAGTCGACGCTGATGCGTCTGGAATACCCGACGGACAACGTCGACGAACGCACGCTCACCGTGGAGTCCGTGGCGGACCCGTACACGCCGGACTTGCTCGCGGACTTCAGCGCGCGCTCGTTCATCGTCAACGGCTCGGCGCGCGGAGAGGCATCACTGGACGTCATGCAGTCGCTGAAATCCCGTTGCGAGCACCTGTGCGCCGATGTGCAGGGCTTCATCCGCATCGTCGGCGACGACGGTCAGCTGCGCTACGAAGCGTGGCCGGAGCAGGAAGCGATACTTGGTCTGCTCGACATCCTGAAGACGGATGCGGTGGAGGCCGAGTTCCTGACCGGCGAGGCCGACATCCACAAGGCGGCCCGTGCCCTGGCGGACCAGGGGCCCGCGGAGATCGTGCTCACGCATCGCAACGGATTGCTCGTGCTGGCCGACGGCGAGTACCACGAGGCGGGCTTCCACCCCGACGTGCTGCGTGGCCGCAGCGGGCGCGGCGACACCTGCATGGGTTCCTATGTCGCGGCGCGCCACGACCTGTCGCCGGCGGACGCCACGGTGTGGGCCGCGGCGGCCACGAGCCTCAAGATGGAGGCGGAAGGCCCGATCATGCGCAGCGCGGACGACGTGCGCGCGCTGATTCGCGCGAAGTACGAAACGAACGGGGCCGCGGCATGAACAGGGCATGGGTATGGAGTTCGGTCACCTGCCTGCTGCTTGCCGGGTGCGTGACGCCGCCTGATGAAGGCCCCGGCAGTGCAACGAGTATCCTCCTGATCGGGGACACCGGCTACGACTACGACTGGCTGGAGCAGGACGACTACGACGACAAGTTCACGGGCCGCGAGTTCGTCATGAAGGAACTCGACGACTGGATCGAGGACAAGTTGCCGATCGAAAATTTCGCCATCCCGCCGATGCACTTCGCCGAGCAGACCGGCGGCTACGTGATGGCGAGCGGCATGTGGCCGGTATCGAAAGCGTCGACAGCCTGGTGCGCCGAAGCGGGCCGCTGTGAATTCGGTGTCATGCTGGGCGACAACATCTACCCGTCGGGCGCGACGCTCGGCGCGGACGGCCGCGACGACGACGAACGTTTCCGCGATCTCCTGTGGGCGCCGTACAAGGGCTACCGGGACCAGGACCCTGAATTCGTGCTGTACGCGGTGCTCGGTAACCATGACTGGGAGACGTCGCGCGAGGGCGCGATGCTGCAGGTCGAGTACATGCAGCAGTCGCCGCTGTATCACATGGACGGCATCTGGTACCGCGCCAGGCCGACTCCGGACATCGAGTTGTTCGCCATCGACACGACCGTGATGCTGGCGGGCCACACCGTGTACAAGGACGCCCTGGACGACGCCGGGGTGCCGATTCACACCGGCGAAGTCGAACCGGAGGTGCCGTGGGCGACGCCGCAAGGCGACGAGCGCAACATGCTGGCCTGGCTCGAGGCTGCGCTCGCGGAATCGGATGCGCGCTGGAAGATCGTGATCGGCCATCATCCGCTGTGGTCGTCATCGGGCACGAAGGTCGAAGAAGAGATCGTGCTTCGGCGCATACTTCGGCCGGTACTCTGTCGGTATGCGGATGCCTATATCGCGGGGCATGATCACATGCTGGAAGTCCACACCGATGACTGTCGCAACGAACTTCCCGACGGCAACGACGCACCGCCGCTGCTGCACGTCGTCTCCGGCGCGGCCGGCAAGCAGCGGCCCGCGAACCCGGCGTTCATGGACTGGCAGCTGAGAGAGCACGCGGACCTGAAATCGCTGTACGTCCGCGCGCTCGTCTGGGGCTTTGGCGAGCTGGTGGTCGAGGACGACGTCGCGAAGCTCATCATGGTGACCACGCCCAACGACGGCTCCGGCGCCACCAACGTCGAGTACGAGAACGACTTCGCGCGCCGTTCCGGCAGGCTGCGGGCCGGCGAGTGATCCTCGCCGGGTTCATCGGCTTCACGGCGCTGGTCGGCGTCGTGACCTGGCTGGGAACCCGGCGCCACGACGTTACGCGGAGCGCCGACGGCTATTTCCTCGGCGGCCGCAGCCTGACGGCCTGGGTCATCGCGGGTTCGTTGCTGTTGACGAACCTGTCGACGGAGCACCTGATCGGCCTCAACGGGGACGCGTTCAAGCACACGATCGCCGTGATGGCCTGGGAAACGACGGCGGCCATCGCGATGGTGCTGACGGCGCTCGTGTTCCTGCCGCGGTACCTGAAGGCGGGCATCACGACGATCCCGGAGTTCCTCGAGGCGCGCTTCGATCGCACGACCCGCGTCATCATGTCGCTGCTGTTTCTCGCGTCCTACGCGGCCGCGATCCTGCCGGTCGTGCTGCTGTTCGGCGCGACCGGCATCGAGAACCTGTTCGACATCTCCGCGCGCGTCGGCATCAGCGTCGACCAGGCGCGCCTGATCCTCATCTGGGGGATCGGCGCGCTGGGCTCGGTTTACGCGATCGTCGGCGGCCTGCGCGCGGTCGCGATTTCCGACACGGTGAACGGCATCGGCTTCCTGGTGGCAGGCCTGCTCATTACGTACCTGGCACTGGCGGCCGCCGGCGACGGCTCGGCGGCTGCCGGGCTGGCGACGGTGTACGCCGCGGAGCAACCGAAGTTCGACATCACCGGCGACGAACCGGGCAGTTTCCTGCCGTTCGGCGTGCTGTTCACCGGCCTCGTCATCAACCAGGTGTTCTTCTGGTGCGTGAACCAGTCGATCCTGCAGCGGGCGCTGGGCGCGCGGAGTCTCGCCGAGGGCCAGAAGGGCGTGCTGATCGGGGCGTTCCTGAAGCTGCTCGGGCCGCTGATCGTGGTGCTGCCCGGCGTCGTCGCGTGGCACCTGTTCAAGAGCGAACTCGGGCCGGACGACTACCTGCTGGCGTACCCGACGCTCGTGAAGTCGGTGCTGCCGCCGGCATTGTCCGGCGTCTTCGCGGCGGTCATGGTCGGCGCCGTGCTCAGTACGTTCAACAGCGTCCTGAACAGCGCGGCGACGCTGTGGAGCCAGGGCGTCTACAAGGCCGTCCTGCGCCGCGACGCCGACGAGCAGCGGGTCGTGGCGAACGGCCGCAACTGCAGCATCGTGCTGGCAATCGCCGCGATGGCGGTGGCGCCGGCGATCGACACGAGCGGCAGCCTGTACAACTACCTGCAGCAGATCAACGCGACGTTCTTCGGCCCGATGCTGGCCGTCGTGCTGGCGGCGTTGTTCACGACCCGCATCTCCGCGCTGGCCGCGAAGACCGCCCTGATCGTCGGTCCGGTGCTGTTCTACGTCATCAATTTCGCGCTGCACGACCCGATCCAGGCCTGGCTCGGTCGCACGTTTGCGTTGTCCGGTCCGGTGCATTTCCTGCACTTCCTGGCGTTCGTGTTCGTGCTCACGGCCACCATGATGGTCGCGATCAGCCTGGTCCGGCCGGGCCCCGGCGTGCTTCCGGCCGCGCCGGCCGCACCGGTCGAACTGACGCCCTGGCGCCACGCGCGGGTCGTTTCCGGGGTGGTCGTGATCGTGACGATCGCGACCTACGTCCTGCTGGCGCAATAGCCCGGTAACGGCCGCCGGGGATCGGCGGTATCATTGGCGCTCCCGAACCCCCGGTACGCCCCGTGTCCGCCGCCAGGAACCTCTACGATTACAACCGCTACTGGGCCGAGTGCTACGGCACGGCCCCGTTCCTGCCGATGAGCCGGCAGGAGATGGATGCGCTCGGCTGGGATTCCTGCGACATCGTCATCGTCACGGGCGATGCGTACGTCGACCACCCGTCGTTCGGCATGGCGGTCATCGGCCGCTTGCTGGAGGCGCAGGGCTTCCGCGTCGGCGTCATCGCGCAGCCGGACTGGCACTCGAAGGATGCCTTCGAGGCGCTGGGTCGGCCGAACCTGTTCTACGGCGTGGCGGCCGGCAACATGGACTCGATGATCAATCGCTACACGGCGGACCGGAAGCCGCGCAGCGACGACGCCTACACGCCGGGCGGCGGTGCCGGCGGACGCCCGGACCGCTGTTCGCTCGTCTACGCACAGCGCTGCCGTGAGGCCTTCAACGACGTGCCGGTCGTGCTGGGCGGTATCGAGGCGTCGCTCAGGCGCATTGCGCACTACGACTACTGGAGCGACAAGGTGCGGCGCTCGATCCTCGTCGATTCGCACGCGGACCTGCTGCTGTACGGCAATGCCGAGCGCGCCGTCGTCGAGCTCGCGCACCGCCTCGCGCGTGGCGAAACCATCGGCACGATCACCGACATCCGCGGCACGGCGTTCCTGCGTTCCGACACGCCGGAAGGCTGGTGGGAGATCGACTCCACGCGCATCGATCGGCCGGGCCGCATCGACGCGATCGTGAGCCCGTACGTGAATACGCAGGATGCCGCTTGCGAGACGAAGGCCGCGGCGGCGGAAAACGGGCAGACCGAGAACGTGCTGCGCTTCGTGCCGGATGCGAAGCGCAACCGCGCACGCTCGGTTATCCGGCTGCCGTCCTACGAGAAGGTGCGGAACGACCCCGTGCTGTACGCGCACGCGAACCGCGTGCTGCACCTCGAGACGAACCCGGGCAACGCGCGGGCGCTCGTGCAGGCGCACGGCCAGCAGGAGCTGTGGCTGAACCCGCCGCCGATACCGCTCACGACGCCCGAGATGGACTACGTGTTCGGCATGCCGTTCAAGCGCGTGCCACACCCGGTGTACGGCAAGGCGCGCATCCCGGCCTACGAAATGATCCGCTTCTCGGTAAACATCATGCGCGGCTGCTTCGGCGGCTGCACGTTCTGCTCGATCACCGAGCACGAGGGGCGCATCATCCAGAGCCGCTCCGAGGCATCGATCCTCGAGGAAGTGGAGAAGATCCGCGACAGCGTGCCCGGTTTCACGGGCGTCATCTCCGACCTCGGCGGACCGACCGCGAACATGTACCGGCTGGCGTGCAAGAGCCGCGAAATAGAAGCGGCGTGCCGGCGCCCGAGCTGCGTGTTCCCCGGCATCTGCAGCAACCTCGATACGGACCACTCGGCGCTGACGGCGTTGTACCGCCGCGTGCGCGCGCTTCCGGGTGTGAAGAAGGTGCTGATTGCCTCGGGCCTGCGCTACGACCTCGCGGTCGAGGACCCGGAGTACGTGAAGGAGCTCGTCACGCACCACGTGGGCGGGTACCTGAAGATCGCGCCCGAGCACACGGAGCGCGGTCCGCTCGACAAGATGATGAAGCCGGGCATCGGCAGCTACGACCGCTTCAAGGAACTGTTCGAGAAGTTCTCGGCCGAGGCGAACAAGGAACAGTACCTGATCCCGTACTTCATCGCCGCGCACCCGGGCACGACGGACGAGGACATGATCAACCTGGCGCTGTGGCTGAAGAAGAACGGCTTCCGTGCCGACCAGGTGCAGGCGTTCTACCCGTCGCCGATGGCGTCGGCGACGGCCATGTACCACTCGAAAAAGAACCCGCTGCGCAAGGTGACGTACAAGAGCGACGAGGTCGACATCGTCAAGAGCCCGAAGCAGCGCCGCCTGCACAAGGCGTTGCTGCGCTATCACGACCCGGACAACTGGCCGCTGATTCGCGACGCGCTGAAGGATCTCAACCTCGCGCACCTGATCGGCAGTGGCCCCGACAAGCTGGTACCGGCCACGCAGCCGAAGGGGCCGTACAAGGACGCACCCCGCCGCAAGAACTCGAAAAGCGCGCACGCGAAGCGTGTGAAGAAGGGGCGGGCGTTGACACAACACACCGGGTTGCCGCCGAGAGAATCGGGGTCCTGACTGGTTTAAACCGATTCATACTTCATCGATGGGTGGTTAGCCATGGGTATCATTGTTCACGGCTTCTTGATAGGCATCATCGCGACGATCTGCCTCGATGTCTGGGCGGCATTCGTCAAACATGTGCTCCATCTTCCGGCGGCCCACTGGGCCATGGTCGGCCGCTGGGTTGGTCACCTGCCGCGAGGCCGTTTCGTTCATCCAGCGATTGCGGAGTCGCCCCCGATCTCCAATGAACTCGCGATCGGCTGGATCACGCACTACGTGACAGGTATCGTCTACGGCATCGCTTACCTCGGCATCGTGCAGGGTTTGCTGTCGCGGGATCCTTCCCTCGTATCAGCGCTGATCTTTGGACTGGCAACGGTCGTTGCCCCTTGGTTCATCCTGCAGCCGGGGCTCGGTGCCGGGGTGTTTGCGTCCCGGACGCCAAACCCGGCGCGTACACGAATGATCAACCTGTCAATGCACACCGTCTTTGGCGTATCACTGTACCTGGGCTGGGTCCTGGTTGACCGGTTGTTGCACTGATGGTGGCCCGGCCTTACTTCGGCGCTGCAGGGAACTTACTAATGCTTGGAGCCTACTATGACTGACGCGATCGACACTTTTTTCGGCGCTTGGCAACTCGAATCCCGGGAAGAAAGAGTCGACAAGATCACCGGGGCTGTCGCTCCAGGCGTCGTGTACGTCGATCCCCGGACGCCGGAACCCATAACCAGCGTCAGCGCACTATGTGATTACGTCGGAATGTTCTCCGCGAATGCGCCCGGCTGGTCCGCAAGAGTCGTGTCCACCAGCACGATTGCCGGCATGACGCGCGCTACCGTCGCCTTTAGCGGCAAGGGGGCGGATGGCAAAGAGCAAACGCAGCTGGGTCAATACTTCGTCGAAACAGAGGGTGGCTTGATCTCCAGGATGGTCGGCTTCGTGGGTATAGGCGCACCAGAATGCTGAAGGCGTTAAAGGTGTCGGCGTTAGAGGTGTCAGGTTTATTTTCTCAACACGCCTTTGCCGCAGATGGGGGCTATGCCCGAACGCAAACTAAGCAACTGGGTCGCGGTTGCGGAGATAATATCTGCAGCTGCAGTCGTAATTTCATTGCTCTATGTTGGCCTCGAGATACGTAGAACAACCCTGGAGTCAGATGCCGATATTCAGGCAGAACTGCTTTCGTATACGCATCAAAGAAGGAACCTGGTGATTGAGAGCGGTGACCTCGCTTCGTTGCTGACGAGAGGTTACGCCGATCCCAACCAGTTGCCCCCTGACGAAGCACTCCGTTTCCAGAACTACAATGAGTTGCTCTATGTCGCGTGGGAACGCGCCTACATGACGAATGCGGCTGGCGTTTTTTCGGACGAACTGTTTGGTGCCTGGAACGAATGGTTTATCTCAATCGCGGAAAGTAACCCGGAGTTCGTTTGGCCCATGGTGCGAGATTCGCAGGGCTGGAGTCCGCCCTTTGTAGAGCACGTAAATCAATCACTAGGCTACCCGAGATCGGATTCGAGAGAAGACTGAGCGGCACTCAGGCCGATGCCTGTCCCCACTGCGGCTTGAGATACGCGCAGCGCTGGAATGAAATCAGAGCTTCAAATGTATTTGGTTACCTATTCTGGATCGTAATCGCTTTTCTCGTGCTTGTTGTGCTATTGGCGCTTACCGGCCGGCAATGCCCGTTTCTGGCCGAGAGCGGCGAGGTTCCAGGTCGAGGCTCGAAAGGCAGCTTGAAGGAACTGGACTTAGTCCAATCCGCCACGTGGCGGATTTCCTCGAAACCACTTTAGGTTTCATGAATAGCATCCGCCACGTGGAGGATCAGTGACGGCTTCACTTCGCATAGCGGACAGTCGTTCCGCCTGATATAAACTGTCAGCCTCTGACGCATACCGGCCTGTCGGGACTGTCGACGCTTCCACTTAGAATCAATAACTTAGCAATCATGCGATGATTGACTAACTATACGTCATTGACGTATAGTCTTGATTGTGCGCCACCGCCTATTCATCGAGTCGCAGGTCTTTACCAAGTTCATTGGCGACTACTTAAACGACGACGAATACTCGGCGCTCCAGCACTACATGCTGGAACACCCGAAAGCAGGGCCTGTTATTCGAGGCTCTGGGGGTGTTCGCAAGCTTCGATGGAACTTGCGAGGCAAAGGCAAGAGCGGCGGTGTACGAGTGATTTATTACATTCCAGATGGTAATTCATTCTGGATGTTAACGATCTACGGCAAAGGTGATGTGGACAATATTCCAGGGCCGATGCTAAAGAAGATCAAAGAGGCGATGAACGATGGCTAAACGTGATATCGGTCAAGAGATTCTAGACTCGATCAATGAGATTAAGGCTGGCGATGTTGGTCGTGTACATGTGTACATAACCGCAGATCAGATCAAAGCTGTGCGCGAAAAAGTTGGCGTATCGCAGAGTTCATTTGCTGCGATGTTGAACGTATCAACGCGCACCCTTCAAGAGTGGGAGCAAGGAAGACGTCAGCCAAACGGGCCGGCTCGTTCATTACTTGCGATTGCCGCTAAGCGACCCGAAGTCATGCAGGAAGTGTTTGCTGCTTAGAGGAACTCAAAGGTCGATCGGCTGGATTTGGCCGAATCCCGCCTCCCGTGGCTGCCTGAAAGTAGTCGCTGGAGTGTCCGCTACGGGCGATGAGCGGAAACCCCACGTTACCGCGGAAACGTTTCTCGAAACGACTTTAGGTTTATTGTCTAAGTTGAGCGGTAGCTGTCTGGACGTTACCGCGGAAACGTCGAGAGCACGGGTCGGCTTGTGCCACGTACGGGCCGCAAATCGACGTTCATTCCGGCGACGGATTCCGACAGAATTGGCCGCGGACTCTACGGATGAAAGGACGGCATCGTGCGTGATTCTCGAGTGGCTATCGTTACCGGCGCAGGCAGGGGCATCGGTGCGGCTACGGCAAGGCTGTTGGGTAACGCGGGCTATGCCGTCTGCGTGAACTACCGTTCGGACGCGGCGTCTGCCGACAAGGTCGTCGAGGAGCTCAAAGGGGCCGGTGCGAAGGCCATTGCGGTCAAGGCGGACGTCAGCCACGAAGAGGACGTCGTTCGGATGTTCGAGGCCGTCGATCGGGAGCTCGGCACGCCGAGTGCACTGGTCAACAATGCCGGCATCCTGATTCAGCAGATGCGAGTCGCGGACATGGACGCGGCGCGCATCAATGCGACCCTGACGACAAACGTCACCGGCACGCTGCTTTGCTGCCGCGAGGCCGTGCGCCGGATGTCGACACAGCATGGCGGGCCGGGCGGCTCTATCGTGAACGTTTCGTCCGTGGCCGCGCGCACCGGTTCACCGGGCGAGTACGTCGACTACGCGGCGTCAAAAGGAGCGGTCGATACGCTGACCCGTGGCCTGGCCGTGGAGGTCGCCGGCGAAGGTATCCGCGTGAACGGTGTGCGGCCCGGGTTCATCTATACCGACATGCACGCGAGCGGCGGCGAGCCCGGCCGCGTGGACCGGCTGGCCGCATCGATACCCATGAAGCGCGGTGGGACGGCGGAGGAGATCGCGCAGTCCATTGCCTGGCTGCTGTCCGACGAGGCTTCCTACGTCACCGGGGCTTTCATCGATGCCGCCGGCGGCCGTTAGCGTCCGGGCAGGTCGTCCGCCTCGATGAACCGCCGGTCCAGCGCGCCGTAGGCGTCGATGCGGCGGTCGCGGAAGAACGGCCAGCCGTGGCGTACCCGCGTGAGCTCGCCCAGGTCGAGTTCCTGCACCGTGACGCACTCCTCGTCGTGCGGCGCTTTCCACACGATGCGGCCGTCCGGTGCCGCGATGAAACTCTGGCCCCAGAACTCGATGCCGCCGTCGCTCGCCGGGTCCGGTTCGAAGCCCGTGCGGTTGACGGCGACGACGAAACAGCCGTTCGCCACCGCGTGTGACCGCTGCATCGTTTCCCACGCGCCGTGCTGCTCGGCGCCGACCTCGGCCTTTTCTTCCGGGTGCCAGCCGATGGCGGTGGGGTAGAACAGGATGTCCGCGCCCTGCAGCGCCGTCAGTCGCGCGGCCTCGGGGAACCACTGGTCCCAGCAGATCAGCGTACCGAGGTTCGCCTTCTCGGTGCCGAACGTCTTGAAGCCCAGGTCGCCAGGCGTGAAGTAGAACTTCTCGTAGTAGCGCGGATCGTCGGGGATGTGCATCTTGCGGTACTTGCCGACGTAGCCGCGGTCGCTATTCACGACAGAGATCGTGTTGTGGTACAGGCCCGCGGCGCGGCGCTCGAACAGGCTCACGATGATCGCGACGCCGGCCTTCTTTGCGACGTCGGCGAACAGCTCCGTCGTCGGCCCGGGGATGGCCTCCGCCAGGTCGAAAAACGCAGCGTCCTCGGTCTGGCAGAAGTAGCGCGAGCGGAACAGCTCCGGCAGGCAGATGACCTCCGCCCCCTGCTTGATGACGTCCCGCGTCATCTCGAGCGCCTTCTCCGTGTTCTCGGCCGGGTTGTCCGAGCAGCGCATCTGCACGACGCCGACCTTGACCGTCTTCTGTTTGCCGCTGTCGCTCATCGGTCTACTCCTTGCGCTCGGTCGTCGTGTCGTAATACGTCTGCGTGTCGAAGAATGCCATGTACTGGTCGAGAATCTGCATCGCGCGCTTCGGCCGCACGGCGCCGCTGTCGATCTTCTCCTTGATCAGGTCCTGCATGCGCCGCCGGAGGTCGTTCGGGAAGTACTGCACCTGAGCGAGCATGTCGTGCACCGCGCTGCCCGGGATCGACTTTTCCAGCCAGAAGTTGTTCTCTTCCTCGGCGTCACCGTACACGTGCACTTCGCTGACACGGCCGAACAGGTTGTGCGCGTCGCCCATGATGTCCTGGTAGGCGCCCATCAGGAACACGCCGAGGTAGTATGGCTCGCCGTCGTTCAGCGGATGAAGCTCAAGAAAGCTGTTGTCTTCGTTCGCGGATACGTACTGGCCCACCTTGCCGTCCGAGTCGCAGGTCAGGTCGACGAGCATCGTGCGCCGCGTCGGGCGCTCGTCGAGGCGCGCGAGCGGCATGATCGGGAACGGCTGGTCGATGGCCCAATGGTCGAGCATCGACTGGAATACCGAAAAATTGCAGAGGTACTGGTCGACGAGCAGTTCCTCGAGCTTCTGCATCTGTACCGGCGGCGGTTCGGGCTCCATCTCGCGCAGGCGGGCGAGGGCCGCGGAACAGGCGCTCCAGTACAGGCGCTCGACCTGTGCGTTGTCTGCCAGCGACAGGAAGCCCATGCCGAACAGCGTCGACGCTTCCTGGTGCGCGACCTCGATGTCGTGGTAGGCCTCGACGATGCCGGCGACGCCGTCGTTCAAGGCTTCGTCGCCGCGCAGCCATTCGAGCGTGGCGTGCAGCGCGCCGACGAGCCGGTGCGCGTCGGCCGGCGGCGCGTAGTCGTCGCCCGCGCGGTCCTTGCGAAATGCACCGAGCGTTTCGACGACCAGGATAGAGTGATGCGCGGTCATCGCACGGCCGCTCTCGGAGACGAGGATCGGCGGCGGCACGTCGCGCTCGTCGCAGACTTCCTGCACGGCCGAGACGATCGTGTTCGCGTATTCCTGCAGGCCGTAGTTGATGCTGCCGTCCTCGAAGCTGCCGGTGTAGTTGACGCCGACGCCGCCACCGACGTCGAGGTAGCGGACGTTCACGCCGCGGCCGACGAGCTCCGCGTAGATCTGCGACATCTCCTTCGCGGCCGCGCGCAGCTGCTGGATCTCGGTGATCTGGCTGCCGAGGTGGAAGTGCAGCAGCACGAAAGCGTCCTTCGCGTCGTCCGCGTCGAGCCGGTCGACGATGTCGATCAATTCCGGCAGCGAGATGCCGAACTTCGAGCGGTAGCCGCCGGACGCTGCCCACTTGCCGGCGCCGGTCGTTCGCAGCCGCACGCGCACGCCGAACTGCGACGTGACCGACTCCCGTCTTGCAATGGCCATGAGCTGCTCGAACTCGACGTACTTTTCCATCACCGGGATGACGTTCTTGCCGAGCGTCTGCGCCGCGACGATCAGCGACAGCATCTGCGGGTCCTTGACGCCGTTGCAGACGAGCAGCCCGTCGTCGTCCGCGAGGTGCGGAATCGTTGCGACCAGCTCGGCCTTCGAGCCGCACTCGAGGCCCAGCCCGTACGGCTTGCCCGCGGCGATGACTTCCTCGAGGACCTCGTGGAGCTGGTTCACTTTGACCGGGTACACGCCTCGGTAGACGTTCCGGTAGTCGACGTTCTCGATCGCCTCGGCGAACGCGCGGTTCAGCCGTTTCACGCGCGCGTGCAGGATGTCCTGGAAGCGCAGCAGCAGCGGGAAGCGAATGCCGCGCGCGCGCGTCTCCTCCAGCACGTCCATGATGTCGATCGTGAGCGCGTCGCCGTCGATCGGCCGAACGACGACGTGCCCGGCCTCGTTGACGTCGAAGAACCCGTCGCTCCAGCCGTCGACGCGGTACAGTGCCGCCGCATCCTCGACGGACCAGCTTTCGGTCATGCTCATCCGCGCTGCCCGACTACTGGCCGAGCACGTCGGCGAAGATCAGCGGCGCCACGATCGTCGCGTCGGACTCGATGATGAACTTCGGCGTGTCCGCGGAGAGCTTGCCCCAGGTGATCTTCTCGTTCGGCACGGCGCCCGAGTACGAGCCGTAGCTCGTCGTCGAGTCGCTGATCTGGCAGAAATAACCCCAGCGCGGGATGTCGGCCTTGCGCAGGTCCTGTTCGAGCATCGGCACGACGCAGATCGGGAAGTCGCCGGCGATGCCGCCGCCGATCTGGAAGAAGCCGATCGATGCGTCGTACGCCGTCTTCTCGTACCAGCCCGCGAGCATCATCATGTACTCGATGCCGCTGCGGACGGTGTGCACGTTGCCGATCTCGCCGGTAATGCAGTGCGACGCGTAGATGTTGCCCAGCGTCGAGTCCTCCCAGCCGGGCACGATGATCGGCAGGTCGCGCTCGCAGGCCGCGACCAGCCAGCTGTCCTTCGCGTCGATCTGGTGGTGCTCGTCGAGTTTTCCGGAACGGATCATCTGGTACATGAACTCGTGCGGGAAGTACGCCTCGCCGGCCTTGTCGGCCGCCTGCCACAGGTCGAGGATCACGTGCTCGATGCGCCGGATTGCTTCCTCCTCGGGGATGCAGGTGTCCGTCACCCGGTTCAGGTGGCGGGCCAGCAGATTCTCTTCATCGTCGGCCGTCAGCTCGCGGTAGTTCGGCACGCGCACGTAGTGGTCGTGCGCCACCAGGTTGAAGATGTCCTCCTCGAGGTTCGCGCCCGTACAGCAGATCGCGTGCACCTTTTCCTGGCGGATCATTTCGGCGAGCGACAGGCCGAGTTCGGCCGTGCTCATGGCACCGGCCAGCGTCATGAACATGACGCCGCCGTCGTCGAGGTGGCGCTTGTACGCGTCGGCGGCGTCGATCAGCGCCGCGGCATTAAAGTGCCGGTAATGATGGTGGATGAAATCGCGAATCGCGGTCATTGAGGGTCTCCGGAAATCTTTCTCATTTGAACACGGGTACCTGCTGGCTCAGGCAGTGAAACGTGCCGAGGCCGAGCACGAGGTCCGTGCAGTCGATGGCGACGACGTTGCGGCCCGGGAACGCGGCCGCCAGGACCTGCCGCGCGGGCTCGTCGCCGGGGTCATTGAATGCCGGCATGATGACGGTTTTGTTGCCGATGTAGAAGTTCGCGTAGCTCGCGGGCAGGCGATCGCCCTCGAATTCCACCGGGCCCGGCATCTGGATTTCGAGCACCTCGAGCGGCCGGCCGTCGGCGAGCCGGACCGCGTCGAGGCGCTCGCGGTTCTCGGCCAGCATGGCGTGGTTCTCGTCGGCCGTGTTGCGTTCGACGACCGTGACCACGCGGTCCTCGGCGACGAAGCGCGTCAGGTCGTCCACGTGGCCGTCCGTGTCGTCGCCGACGATGCCGTCGCCGAGCCAGATGATCTGCGAGACGCCGAGCGTGTCGCGCAAGGCCTGTTCGATGTCATCTCGCGACAGCGCCGGGTTGCGGTTCGGGTTCAGCAGGCATTGCTCGGTCGTCAGCAGCGCGCCGGCGCCGTTCACGTCGATCGACCCGCCTTCCAGCACCAGGTCGATCGTCTCGCAGGGCACGCCGAGCGCCGCCGCCATCTGCGGCGGGATCACGTTGTCGAGGTCCCACGGCGGGTATTTCCCGCCCCAGGCGTTGAAGCCGAAATCGAGCGCGAGGCCCTCGGGGCCGTCGTCGCCGTCGCGCGTGACGAAGATCGCGCCGTGGTCGCGGCACCAGGCATCGTTCGTCCGGAACCGGTGGAAGCGGACGTTCGCCGCGTTCGCCTTGCCCTCGAGCAGCCCGGCGACATGCCGCTCGTGTGCCTCGTCCAGCACGTTGATGCGCACGAGTTCGCCGGCCGCGAGCGCGGCGACGAAACGCACCATGACGGGCTCGACCGGTTCGAACTTGCCGGGCCAGCTGTCGCGCTTGTGCGGCCACGACAGCCAGGTCGCCTGGTGCGGCGACCATTCTGCGGGCATCGAGTATCCGCGGCCGGCGGGTGAGCCGGCGTGCTTAGGTTTGTGAGGCATGCCCGTATTCTACGGGCGCAGACGCACTGCTGCGCAAGCAATAAGGTCAGTCGGGGCGTTCGACCGTTTGCGCGGCTCCGGTATACGTAAGCGACGTTTCCGGCACTGCGCCGCCGGGGCCGCCGATCCAGCGGACACTGACCTGCCGTTCAGTGGCCATTCCGTCAAAGCGACCGACGCGTTCGCCGAGGGTGACAGCGCCGGACGCGTCGTCGTAAGAGACGGGAATGCGCGACCAGGCGCCGGATTCGTACGCGCGGCTCACGCCGTCGTCCTCGTAGATCTCGAAGCGCCCGTCGGCGCCCGTGTAGACGTTGAGCACCAGCGGCGCATTCAGGCTCTCGCCCGTGTGCTGGATGTCCGGGCCTGTGGGCACGATCGAGCCGGCACGTACGAACAGCGGCATCCGCGCGAGCGGTGCTGCCGCGGCTATCGTCTGCCCGCCGGCGTGGCGTTCGCCGGTGTCGAAGTCGTACCAGTCCGTTCCGGCCGGCAGGTACACGGCACGGCTGCGGGCGCCCGGTTCGTGCACGGGGGCCACGAGCAGCGCCGGGCCGAACAGGTACGCGTCCGTGACGCCGCGCGCCTGCGCATCATGCGGGAAGTCCATTGCGAGGCCGCGCATGATCGTGCCGTCGCGATGGTAGGCATCGCCCGCGAGCGTGTACACGTACGGCATCAGCCGGTAGCGCAGCTTCGTGTAGTGGACGAGGCTGTCGTAGACCTCGGTGCCTTCGTCCGCGAGGTTGAAGATTTCGCGGTACGGGTTCTGGCCGTGCGAACGGAACAGCGGGGCAAACGCGCCGAACTGAAACCAGCGCAGGTTGATCTCCTGCCAGCTCGCACGGTGTTCGGCCGGCATCTCGTCGAAGCGGCCCACGGCGCCGCCCGGGAACCAGCGGTAGTGGTCTTCCGGCGTGAAGCCGCCGATGTCGAACGTCCAGTACGGCATGCCCGCGAAGCCCACGCTGATGCCGGCCGCGATCTGCTCGCGCAGGTTCGACCAGCGCGTGACGATATCGCCGCTCCAGATCGCGGCACCGGTACGCTGGATGCCGCCGAAGCCGGAGCGGGTCAGGATGAAGCTGCGCTTGTCCGGGTCCGTTTCGCGCTCGCCCTCGTACACGGCCTCCGCGTGCGGCAGCGCGTAGGCGTTAAACAACTCGGCCCCGGTGCCCATCGCGTTCGGCGTCATCGCGTCCTTGCGGTGTTCGAACGACAGGTTAGAGTGCATGTCCGGCTCGACGGCATCGAGCCACCAGGCATCGAAGCCGTGCACGTTCAGCGAGTCGCGCATCTGCCGCCAGTAGATCCCGCGGCAGTCCGCATCGAACGCATCGTAGAACGCGTTCAGGTACCCGGGCGCGATCCAGTCGATGTTTTGTTCCTCGATGTTCTTGTTGAACATGCAGCCCTGTGCGTCCAGCTCCTCGTAGTGCGCGGTCGTCGGGTAGAACTTCGGCCACACCGAGATCATGATGCTCGCGTCGAGTTCGTGGACCTCGTCGACCATGGCCGACGGGTCGGGGAAGAACTCGGGATCGAAGTCGTGGCTGCCCCAGGCATCGACCGGCCAGTAGGACCAGTCGAGCACGATGTTGTCGATCGGGATCTTGCGCGCGCGGTACTCCTTCAGCACGTCGAGCAGCTCGTCCTGCGACTTGTAGCGCTCGCGGCTCTGCCAGTAGCCGAACGCCCGTTTCGGCAGCATCGTCGCCTTGCCGGTGAGGCGACGGTAGCCGGCGACGACGTCGTCCGGCGTGTCGCCCGCGACGACGTAGTAGTCGACGATGCGGCCGGTGTCCGCGGCGAGTGACAGCGTGCCGGCGTCCGGAGACGGCGTGTGCTGCGCGAGTCGCAGGTAGCCGCCCTGGGCACGCCAGTCGATCTCGAGTGCGTATTCCCGGCCTTCCGTCATGTCGACGGTCGCGTCGTGGTACCAGGGGTTCCAGTTCATGCGCCAGCGGTCGACGAGCGTGTCGCCGTCGATCCGCATCGTCGCGTAGCCGCTGGAGTAGAGGCGCAGTTCGTGTGCGCCGGAGGCACGCGGCACGATGCCGCCGCGCCACTCGACGCGCAGGTCCTGTGCACCGTCGGTTTCCGGCGGGAACGGGTGTTCCTTCGTGTTGCCCTGCGCCAGGAACTGGTAGTCGATATCGGTCTCCACGCGCTCGAGCAGCAGCTTTTCACCGTCGTAGTAGCGGGCGGTGAGGCCGCCCGGTTCACCGCCGGCATCGAGTAGGTCGAACGAATCCGCGATCGGCGCCGCCGGCGACGGCGCGCCCATGCGGGAAATCGCCGCGGAGTTCCACAGCAGGCCGTAGCCGTTCGTCGACGTGAGAAACGGCACCGTGATGATGAGGTTGTGGGTCGTCATTTCCACGTTTTCGCCGGCCAGGTCGACGAGGCCGTCCTGGCGCTGGCCGAGGCCGTACAGCGACTCGCCGTCGTTGCGCGCAAAAAGCTGCCGCACGGCGTAACCGTGGCTCCCGCGCTCACGGCCGGTCTCGGCCAGCAGGGTCCTGCCGTTCGCATCGCTGACGCGGACGTTGCCGGTATCGAGGTCGACGGCTGCCGCGATGTCCTTGGCGCGCACGTGGAGCGTGCCGTCCTGCTCTTCTGCCGAGAACGCGGCATCGCCGGCGTCGGCCACGACCATCATCGTGTCCACGGCGGCATCGATGTCGGCCGCGGTGCCGGCAGTCACGCGCAGCGACCGGTCGTCGACGACCTGGACGCGTACCCGCGGGAACTCGGTGCCGGGGATCGTCACCTCGACGCCCGCTGCGTCCCGCGTCCAGCGCGCGGACGATGCCGCGGTGTCGTCGGCCGGGCCCGAGCAGCCCGCGGTGGCGGCCAGCGCGAGCAGGGCCGGGAAGGCAGGGAAATGGCGGGTATTCATAGCGTCGGCACCACGTCAGGTTGGCGGGCGGCCGGCGAACACGGCTTGCCGGCCCCCCGGCGGCAATGTGAGCGCTACCATAGCATTAGCGGCGCGGCGGGAAAATCCATGTCATACAATTCAGCGCCGCGATCAGCCTGAGGAATACCATGCGCATCGACGCTATAGCCATCGGCCACGAGCCGCCGAAAGACGTCAACGTCATCATCGAGGTACCGATCGGCGGTCAGCCGATCAAGTACGAACTGGACAAGGATGCCGGAGCGCTGGTCGTCGACCGCTTCCTGTACACGCCGATGTCCTACCCGGGCAACTACGGCTTCGTGCCGCACACGTTGTCCGACGACGGCGACCCGATCGACGTGCTCGTCTGCAACACGCGGGAGCTGGTGCCCGGCTGCGTCATCAACGTGCGCCCGATCGGCGTGCTGATCATGGAAGACAACGCCGGGCAGGACGAGAAGATCGTTGCCGTGCCGTCGGAGCGCACGACGAAACGCTACGACCACGTCCGCAATTACAGCGACCTGCCGACCATCACGTTGCAGCAGGTCGAACACTTCTTCGAGCACTACAAGGATCTCGAACCCGGGAAGTGGGTCAAGATCGGCGATTGGCACGGCAGGGACGTCGCGCAGCGACTGATCGTCGAGGCGATCGAGCGCGGGCGCCGCCCGGTGGAGGAACTGCGGCGCCGTCAGAGCGACCCGTAGAACGCCTCCATCCGCGCGCGCTCGGACGCGTCGGGCAGCCGACCGTGGGCGGCCATCATGTTGTCCTCGACGTGCCGAACCTTCGTCATGCCCGGGATGGCGACCGTCGCCGCCGGGTGCGAGAGCGCGTACTTCAGCAGGAATTGCGCCCAGGAATGGCAATCGAAGGCCTGCGCCCACTCGGGCAGCGCCTCGTTACCGACGCGTTCGAAGATCCGGCCGCCGCCGAAGCCGCGGTTGATGATCACGGCCATGCCGCGGTCCGCCGCGAGCGGCAGCAGGCGCTCGGCTGCCGTCTGCTGCTCCAGTGAATAGTTCACCTGGATGAAGTCCAGGTCCTCGGCCCGCATGACCTTCTCGAACTCGGCGTACTGCGACTCGTTCGACGTCGTGATGCCGATGTAGCGGATCCGGCCTTCCTGCTGCCATTCACGCAGGACCGGCAGGGCCTTCTGCCAGCCGCGCAGGTTGTGCACCTGCATCAGGTCGAAATCGGGCGTGCCGAGCTTTTCCGAGGATTCGCGCATCTGGCCATTCGTCGCGTCCCCGGCGTTCTCGAGGTCGGTCTTCGTCGCGATGAACATGTCCTCGGTGATGTCGAGCGCCCGCATCAGGTCGCCGAGAACTGACTCCGACGAGCGGTACATCGGGGCAGTGTCGATGACGGTGCCGCCGAGTTCCCGGAAGCGGGCGAGCGCCGCCTGCAGCGGCGCGCGTTCGTCCGCGCCGGCACCGACACCGTAGCGATTCGTGCCGAGGCCGACGACCGGGATTTTCTCGCCGCTGGACGGAATGGCCTTGCGGATCAGGTGCTCCGGCCCGGCGTGCGACGCGCCCGCGCCGAGCGCGAAACCGGTGCCGGCCGCGAGGGCGGCCTTGTTGAACTGGCGGCGGGAAAGTTTCATGGTGTCCTCCTGTTGGGTTCATGGACAGCCGAGGCGCGGCTGCGTTCCGCGGCAGGCCACTATAATATGCAGTTCGTGGTCCGCGCACCGAGGGGGTCAGGGATGTCGGGTTTGTATTACGAGGAATTTGCGGTCGGCCAGGTCTTCGACCACCCGATCCGCCGCACCGTCACCGAAACCGACAATGTCCTGATCACCACGCTCACGCACAACCCGGCGGCGCTGCACCTCGATGCCGAGACCATGAAGGAGACGGAGTTCGGCCAGGTGCTGGTCAATAGCTGCTTCACACTGTCGCTGATGGTCGGCATTTCCGTCAACGATACGACCCACGGCACGACCGTCGCCAATCTCGGTTGGGACGAGGTGCGCTTCCCGAAGCCCGTTTTCGTCGGCGACACGCTGCGCATCCGCACGGAGGTGCTGGAGGTCCGTGAAAGCCGCTCGCGCCCCGACAACGGCATCGTCGTCCTGGAGCACCGGGCCTACAATCAGCGCGACGAGCTGGTCGGCTCGTGCCGGCGTTCGGCCCTGATGCTGAAGAAGCCGGGATGATTCGCAGTTTCCTGTTTACGCCGGCGGACGACGAGCGCAAGGTCGAAAAGGCGCTGGCGTCGGCCGCAGACGCGGTGATCCTGGATCTCGAGGACTCGGTCGCGCCGTCCAACCGGCCGGCTGCGCGGCGCATAGCGTTGCGGCACACGCGCTCGCGCGAGCAGGTCTGGGTCCGGATCAACCCCCTCGATTCGGAAGACGCGGACATCGATCTCGAGGAAGTCGTCGCCGGCGGCCCTGCGGGCATCGTGCTGCCCAAGCCCGAGAGCGCCGCTGACACCATCGACCTCGCGGTCCGGCTGGACGAACTCGAGGCCGAACATGACCTGCCGGCTGGCAGCATCCGCATCCTGCCGATCTGCACGGAACGGCCGGAAGCATTGTTTGCACTCGGTGGCTACTGCGACGCTACGCCGCGCCTCGCCGGTCTCGCCTGGGGCGCCGAGGACCTGAGTGCCGCGGTCGGCGCGCGCACGGCCCGCGCACCCGGCGGCGAGTGGCTGCCGCCCTACGAGCTGGCCCGTTCACTGTGCCTGTTCGCGGCCGCGGCGGCCGGCGTTGCGGCGATCGATACGGTGTACACGGATTTCCGCGACGACGAAGGCCTGCGAAAATACGCAAGCATCGCGCGGCGTGACGGGTTTACCGGCATGCTGGCCATCCATCCGGCGCAGGTGGCCGTCATCAACGACGCGTTCAGGCCCACGCCGGACGAGATCGCCAGGGCGCGGAGGATCGTCGACTTGTTCGATGCGAACCCCGGCGCCGGCACGCTCGGCCTGGACGGCAGGATGCTCGACCGGCCGCACCTCGAGCAGGCGCGGCGCCTGCTTGCCGCCGGGGACGAGCAGCATGAAGAATAACCAGAATCGGTAAGGTGAACTGCAATGAGTGAGAGCGCGATTTATCCCGTGGACGAGGCGACACGCCAGCGTGCGTTAATCGACGCGGACCGCTACGAGGCGATGTACCGCGAGTCCGTGGAGGACAGCGAGGCATTCTGGGCGAAGCAGGCGCAACGCATCGACTGGATACGGCCGTTTACGCGCGTGCGCGACGTGTCCTACGACAAGTCGGACCTGCACATCCGCTGGTTCGACGACGGCAGCCTGAATGCCTGCTACAACTGCGTCGACCGGCATCTCGACGCGCGCGGTGACGACGTTGCGATCATCTGGGAGGGCGACGATCCGGCGCGCGACCTGAGCATCACGTATTCCGAGTTGCACCGCCACGTCACCCGCTTTGCGAATGCATTGAAATCACTCGGCGCGAAGAAGGGTGATCGCATTACGATCTACATGCCGATGATCCCGGAAGCGGCGTACGCCATGCTGGCCTGCGCCCGCATCGGCGCGGTGCACTCGGTGGTGTTCGGCGGGTTTTCGCCGGATGCGCTGGCCGGCCGCATCGCCGACTGCGAGTCCAACATCGTGATCACCGCGGACGAGGGCTTGCGCGGCGGCAGGAAAGTCCCCCTCAAGGCAAACGTGGACCTGGCGGCCGCGAACGCGCAGGTCACGACGCTCGAGCACGTGCTCGTCGTGCGCAACACCGGCGCCGACATCGACTGGACCGACGGCCGAGACGCATGGCTGCACGATCGCGAAAGCGACGCGGAATGCCCCTGCGAGGAGATGAACGCCGAGGACCCGCTGTTCATCCTGTACACGTCGGGCTCCACCGGCAAGCCGAAAGGCGTGCTGCACACGACCGGCGGTTACCTCGTGTACGCGGCGCTGACGCACGAGGTCGTGTTCGACTATCACCCGGGTGACATCTACTGGTGTACGGCGGACGTCGGCTGGGTCACCGGGCACACTTACATCGTCTATGGTCCGTTGGCCAATGGCGCCACCTCGTTGATGTTCGAGGGCGTGCCGAACTACCCCGACAGCTCCCGTTTCTGGCAGGTCTGCGACAAGCACGGGGTCAACATCTGCTACACCGCGCCGACCGCGATCCGTGCGCTGATGCGCGACGGCGACGCGCCGGTGAAGAAGACTTCCCGAAAATCCCTGCGGCTTCTCGGCTCCGTCGGTGAGCCGATCAACCCCGAAGCCTGGGAGTGGTACTACAACGTGGTCGGCGACGCACGTTGCCCGATCGTCGACACCTGGTGGCAGACCGAGACGGGCGGCATCCTGATCAGCCCCTTGCCGGGAGCGACGGCGCTGAAGCCGGGTTCTGCGACGAAGCCGCTGTTCGGCGTCCAGCCTGCGATCGTGGACGGCGAGGGCCAGGTGCTCGAGGGCGCGACCGAGGGCAATCTCGTGATCCTTGATAGCTGGCCTGGCCAGATGCGAACGGTGTACGGCGATCACCAGCGCTTCATCGACACGTACTTCTCGACGTTCCCGGGGCGGTACTTCACCGGCGACGGCGCGCGCCGCGACGAGGACGGCTACTACTGGATCACCGGCCGCGTCGACGACGTGCTGAACGTGTCCGGGCACCGGATGGGCACCGCAGAAGTGGAAAGCGCGCTGGTCGCACATCACGACGTCGCCGAGGCGGCGGTCGTGGGCTACCCGCACGACATCAAGGGGCAGGGCATCTATGCGTACGTGACGCTGATGGCCGGCGTCGAAGCATCGGACGCGCTCAAGACCGAACTCGCGAACTGGGTCCGGAAGGAAATCGGCCCGATCGCGAAGCCGGACCTGATCCAGTGGGCGCCGGGCCTGCCGAAAACGCGGTCCGGAAAGATCATGCGCCGCATCCTGCGCAAGGTGGCGGCGGACGATTTCGGCAATCTCGGGGATACGTCGACGCTGGCGGACCCGGCCGTCGTCGAGCACCTGATCGAGAACCGCCAGAACCGCGGCTGACGCGGCCCGTCAGGCGGCGGTGTCGTCGTCGAACAGGTCGTTGAAGGTTTCGTCGAACTCGAGCGTCGGCAGGCCGTCATCGCCGACGTCGGCGTCCGACTGCGCGAACACTTCCGCCGACGGGTCCGTGAGCGCATCCGACTCGCGCTCGACCGCCGGGGGTGCGGCAGGTGCCGTGGCGGGCGCCGCGCTGCTGGCCTTGCGGTGTGCGGCAGGCTGCGGCCGGGACAGCGACGCGGCGTCGATGCGCTTCGCATCGGCGATCTGCCGCTCGTACATGCCGACGAACTCTTCGGCGATGATCTGCGGCAGCGGGCCGGAGCCCTTCTCCGTCAGCACGGGGTACAGGTCGCAGTACATCTGCCAGAATTTCTGGCGCTCCAGGAAACCGAGCAGCGGCTTCGCGCTGCCCTCGCGGCGAAACGAGGCCTGCAACTCGTCCGGGTCGAAGCGGTCGGCAAATTCCCGGAACGCGTGCGTCATGGCATCGAGGATCGCGGCCTGGTGGTGCAGCAGGTCGCGGCACACCTCGCGCGCCGCGTCGCGCGGCCCGAGGTATTCGCCTTCGCGGCCGACGAGCAGCTGCATGACCGAGTCGCCGGGGTTTTCCGACAGCTTCATCGGGTTGTTGTGGCGCGGCAGGACCGTCGTCTGGTCGAGATTGAAGGAGACTTTCAGTTCCCGGCGCCCCGCCAGCATGAGGCTGATGCCTTCGACCAGTTCCCGCAGGACCTGCCCGGCATTCTGCAGCACTTCCGCCGGGTCGACGGAGGGGTGCAGGTCAGCGCGGCTCACGCCGACGCCGTCGAGGAACGTGTCGAACAGGTCCTCGGCGGAGATCGGTACCGCCTGCGATTCGCCCTTCGGTGGCCGTGCAGGCTTCAAGACCGGCTTCGGCGAGGGCTTGGCGGCGGAAACCGGCTTTGTCTCGGGTTTCGGCGCGGGTGGTGCGGCGTCCGCAGGGCCCGCGGGCGTTTCCGGTTGCGCCTCGCCCCACAGCGATGAGCTGAAGTCGACGTGGTCGACGAGTTCGTCTTCGTCGAGCAATTGCATGCCGGTGCGCAGGGACGCCTCGGCGACCTTCTCCTCGATCGGCTCGGGCAACTCCGTCTGCGTGCCCTCGAGGGGCATGACGATGCTTTCGCCGCGGTCGAGCGTGACCGCGATCTCGAAGTCTCCCATGCGCAGCTTGTCACCGTTGAACAGGCGGCGTGGATTGCCCTTGCCGACAGGTTCACGCTCGCCATTGACGTACACGCCGTTGGAGCTCGTGTCCGCGAGGTAATAGACGCCGCCCTTGTAGTCGATCGTGGCATGTCGCCCGGAGATGTAGCGATCCGGGTCCGGAAGTATCCAGTCGCTCTGCAGGGAACGACCGATCGTGCCGCCTTCCTCGTCGAACTCGTGCACGGCATCGTCGCCGACGATGTCGCGGTGTTCGCTGATGATTTCCAGGTGCAACGGCATGGGCGGTACTCGCGCGAGGCCGGTTCCGCGCGGCACCGTGCCGGCGGAACTCCATTCATCGTCGAATTGTGCCCAAAGTCAAGGGCTTATGCTGCCAAGCGGTTCACATAACGAGGCACGCGCCGGTCGCGAGCAGGCATGTATATGGGAATTATGAGCCATATTCGAACAATATTGCGCTGTCGTCGCGACGTCGCCGCCCGCGTGCGGAATTCGGTACACTGCGCGCCCGCCAGCGGTCCGTGACAAGATTCCCCATGAGCTCGAAACGACTCTACAAGGTCATCTTCCTGAACCAGGGCCAGGTCTACGAGGTGTACGCGAAAAGCGTGGGCCACGGCGACCTGTTCGGCTTCGTCGCTGTCGAAGCGCTGGTGTTCGGCGAACGCACCACCGTCGTCGTCGATCCGTCCGAGGAGAAGATCAAGGGCGAGTTCGAGAACGTCCGCCGCTCGTACATCCCGCTGCACTCGATCGTGCGCATCGACGAGGTGGACAAGCAGGGCACGAGCAAGGTGTCGAAGTTCGAGGGCGGCAACGTGGCGCAGTTCCCGGTGCCCATTTATACGCCGGGCGACAAGCCGGGCTCCTGAGCGATTGCCTGCGGGGGCAACTATTGCCTCCAATTCGGGGTCCGGTATCATCGCGTTTTCCGCCCCCCGTCATTCCCAGACCGACAAGGCCAGCGCATTGTCCGAACCCGCACCCGTGGCGACGCCGTCCACGACGATCCTGGAGCTGGCCGGCCAGCCGGCCTTGTCGGACTTCCGGCGGGACAAGCTGACGCGCGAACTCCAGCGTGCCGATGATCGCATCAAGGCCGTCCAGGCGCGCTACACGTATTTCGCGCAACTCGCGGCGCCGATATCGAACGAGCATCGCGACCGGTTGCGGGCGTTGCTGCTGCCAGGGGGCAAGGCGGAGGCGCTGAAGCGGAACGCGGCGACGCTGTACGTGGTGCCGCGGCCCGGAACGATTTCACCGTGGTCGTCGAAGGCGACCGACATCGTGCGAGTGTGCGGCATTGACGAGGTCCGCCGCATCGAGCGCGGCATCTGCTATGCGATCACGTACAAGCGGGCAGCGGACGAGCACGACCGCTTCGCGCTGGGGCCGCTGTTGCACGATCGCATGACCGAGGCGGTGCTTGGGCATGCCGAGGACGCGGCCTGCTTGTTCGCGGAACACGCGCCGGCGCCGCTCGGCGTGGTGCCGCTCGGCGATGACGGCCGTGCCGCGCTGGAGCGCGCGAATGCCGAACTGGGGCTCGCGCTGTCCGACGACGAGATCGCCTACCTTCTCGAGAACTACGCCGCGCTCGGCCGCGACCCGACGGATGCCGAGCTGATGATGTTCGCCCAGGCGAATTCCGAGCATTGCCGGCACAAGATTTTCAATGCGGACTGGGTCATCGACGGCGTCGCGACGAATCAGCGGCTGTTCGGGATGATCCGGACGACCACGGAGGCGAGCCCCGACGGCGTGCTTTCGGCCTACTCGGACAACGCCGCGGTGATCGAAGGCTTCAATGGTCGGCGCCTGCAGCCCGATCCGGGGACGCGCGCCTACACCTGGTGCGACGAGCCGGTGCACATCCTGATGAAGGTCGAAACGCACAACCACCCGACCGCGATCTCGCCGTTCCCGGGCGCCGCGACCGGCTCGGGTGGCGAGATCCGTGACGAGGGTGCGACCGGCCTCGGTGCCCGGCCCAAGGCGGGGCTGACCGGCTTCAGCGTGTCGCACCTGCGCATCCCGGGCTATGCCCAGTCCTGGGAGATCGACTTCCCGCACCCGGACCGGATGGCAACGCCGCTCGACATCATGCTCGAAGGCCCGATCGGTGGCGCGGCCTTCAACAACGAATTCGGCCGGCCGAACCTTGCCGGCTACTTCCGCACGTTCGAGGCCCGCGTGCCGGGGCTGCCCGACAACGAGATCCGCGGCTACCACAAGCCGATCATGATCGCCGGCGGCGTCGGCAATGTCCGCGCGGAGCACGCGGTGAAGCGCGATGTACCGGCGGGCGCGCGCATCGTCATCCTCGGCGGTCCCGCGATGCTGATCGGGCTGGGCGGCGGCGCCGCGTCCAGCGTCGCGAGCGGCGCGTCCAGCGAGGACCTGGATTTCGCGTCCGTCCAGCGTGGCAACCCGGAGATGCAGCGCCGCGCGCAGGAAGTCATCGACCGGTGCGCGGCGATGGGCGAGGAGAACCCGATCCTGCTCGTGCACGACATCGGTGCGGGCGGTTTATCGAACGCGGTGCCCGAGGCTGTCGATCACAGCAAGCTCGGGGCGCGCGTGGAGCTGCGCGAGGTCGACAACGCCGAGCCCGGCCTGTCGCCGATGGCGATCTGGTGCAACGAGGCGCAGGAGCGCTACGTCCTCATCGTCGGCGACGACCGCATCGACGAGTTCCGCGACATCTGCGCGCGCGAACGCTGCCCGGCTGCCGTCATCGGCACGCTGACCGATGATGGCAGGCTCGTGGTCAGTGACCGCGAGTTCGACAACAACGTCGTCGACATGCCGATGCAGATGCTGCTCGGCAACCCGCCGAAGATGACGCGCGATGTGCAGCGCCTGGCGGCGCCGGACGACGGCCTGGACCTGTCCGGCATCGACGTCGAGCAGGCCGCGCTGCGCGTGCTGCGCTTTCCCGCGGTCGCGGACAAGTCGTTCCTCATTCACATCGGCGACCGCACGGTCGGCGGCTTGACCGCGCGCGACCAGCTCGTCGGTCCGTGGCAGGTCCCTGTCGCGGACGTCGCGATCACGTCGACGGGCTTCGGCGCGGTGACCGGCGAGGCGATGGCGATGGGCGAGCGCACGCCGCTCGCGGTCTACGACGCGCCGGCGTCCGGCCGCATTGCCGTCGCGGAAGCGCTGACGAACATCGCTGCGGCACCGATCGAGGACATCCGCCGCGTGCGCCTGTCTGCGAACTGGATGGCGGCGGCAGGGCACCCCGGCGAGGACGCGCGCCTCTTCGACACGGTAGCCGCCGTCGTCGACGACCTGTGCCGCAAGCTCGGTATCGCAATCCCGGTCGGGAAGGACTCGCTGTCAATGCGGGCCACGTGGGAGGCGGACGGTGAGGCCTTCCAGGTCGTGGCGCCGGTGTCGCTCATCGTGTCGGCGTTTGCGCCGGTGACGGACGTGCGGGGCCACCTGACGCCGGAGCTCAGGCGGATCGACGAGCAGAGCTACCTGTTGCTCGTCGATCTCGGCTGCGGGAAGAACCGGCTCGGCGGCTCCTGCCTCGCGCAGGCTTTCAACCGTACCGGCGGCGCGGTGCCCGATGTCGACGATCCCGATTCGCTGGGCGCGTTGTTCGCGGCCGTGCAGGAGCTGAACAGCCGCGACATGCTGCTCGCGTACCACGATCGCAGCGACGGCGGCCTGTTGGTGGCGGTCGCGGAAATGCTGTTTGCGAGTCGCCTCGGCGTCTCGCTGCAGGTCGCCGGCAGCGGCAACGCGCTGCTCGCAGCGCTGTTCGCGGAAGAAGTGGGCGCGGTCATGCAGGTCGCGAAGTCGAAGCTCACACAGGTTCAGATGGTGCTCGACCGGCACGGTGTGACGGCCGAGGCGATCGGCCGCGTCGAGCCGACGCCGCGCCTGGTCGTCCGTGCCGACGACGGCATCGTTCTCGACCTCGACCGGCGCACCCTGCAGCGCGAGTGGTCCGAGATGAGCTACCGGATGCAGGCGCTGCGCGACAACCCGGTGACAGCGAAGGAAGCCTTCGACGCGGTCCTTGACGACGACGACCCCGGCCTGAACGCGTCCCTGACGTTCGACCCGAACGACGACATTTCCCGGCCGTACCGCGGCGGCAGCGGCCAGCCGCGCGTCGCGATACTGCGCGAACAGGGTGTGAACAGCCAATACGAGATGGCGGCCGCGTTCCTGCGCGCCGGTTTCGCGCCGGTCGACGTGCACATGAGCGACCTGCTCGCCGGCCGCGACAGTCTCGCGAACTACCAGGGCGTCGTCGCCTGCGGAGGCTTCTCCTACGGAGACGTGCTCGGTGCCGGCGGCGGCTGGGCGAAGTCCATCCTGTACAACCCGCGCGCACGGGACGAATTCGAGGCGTTCTTCACGCGCCAGGATACGTTTGCGTTGGGTGTCTGCAACGGCTGCCAGATGCTCTCGCACCTGCGGGAGCTCATCCCGGGCGCGGCGCACTGGCCGCGCTTCCTGCGCAACAAGTCGGAACAGTTCGAGGCGCGGCTGAGCCTCGTGGAGGTTGTGGAAAGCCCGTCGCTGTTCCTGGCCGGAATGGCCGGCTCCCGGCTGCCGATCGCCACGTCACACGGCGAGGGCCGCGCCGTCTTCGACAGCGACGCAGACCGCTACTCGGCCTCGTACACGATCGCCGCGCGCTACGTCGACAATCACGGCGCGGTCGCGGACCGATATCCGGCCAACCCGAACGGGTCCCCGGACGGCATCTGCGCGCTGTCGAACGAAGACGGCCGCGTCACGATCATCATGCCGCACCCGGAGCGCGTCGCGCTGACGACGCAGAATTCGTGGCATCCGGACGACTGGGGCCAGGAGGGCCCGTGGATGCGCATCTTCCACAACGCCCGCGTCGCCGTGGGTTGATTCAGGCGCTGGAGGCGAGGTCGCCCGAGGCTTCCTGGACGAAGAACTTCCGCACCTTGAGCGCGCGCGTGAGTTTCCCGCGCCGCACGAAGCACTGGTAGAAGAGGTCCTTCATGACTTCGAGCAGGATGCCGGCCTGGACCCGGTTCAGGATCGGCAGGTTGTCATCGCCGGTGTCGAAGATGATCGTCTTGATCGGGGCGAAGCTCTCGTCGTCCATTTCGGCGATGTCCTGCGCGATGATCACTTCCTCGTAGGCGCGCAGCTTGCTGCCGTCGCCCATTGCGCGAAACGCGGACTGCGCCGCACGCCGGCACATGGACGCGAAGGCATTGAAACTGTTGCCGGAGTAACAGGACAGTGCCTCGCGGAACAAGAGTTCCGTTTCCTTCGGCAGGTAGGAGTGCGGAAAGCGCTCGGCAGGCCTTTCGAGCTCCGCGAAGTTGCGGTACAGGTGGACCGCGTCGTCCGTGAATTCCTTGATCGCGAAGCGCAGGAAAACCGGTGCCTGGCAGGCGTCGCACTGGTAGACGAGGCCGACGTGCTTCGGGCGCGTCTCGATCAGCGGCGCGGCGTCCGGCACCGACTGTGGCGTCATGTTCGCGAATACGCCGCAGTACGGGCATTCGAGCGCCAGGCGCTCGCCCTCGTCGTTCGAAAAGCCGTCAGTACGGTGGAGCCGTATCGCCATCGCTCGTGTTCTCGTTATGACGGGCCGGTTGTCGGTTTTGTGCCTGGCCCGAAAATCCAGTATGCATCAGGGCTTTAGGACCCCAACCAACACTGGACATAATACGAGAAAATTCAGCTCATGCGGTGAGGCGCTTGTACTTGATGCGATGCGGGCTCGCGGCCTCCGCCCCCATGCGGCGCTTGCGGTCTTCCTCGTAGTCGGCGTAATTGCCGGGAAAGAACACGACCTCGCTGTCGCCCTCGAAGGCGAGGATGTGCGTCGCGATGCGGTCCAGGAACCAGCGATCGTGGGAAATCACGATCGCGGAGCCCGGGAACTCCAGGAGCGCCTGTTCCAACGCGCGCAGCGTCTCGACGTCGAGGTCGTTCGTGGGTTCGTCGAGCATCAGCAGGTTGCCGCCGGAGCGCAGCATCTTCGCGAGGTGCACGCGGTTGCGCTCGCCGCCCGAGAGCAGACCGATCTTCTTCTGCTGGTCGCCACCGCGGAAGTTGAAGCGCCCGACGTACGCGCGTGACGGCGTCTCGTAATTCCCGACCTTCAGGATGTCCTGGCCCTCGGAGATCTCCTCCCAGACCGTCTTGTTGTCGTCCAGCGCGTCGCGCGACTGGTCGACCGCGGCCACCTCGACCGTGTCGCCCAGGCGAATCACGCCGGCGTCGGGCTTCTCGGTGCCCGCGATCATGCGGAACAGCGTCGTCTTGCCCGCGCCGTTCGGCCCGATCACGCCCATGATGCCGCCGGGCGGCAGGATGAAGCTCAGGTCGTCGATCAGGAGCTTGTCGCCGAAGCCCTTCTTCAGGTTCTCCACTTCGAGCACGACGTCGCCCAGGCGCGGCCCCGGCGGGATGTAGATCTCGTTCGTTTCGTTGCGCTTCTGGTAAGTTTGCGACTGCAGCTCGTCGAACTGGCGCAGGCGCGCCTTCGACTTCGCCTGCCGGCCCTTCGGGTTCGTGCGCACCCACTCGAGCTCCGACTGCATGGCCTTCTGCCGCGCCTTCTCCGTGGCTTCCTCGCTCGCGAGGCGCTTTTCCTTCTGCTCGAGCCACGTCGAGTAGTTGCCTTCCCACGGGATGCCGTGGCCGCGATCCAGTTCGAGGATCCAGCCGGCGACGTTGTCGAGGAAATAGCGATCATGGGTGACGGCGATGACGGTGCTCGGGTACTCGTCGAGGAAGCGTTCCAGCCAGGCGACGGACTCGGCGTCGAGGTGGTTCGTGGGCTCGTCGAGCAACAGCATGTCCGGCTTCGACAGCAGCAGGCGGCACAGCGCGACGCGGCGCTTCTCGCCGCCGGAGAGCTTTGTCACGTCCGCATCCCACGGCGGCAGGCGCAGTGCGTCCGCGGCGATTTCCAGTGTGCGGTCCAGCTCCCAGGCACCGGCGGCGTCGATGGCGTCCTGCAGCTTGCCCTGTTCCTCGAGGAGCGCGTTCATCTCCTCGTCGTCCATGGGCTCCGCGAATTTCATGCTGATCTCGTTGAAACGATCGACCAGCCCTTTCGTCTCGGCGACGCCTTCCTCGACATTGCCGCGCACGTCCTTCGACGGGTCGAGCTCCGGCTCCTGGGGGAGGTACCCGATGTTGATGCCGGGCTGCGGCCGCGCCTCGCCTTCGATTTCGGTGTCGATGCCCGCCATGATCCGGAGCAGGCTGGACTTGCCGGCGCCGTTCAGGCCCAGCACGCCGATCTTGGCGCCGGGGAAGAAGGACAGGGAAATATCGCGAAGAATGAACCGCTTGGGCGGGACCACCTTGGCCACGCGATTCATCGTGTAAATGTACTGCGCCATGTAGGGAACCGGGATGTCAAAGACCGCGCATTATCCGGTATGCTGCGCCGATCGCAAAGGTTCCGGCATTGCATGGCCAACCCGGTGCAGGTCTACAGGGGAGACGAGATCGCCCGCTACGGCTTCGGCGACCCGCACCCGTTCGGGACCGATCGTCATGACGTCTTCCACGCCGAGCTGGCGTCCGCCGGCCTCGGCGGGGCCATCGAGTACGCGCACCCGCGCCGTGCCACCGTCGATGAACTGCTGCTGTTCCACACCGCAGACCATATCGACCGCGTGAGCCGGCAGTCGGAGACCGGCGAGGGATACCTCGACGACGGCGACACGCCGGCCGTGCGCGGCATCTTCGAGGCCGCATCCGACGTGGTGGGGTCCGTGCTGGCGGCCGCCGATCGCATCATGCACGGCGAGTCCCGGCGCGCTTTCGTCCCGATCGCCGGGCTGCACCATGCGGCGCGCGACCGCGCCGCCGGCTTCTGCGTGTTCAACGACTGCGGGGTCGCGGCCGAGTACCTGCGGCGCCACTACGGGCTGCGGCGGATCGCCTACATCGATATCGACGCGCACCACGGCGACGGCGTGTTCTACGGTTTCGAGGACGACCCGGACCTGCTGTTCGCGGACATCCACGAGGATGGCCGCTTCCTGTACCCGGGTACCGGGGCCGCCGGCGAGACCGGGCGCGGCCCGGCCGAGGGCACGAAGCTGAACCTGCCCCTGCCGCCGGGCGCGGACGACGCCGACTTCCTGCGCGAATGGGCCCGCATCGAGGCCTACCTCGACGCCGCCCGGCCGGAGTTCATCCTGTTCCAATGCGGCGCCGACAGCCTCGAGGGCGACCCGATCACGCACCTGTCGTTCACCGAGGAGGCTCATGCCGCGGCGGCCGCGGCCCTGTGCCGCATCGCGGAGCGGCATTGCGACGGGCGCATCATCGGCACCGGCGGGGGCGGCTACAACCGCCGGAACCTCGCCCGCGCCTGGACGCGCGTCGTCGAAGCGTTCGCGGCCGCCGGCCGGCCGGGAGCGCCTGAAGCGGGTGTTTAGCGAACGGGGCCAGTCAGGTACCATCGCCGCTTTTCCCGCCGCTGCCACCGGAGAACCCTCGATGTTCGATACCAACTCGACGCTAGCTGCGTACGATCCCGAAATCGCGCGCGCCATCGAGCAGGAAGAACGACGCCAGGAAGAGCACATCGAGCTCATCGCCTCGGAAAACTACGCGAGCCCGCGCGTGCTGGCCGCCCAGGGTTCCGTGCTGACGAACAAGTACGCCGAAGGCTACCCCGGGAAGCGCTACTATGGCGGCTGCGAATACGTGGACGACGCGGAGACGCTCGCTATCGAGCGCGCGAAGGCCCTGTTCGGCGCGGATTACGCGAACGTGCAACCGCATTCGGGCTCGCAGGCCAACGCGGCGGCCTGCATGGCACTGCTCGAGCCCGGCGACACGCTCCTCGGCATGAGCCTGGCGGAAGGCGGGCACCTGACGCACGGCACGAAGGTCAACTTCTCCGGGCGGCTGTACAACGCGGTGCAGTACGGCCTCGACGCGTCGACCGGCCTCATCGACTACGACCAGGTCGAGGCCCTGGCGAAGGAGCACCGGCCGAAACTCATCATTGCCGGATTCTCCGCTTACTCGCGCGTCGTCGACTGGCAGCGTTTCCGTGACATCGCCGACAGTGTCGACGCCTGCCTGATGGTCGACATGGCGCACGTCGCCGGGCTCGTTGCCACCGGCCACTACCCGTCCCCGATCAGCGTCGCGGACGTCGTGACGACAACGACGCACAAGACGCTGCGCGGCCCGCGCGGCGGGCTGATCCTCGCGCGCAGGAACGACGAGCTGACGAAGAAGTTCAACTCGCTGGTGTTCCCGGGCAACCAGGGCGGGCCGCTGATGCACGTGATCGCGGCAAAGGCGGTGGCGTTCAAGGAGGCCATGGAGCCGGGCTTCCGCGACTACCAGGCCGCCGTGTGCGCGAACGCGAAGGTCATGGCCGGGACGCTGGCCGAACGCGGCTACCCGATCGTCTCGGGCGGCACCGAGAACCACCTGATGCTCGTCAGCCTGATCGAAAAGGGCATCACCGGCAAGGCCGCCGACGAGGCCCTCGGCAACGCGAACATCACCGTGAACAAGAACGCGGTGCCGAACGACCCCGAATCGCCGTTCGTGACGAGCGGCCTGCGTCTCGGCACACCGGCGATCACGACGCGCGGCTTCGGCGCTGAAGAGACACGCCTGCTGACCGGCTGGATTGCGGATATACTCGACGACATCGACGATACGGCGACGATCGATCGCGTGCGCGCCGATGTGCTCGCGCTGTGCGAGCGCTTCCCGGTGTACGGCGGGAGCTGATATCCCGCGCGGCGAGAGCGGTCCCGAACGACGGTCCCCGAGGGCCTATGCATTGTCCGTTTTGCAGTAACGAGGAAACCAAGGTCATCGACTCGCGCCTGGCGGGCGATGGCATGCAGATTCGCCGGCGGCGGCAATGCCTCGACTGCAACGAACGCTTCACGACCTTCGAGTCCGCGGAACTCGTCATGCCGCGGCTCATCAAGAACGACAACTCCCGCCAGCCCTTCGACGAGGCCAAGCTGCGCTACAGCATGGTGCGCGCACTCGAAAAGCGCCCGGTGGGCAGCGACGAACTCGAGGAGGCGATCGGGCGCCTCGTGCACAAGCTGCGCACGATGGGCGAGCGTGAAGTGCCGTCCCGGCTCGTTGGCGAACTCGTCATGGAGGAGCTGCGCGCGCTGGACGAGGTGGCCTACGTGCGCTTCGCGAGCGTGTACCGGCGCTTCCAGGACATCACCGAGTTCGAGGAGGAGATCCGCCGGCTGCAGAAGATCTCGGATGCCGCCGCGGCCCGCGAACAGATGTCGCTGCTGCCGGACCTGCTCGAAGGCAAGCGGCGGTGACCCGCCCGTGACGGGCACCTATACCGCCGACGACCACCGCTACATGGCGCAGGCGCTGCGCCTCGCGGCGCACGGCCGCTACACGGCACGCCCGAACCCGGTGGTTGGCTGCGTGCTGGTGCGCGACGGCGCCGTCATCGGCGAAGGTTGGCACGCGCGCGCGGGCGAGGCACACGCCGAAGTGGTCGCGCTCGAAGCCGCGGGCGACGCGCGCGGTGCGACCGCCTACGTGACGCTCGAACCCTGTGCGCATCATGGCCGAACGCCGCCGTGCACGGACGCATTGATTGCCGCGGGCGTCACGAACGTCGTTGCCGCGATGCGCGATCCGAACCCGCACGTCGACGGCGGCGGACTCGGCAGGCTGGAAGCCGCCGGCATGAGCGCGCGTGTCGGATTGATGGAGGCCGCCGCGGCGCGTCTGAACCGCGGGTTCGTGTCACGCGTGACGCGCGGCCGGCCGTTCGTCCGGATGAAAGTCGCCGCGAGCCTGGACGGGGCAACGGCGATGCGCGGCGGGGAGAGCCAGTGGATCACCGGGCCGGCCGCCCGTGCCGACGTGCAGCGCCTGCGGGCGCGGTCGGGTGCCATCCTGACGGGTATCGGCACCGTCCTGGCCGACGACCCGTCACTGACGGTCCGGGATGCCCGGTTCACGGCCGCCGGCCTGCAGCCCGCGCGCGCCATCGTGGACTCCGAGCTTCGGATGCCCCTGTCGGCGGGGATGCTGTGCCTGCCGGGCCGGACCCTCGTTTATTGCACTGACGACAGCCGTCGCGAGGCGCTGGAGGGCGAGGGCGGCACGGTGATACGGGTGGGCGACCCGGGTGGCCGGGTCCCGTTGGACGCGGTGCTGGCGGACCTCGCGGGCCGTGAGATCAACGACGTCCTCGTCGAGGCCGGCCCGACGCTGGCGGGCGCGCTGCTGCAGGCGGGGCTCGTGGACGAGCTTGTGATTTACCAGGCACCGCATATCATGGGTCACGAGACGATTCCGATGTTCGAGACGCCCGGATGGCGTACCCTTGCGGACCGGCGCGCGCTGACGGTCACCGATCGGCGGCAGGTCGGCACGGACACTCGGATCACGGCGACGGTCGCCCAATGAGAGACCCCCTCCGGGGAAAGCATGTTTACCGGCATCATTCGTTACCAGGGCACGATCGACGGCGTTGAGCGGCGTGCGGGGGACGTGCGGCTCACGGTCGCGCTGCCGTCGGACGCCGCGAGCGACCTCGCGCTCGGCGACAGCATCGCGGTGAACGGCGTCTGCCTGACGGTCGCGGCGCTCGGCGGCGAGACGTTTGCGGCCGACGTCTCCAACGAAACGCTCGGCCTGACCACCTTGGGCGATCTCGGCGCGGGTTCGCGCGTGAATCTCGAGCCGGCACTCGCGCTCGGCGAGCGCCTGGGCGGCCACCTGGTCAGCGGTCACGTCGACGGCATCGGCAAGGTGCGGTCCGTGGCCGGCGACGCGCGTTCGCTGCGCATCGCGATCGGCGTGCCGTCGGCGCTCGCGCGCTACCTCGCGAAAAAAGGCTCTGTTTGCGTGGACGGCGTGTCGCTTACCATCAACGCGGTATCGGGTGACACGTTCGACGTGAATATCATTCCGCACACGGCCGGTGAAACGACGATCGGGCAGTTTGCCCCCGGGACGCGCGTCAACATCGAAGTGGATATGCTGGCGCGCTATCTCGAGCGACTGCTCGGCGACAACGACGACACCGGAATTTCCGAAGACTTTCTGAAGGCCCACGGCTATGCCTGACAACACGACACGAATCCGTCCCCGCGACACCAGCTTCTCCGACATCGAGGACATCATCGCCGATATCCGCGACGGCAAGATGGTCATCATGGTCGACGACGAGAACCGCGAGAACGAGGGCGACCTGCTGATGGCCGCGGACAGGGTCCGGCCGCAGGACATCAACTACATGGCGACGCACGGCCGCGGGCTCATTTGCCTCACGCTGTCGCGCGAGCGTTGTGCCCAGCTCCGGCTGCCGCTGATGGTGATGGACACGGACCAGCATCACGCGACGAACTTCACGGTGTCGATCGAGGCGGCCGAGGGCATCACGACCGGCATCTCGGCGCACGATCGCGCGAAGACCGTGCTCGCCGCGGTCGCGAAGGACGCGCGGCCGGAGGACCTGCGCCAGCCGGGCCACATATTCCCGGTCATGTCGCAGCCCGGTGGCGTGCTGACCCGTGCCGGCCATACCGAGGCCGGCTGCGACCTCGCGCGCCTGGCCGGGCTCGAGCCGGCGGCGGTCATCGTCGAGATCCTGAACGAGGACGGCAGCATGGCGCGGCGCCCGGAGCTCGAGAAGTTTGGGCGTGACCACGGCATCCGCATCGGCACGATCGCGGACCTGATCCGCTACCGGCTCGAGAAGGAACGCAGTGTCGAGCGGATCTCCGAGGTCGACGTGGAGACCGAGCACGGGCCGTTCCGCCTGTACTGTTACGACGATCACGTGAACCGGGCCGTGCATGTCGCGCTGGTGAAGGGCGACCTCGGGAAAGCCGCGACGCCACTCGTCCGCGTGCACATCCAGGACACGCTGGGCGACGTGATCGGCGTGAAGAGCCGGTCGCTCGGCTGGCCGCTCGACAGCGCCATCGAGCGCATCGCGAAGGAGGAGGCCGGCGTCGTGGTGCTGCTGCGCGAGCAGGAAACGTCCCGGGACTTCATCGACGCGGTGAATCATGTCGGTGCAACGACGGACGAGGTCCACGAAAGGCGCAAGGGCGATGCCGTGTTGCGAACCTATGGTGTCGGCGCGCAGATCCTGCGCGATCTCGGCCTGTCCAAAATCCGTGTATTATCAGCGCCCAAGCAAATGTACGCGATCTCCGGGTTCGATCTCGAGATCACCGAATACGTATAAGGACGGCCGCACGCGCGGCGAACGGTCACGGGAATGGACAAGATCAAGACCACCGAAGGCGATTTGCTGGTGCGGGACGCCCGCTTCGCGCTGGTCGCGTCACGCTTCAACGACTTCATCGTGGAGTCGCTGCTGAGGGGCGCGGTGCACGCGTTGAAGCAGCACGGCGCGGCCGAGGCCGACATCGAGATCGTCCGCGTGCCCGGCGCCTTCGAGATGCCGGTGGTCGTGGGCAAGCTGGCCGCGTCGCGGCGCTTCGACGGCATCGTGGCCCTCGGCGCGGTGATCCGTGGGGGCACGCCGCACTTCGACTACGTCGCCGGGGAGTGCGTCAGCGGCATTGCCGCTGCCGCGCGTGAACACGGCGTACCGGTAGGTTTCGGCGTGCTCACGGTCGACACGATCGAGCAGGCCATCGAGCGCGCGGGCACGAAAGCCGGCAACAAGGGCGAGGAAGCGGCGCTGGCCGTGATCGAAACCGTCAACCTCCTGCGCCGCATCGACTGAGCATGAACGCCAGGACCTCCGCCGGCGCCCGGACCCGTGCGCGCGAACTGCTGGTGCAGGCGCTCTACCAGAAACAGATCGCCGGGCACGACTGCGCGGAGCTGTTGCGCCAGTTTCATGAGCAGGCGGCTTACGAGCGCGTCGACCAGGCATTTTTCGACGAAACCTTGCGCGAGATCTGCCGAGACCAGGCGGATCTCGAGAGCACGATCGCCGACATCGCGGACCGGCCGGTCGCGCAGCTGGACCCGGTCGAGCTGGCCATCCTGCTGGTGGGCGCGCACGAACTGCGCGACCGCATCGACGTGCCGTATCGCGTCGTCATCAATGAGTCCGTCAACCTGGCGCGCCGCTTCGGCGCGGCGGACAGCCACAAGTACATCAATGCCTGCCTCGATCGCGCGGCGCAGGCGCTGCGCACCGTCGAGACCCAAGCCGACGGCAGTGGATGAATTCGCGCTGATCCGCCGGTACTTCGCGGGCCACGGACGTGGCAGCGGCGTGGCAGTCGGGATCGGCGACGACGGTGCCGTACTGGAACCGGCGCCCGGCATGCAGCAGGTGCAGGTCATCGACACGCTCGTCGAGGGCGTACATTTCCCCTCGGATCTCGCCCCCGCGGACGTCGGCTACCGCGCCGTCGCCGTGAATCTCTCCGACATCGCCGCGATGGGTGCCGTGCCGCGCTGGATGACGCTCGCGCTGTCGTTGCCCGCGGCGGACGAGGAATGGCTGGACGGCTTCGCGAGCGGCCTGCACACCGCCGCGGCGGAGTACGACGTGGCCCTCGTCGGCGGCGACACGACGCGCGCGCCGGTCGCGGTCATCACTGTGCACATCTCCGGCGACGTCGAGACGGGCGGCGCGATCCTGCGCTCCGGCGCGCGACCGGGCGACACCGTGTACGTGACCGGGACGCTCGGCGATGCGGCGGCTGGCCTGCGCGGGCTGCGGGAGGGCGACCCGGTGCGGGAGCTGCTCTGGCGGTTCACGCGTCCGGCCGCGCGCGTGCGCGCCGGTCGGGCACTCCGTGGCGTGGCGACGGCCGCGATCGACGTCTCCGACGGGCTGCTCGGCGACCTCGGCAAGCTGCTCCTCGCAAGCGGTGTCGGTGCGCGCCTCGATGTGGAGGCATTACCCATCTCGCCGCCGCTCGCGGCGCACTTCGGCGCGGATGAACAGCGGCGCTTCGCGCTGTCGGGCGGTGACGATTACGAGCTGTGTTTCACGGCGAGCGGCGAACTGCCGGATACCGGCATCGTGCCGGTGACCGCCATCGGCACCGTGGTCGAGGGCGCCGGCATTGAATTGCGGCTGGATGGGGAACCGTTCGATTACGCCGACGCCGGCTACCGGCATTTCGCGGACGATGAGAGCGGGGCATGACATCGACTGTCGACAACCTGCCGCGCAAGGTACTCACCAGCCCGGTGAACTTCCTGGCCTTTGGCTTCGGCACCGGGCTCGCGCCGGTCGCGCCCGGGACCTTCGGCTCCATCCCGGGCCTGCTGCTCGGCTGGGCCACGCTGTCGCTGGGACTTTATGTTCAATTGGGCATCGCAGCCGCGTTGGTTGTCGTCGGCATCTGGTTGTGCGGGCGCTGCTCGCGGAACCTCGGCGTGCACGACCACGGCGGCATCGTCTGGGACGAAATCGCGGGCATGTACGTGACGACGTTGCTGGCCCCGCCGACGATCGCCGGCTTTGCCGCGGCATTCGTGCTTTTCAGGCTGTTCGACATCGCCAAACCGTGGCCGATTCGGGACCTGGATCACAGACTCCGCGGAGGCCTCGGAATTATGCTGGATGACCTCGCAGCCGCCCTTTACGCGTTGATTTTACTCGCAATGTATGGGTGGCTCATGACCTGACAGCCGAGAGAAAACGTGGCCAGCTCTGTCACCGAATTGAAGCGCGACAAGGACGTGCCCGACAAGATCGGTAAGTACGTCATTATCAACAAGATCGGCAAGGGCAGTACCGGCGACGTCTTCCTGTCGCACGACCCGTACTACCGCCGCGACGTCGCGATCAAGGTCTACAACCTCAACGAAGATTCCGATGCCGATCGCGCCCGCGTATCGCGCAAGATGTTCTTCAACGAAGCCCACATGGTCGGGATGCTGCAGCACCCGAACATCATGCCGATCTACGACGCCGGCGAGGAAGAGGGCAAGTACTACGTCGTCACCGAGCACATCCAGGGCGCGCGCACGCTGGCCGCGTATTGTCGCCCGGACAACCTGCTGCGCATCGACGACGTCGTCGAAATCATCTACAAGTGCGCGAAGGCGCTGCACTATGCCCACGGTCGCGGTGTGATTCACCGCGACATCAAGCCGTCGAACATCATGCTGACGACGGACAATGACGTCCGCATCATCGACTTCGGCATCGCCATCGTCAGCGACTCGGAAGTCTCCCGCATCGAGGGCATCGCGGGCAGCCCGAGCTACATGTCGCCGGAGCAGGTGCAGTCGGAAGAACTGACGCCGCGCTCGGACCTGTATTCCCTGGGCGCCGTCATGTACGAACTGCTGACCGGCTTCCGCCCGTTCCGGGCCGACAACCTGTCGAAGCTGCTGCACCAGATCGTCTACGCGACGCCGCCGCCGATCCACACGTACCGCGAGGACATTCCCGAGGAACTCGAGGAAGTCGTCGTCCGCTGCATGCTGAAGAACCCGGACATGCGGCCGTCGAGCGGCGCCGTCATGGCTGCGGACCTGACGCGGGTGTACAAGGACCTGCGCACGAAATACGACAGCCTCGACAACCAGGAGCACTTCGACCTGCTGCGCACGCTCACGTTCTTCCACGAGTTCTCGCACGCCGAGATCTGGGAAGTGCTGCGCGCGTCCGATTGGCACGAGTACCGGGACGGCGAGGACATCGTCAAGGAAGGCGAGATCGACGACCGCTTCTACATCATCGTCTCTGGCAACGTGTCGGTGGCATCGAACGGCAAGACCGTCGGCGCGCTGGCGAGCGGCCAGTGTTTCGGCGAAACCAGCTACGTGCGTGGCGCGAAGCGCCAGGCGTCGATCACGGCCGACGGGGCGGTCACGATCCTGCGCGTCAGCTCCACGCTGATGGAGCAGGTGTCCTCGAGCTGCCAGCTCCGCTTCAACAAGGTCTTCCTGCGCTCGCTGATCACGCGCCTGCAGGGCGCCGGTGCAGCGAACACCTGATTGCTCCCGCTCGATCGCGGATCCTCGGGTCTCCCAAAAGGTGTCTAAAAGGTGTCATGTCCTAAAAGGTGTCAGGTTTATTTTCTCGGGGCCACCCAGAAAAATAAACCTGACACCTTTCCCTGAAAAATAGACCTGACACCTTTCCTTTCGGCACCCGAGTCCGCGAAATGCGGTTTGAACCTGTCTTGCTGTTAGGACGAGGGACCTTCTAGTCGTCGGAAACGGCTTTCAGGGAGCTTGTCGCGCCATCTCAACGAGGTAGTCGTAGATCGCCTTAACCTCCTGCTCGGTGAAACGCGAGTAGCGCCAGCGAGAGACTCCGCCCATGAGGTTTAGATCGCGGCCTCCTTTCGCCTTGCCGGTCTTCATTAGCGTGGAGAATTCCTCGGCCGAGTAGGCCCCGACTATCCGGAGGCTTGGGCGCGGCGGCGCGTCCGTCAGCTGCTCGGTGCTGCCTTGAAGGTTCATTCCATGGCACTCCGCGCAGGTGGCGCGAAGAATGAACCGCGCAAAGGCGTGGTCCGGTCCCAGGTCGGGCGGCGCCTGATCCTTCATCTCCGCAACCCATTGCGCCGAGTCCTTGAATTCTCCGCTCGCGATGTCTTCGGCAAGCGCAGGTCCGATGGTCGGTTCAGGGTGTTGAGCACCATCGACGGGTAGCGTCTTCAGGTAGTCAACGAGCGCGGCGAGGTCCTCCGGGTGTAGCTCCGAAAAGAGATACGACGGCATGTCCATCAACGCACGGTCCGGGCGCTTTCCTTCGGAGATCATCACAGCAAGCTCGTGCCTTGAAAAAGCAGCGGCGCTGTGTGTGAGGTTTGCGGTCCACAGAACACCCAGTTCGGGATCACTCCAGTCCTCGCCAGTGAGGTCCGGCGTGTGGCACCCAATGCACCCGAGTACCGCAGACAGGCGCTCCCCATGTTCGACCGGATTGGTCGAGATCACGTTAAAGCGGAATGGTTCTATCGCAGACGTCTGCTCAGCGACAGCTTCGGCATCGGCAACCGGTGTCCTGACGAGACCGGCGACCACCAAGATTGGCAGCAGCATCACACCCAGCATGCTCTTGTTCAATTCGTGACACCCTCTGCGATTCCGCCCTGATCCAGCAGCGCAAAGTGTAACTCAATATCGCCGGCGCCCTTGGCCGAAAATAAACCTGACACCTTTTAGGACAGACACCTTTTAGGACACCTCTTGGGGCACCATCTTCGGGACCTCGCGGGACGCAGCTCAGAATGCATGGAATGCTCCTGTCGCCAAAATGCGAGCTATTCCTTGAACGCTTCGGGATGACGGCGACCGCCATCGCCAATCTCATCCCAAGTCGCTCTTGAGTCAACCCATAGATGGTGCGCAACCTTCATGTTCTCACCTCCATCGATTATGAGTCCTGCCGGAACGAATGTTCGCGACTCGTCGTTGACGCCCGGAACCGGAGAGCCACATCGTTGGCAGAAACTCATCTCCCACTCCGCATCCGGTTTCGTCCAGGACGTGATGAATTGTTGACCGCCTGTCCACTCGAATCGCTCATTGTCGACGATGAGGACCGCAATTCCATTGCTTCCCGTCGCTCGCCGACAAATCGAGCAGTGACAGACTATGACGTCCGAAAGATCGGCATTGATCTTGAAGCTGACCGATCCGCAATTGCATTCGCCGCTTGCCATAAGAATCTGACTCCACGCGATATCCGAGTGCTTGAATTGAACGGCGGAAAGTGTAGCCCAATTCGTCTGGGGCGCCGTACTCGGCCAGCTTCGCTGGTTGCCTCCGCTTGCATGGAATCGCGGGGCCTGGGCTGCTGTCCGGCCGACTTGAGGTAGACTTCTCGCATCAAGCCGCTGTCCTGAGAGCACCCATGTTGCGCCGCCTCGCCATTCTCGCCGTCCTGTCCCTGTCCGGAGCCGTGTTCGCGTCAGATCTCCGGGAGGCCATCGAGAAAGACTACGACGAATACCTCTGGCCGTTATTCGATCACTTCCATCGCAACCCGGAGCTCTCGCTGATCGAGAACGAGACGGCTGCCCGTATGGCGCAGGAGTTGAAAGCGGCAGGCTTCAAGGTCACCGAGAACGTCGGTGGCACCGGGCTCGTCGCGATGCTGGAGAACGGGGACGGGCCCCTCGTCATGATGCGGGCCGACATGGACGGACTGCCGGTAGAGGAAAAGTCGGGCCTCGAGAACGCGTCGCGGAAACAGCAGACAGACCCGATCACCGGCAACGAGGTCTACACGATGCACGCCTGCGGCCATGACGTGCACATCACGAGCCTCGTCGGCACTGCGCGCCAGATGGCGGCGCGCAAGCGCGACTGGAGCGGCACGCTGATGCTCATCGTCCAGCCCGCCGAGGAGCGCGGCATGGGTGCGCGCATGATGCGCGAGGACAAGGTCTACGAGCGCTTCGGGACGCCGGATTACGCGCTGGCGTTTCACGTATCGGCGGGCGACGTCGCCGGCATTGTCAACGTGACCGAGGGCAGCCCCTACGCCGGGGTCGACACCGTCGACATCATTATTCACGGCGTGGGCGCGCACGGCGCGTCGCCACACCAGGGCAAGGACCCGATCGTCCTCGGCGCGCAGATCGTACTGGCGCTGCAGACGCTGGTGTCGCGCGAACTCCCGCCACGCGACCCGGGCGTCGTTACCGTCGGTTCCTTTCACTCCGGGACGAAGCACAACATCATCTCCGACGAGGCACACCTGCAGATCACGGTACGCAACACCAAGCCGGAAACGCGGAAAATCCTGCTCGAGGGTATCGAGCGCATCGCCATCAATATGGGCCGGGTCGCAGGGCTGCCCGAGGACAAGTTGCCGGAAGTCGTCCTGTCGAACGAGGGCGGGCCGCCAACGGTGAACGATGCCGCGCTTGCCCGGCGGCTGCGCGCTGCCTGGCAGGACGCGATGGGAGACGACCGCGTCGTCGACAACCCGCCGAAAGGCATGGGTGCCGAAGACTTCCCGCACTTCACGACGAACCCGGCGATCCCGAGCGTCTACTGGGGCATCGGTGGCACGCCGCAGGCGGATTTCGACCGGGAGGCCGAGGGCGGCGAGCCGGTGCCGAGCCACCACTCGCCGCTGTTCAAGATCTCGCCCGAACCGTCGGTGACGGCGGGCGTCGAGTCGACGGTGATCGCGCTGCTGGAGCTATTCAACAACTAGTCGGCCGCGCCGATCTCGATCACGATCTCCCACAGGAAGCGCACCATGTCGACGAGTGCCGCTTCGGCGATGCGTTCGTCGTCACTGTGCGCGCCGAACTTGCTGTTCAGTTCCTCCAGCGTACGCGCCGGGCCGATGCCATAGGCCTCCACGCCTTTCGCGCGCAGTTGTGCCATGTCGGTCGCGCCGGTGGACATCAGCGGCAGCGTCGTTGACTCGGGATACAGGCGCTCGGCGACGGTCTCGATGACTGCGAACATCTCGTTGTCGATGCCCGACGGAACGGCGATCGGCCGGTACACGCGTTCCGGCACGATCTCGATCGCCGGGTTGTCGATCAGCGCTTCGAGTTCCGCGTAGAACGCGTCGACGTCCTCGTCCGGCAACAGCCGGATGTCGAGCATGGCCTCGGCGGTCGACGGAATCACGTTCTTGCGGAAGCCGCCGTCGATGATCGTCGGTACGACGGAGGAGCGGAGCATCGAGTAGTGCAGCGGGTCGTTGTCTCGGAACCAGGCATCGATGTCGGCCTGGAGCGCCGGGTTGTCGACGTTTGCGTAGCGAAACGCTTCCTCGCCGTCCGTCATCGTGGCCATGCGTTCGAAGTACGCACGCGTGGTTTCGTTCAGCCGGACCGGTGTCTGCCAGCGGCCGGCCTTCGCGACCGCTTCGGCAAGCATCAGGATCGCGTTGTCGTTCCGCGGCACCGAGCCGTGACCGGCCGTGCCGCGAGCGACGAGTTTCGCGCGCCGCGGCACCTTTTCGGTCGTCTCGATGCCGACCACGGACACCTTGCCGCCGATCACCCGGTTCGTGCCGCCCTCGGCGATCGCGTACTCGGCGGCAATCTTGTCCCAGTGGTTCTCGACCATGTAGGTAATGCCGACCTCGGGCGTGCCTTCCTCGCCGGCCTCGGCCAGGAAGATGATGTCGCGGTCCATCTCGATGCCCATGCGGTGCAACAGCAACATGACAACGAGGCCGGCCGTGACGTTGTCCTTGTCGTCCAGCGTACCGCGGCCCCAGACGTAGCCGTCGTGGCGCAGGCCGCTGAACGGCGGCTCCGTCCACTTGTCCGCCTGCACGCCGACGACATCGGTGTGCCCCATGATCAGGATCGGCGGCTTCGAGCCGTTACCGCGGTAACGCGTGACGAGGTTCGCCCGGTCCGGGTCCAGTGCAAATGTCTCGAAGTCGATCCCCTCGGCGCTGAGTACTTCGGCCAGGTGGTCGACGACCCACGTCTCGTTGCCGGGCGGGTTCACCGACTCGATGCGGACGAGATCGACGAGAATGCCGATCGCTTCCTCGCCAGTGGCCTCCCAGTCGACGAGGTAGCGGTCCTGTGCCGAGGCGAATAACGGCAGGAGAAGGGCGGCGGCCGCGGCCAGATACCGCGAACCGTCAGTCCTCATCGGCAATGAAGTCCTCGAGCATGTCGTCGTCGCCGGTGCTCTTGAGCAGGATCTCGACCTTCTGCTCGGCATCCTTCAGCGCCGCCTGGCAGCCGCGCGCGAGCTTGATGCCTTCCTCGAATTTCTGCATGGCCTTCTCGAGGGGCAAGTCGCTGTTCTCGAGTTCCTCGACGAGGTTTTCGAGGTCGGCCAGTGCCTTTTCGAGGTTCGGTTTCTTTTTCGTGGTCATGGTGTCGTTTGCGGTGGCTGCGGGGCTACGCTACCGGCCATGCCGGACGCGGTCAACGCCTTTGCCATTGTCCTGAAGCCGTTGCGTGGTAAGGTGCGCAGGCCGCGGGCGGGCGCTGGCGCGCGTTGACAGGGCTGGACCGCGGGACTAGAGTGGTGTTGATTAGACTTGGTCTAATCGACTTCCAATCCGCATCGTTTGAGAGGACGCGAGAATGTCACTGAAGGGCAGCAAGACCGAACAGAATCTGAAAGACGCCTTCGCGGGCGAATCGCAGGCGAACCGCCGCTACCTTTACTTCGCAGCGAAGGCCGACGTCGAGGGCTACAACGACGTTGCCGCGGTATTCCGGTCGACCGCAGAAGGCGAGACGGGTCACGCGCACGGTCACCTCGAGTACCTGGAAGAAGTCGGTGACCCGGCCACGGGCCTGCCGATCGGCGCGACGAGCGACAACCTCGCTGCGGCCATCGCCGGCGAAACACACGAGTACACCGACATGTACCCGGGCATGGCAAAGACGGCGCGCGACGAGGACTTCGACGAAATCGCCGACTGGTTCGAGACGCTGGCCAAGGCGGAGCGTTCGCACGCCAACCGCTTCCAGAAAGCGCTCGACACGCTCGACGGCTGAGCCGTGCGGCCGGGCAGCCAGCCCGGCCACACGACGGCGATGGCAATGTCGGGAGACAAGCGCGAGGGCAGCCTCGAGGCGCCGGTACGGCATCCCATCGAATGGCGCGACCCGTCGTATTACGACGAGTCCGCGCTGTTCGATGAGCTCGAGCGGGTGTTCGATATCTGTCACGGTTGCCGCCGTTGCTTCAACCTGTGCAACGCATTCCCGACGCTGTTCGACGCCGTCGACGACTCTGACACGATGGAGCTGGACGGCGTCCCGCGCGAGGTCTACTGGGACGTCGTCGACCATTGTTACCTCTGCGACATGTGCTACATGTCGAAATGCCCGTACGTCCCGCCGCACGAGTGGAACGTCGATTTCCCGCACTTGATGCTGCGTGCGAAGGCTGCTCGCTTCCGGAAAGAGGGCGCCTCGTTCCGTGACCGCGTGCTGAGTTCGACCGACTCCGTGGGAAAGTTCGCCGGCATTCCGGTCGTCGCCGAGGCGGTCAACGCAGTAAACCGTTCGGGCGGCGCGCGCAAGCTGATGGAGAAAACCCTGGGCGTGCACCACGGTGCCCCGTTGCCCGAGTTTCACTCGAAGCCCGCCCGCAAGCGGCTTGCCGCGCACCGCGAGACGACCGGCGAAGCCGCGGATCCCGGCGAGACGACGCGCGGCAAGGTCGTCCTGTACGCCACCTGCTACGGGAATCGGCACCGGCCCGCGATCGACGAAGACCTCGCCGTGGTGTACGAGTACAACGGCATCCCGGTGGCGCTGGCCGAGAAGGAGGCCTGCTGCGGCATGCCGAAGCTCGAGCTAGGGGACCTCGAGGCCGTGGAACGGGCAAAGGACGTCAACATCCCGGTGCTGGCCGCCTGGGTCGACCGTGGCTGGGACATCGTGACGCCGATTCCGTCCTGCACGCTGATGTTCAAGCAGGAACTGCCGCTCATGTTCCCGGACGACCCGGACGTGCTGAAAGTGCGCGACGCGATGTTCGACCCGTTCGAGTACCTGATGCTGCGGCACCGTGACGGCAAGCTGCGAACGGACTTCAAGACGTCCCTCGGCAAGGTGTCCTACCAGGTTGCCTGTCACCTGCGCGTGCAGAACATCGGCCTGAAAACGCGTGACGTTCTGCAACTGGTGCCGGACACGACTGTCGAGGCCATCGAGCGTTGCTCCGGCCACGATGGCACCTATGCCGTCAAGAAGGAGTTCCACGACGTGTCGAAGAAGATCGCGCGCCCTGTGGTCAGGAAGGTCGCGAAGAGCGAGTCCGGACACTTCATCAGCGACTGCCCCATGGCCGCGGCGCAGATCGCCCAGGACCTCGACGATCACGACGCCGGTCACCCGATGAGCCTGTTGCGACAGGCCTACGGAATCTGAGATGGACAAGCTCACCCGCGAAGACCTCATGAGCCTCGAGCAGTACGCCGAGGCGCGCCCCGCGTTCAAGGCGCGGGTCATCGAGCACAAGCGCAACCGGCGCATACCGCTCGGCACGAACGCGTCGCTGTATTTCGAAGACCGGCTGACGATGCAGTACCAGGTCCAGGAGATGCTGCGCATCGAGCGGATCTTCGAGGCTGCCGGCATCTGCGAGGAACTGGACGCCTACAACCCGTTGATCCCCGACGGCACGAACTGGAAGGCGACGTTCATGGTCGAGTTTCCCGACAGCAACGAGCGGCGAGCGATGCTCGCGCAACTCGTCGGCGTCGAGGACACGGTGTACGTGCGGGTCGACGGGTTCGAGCGTGTCATAGCGATTGCGGACGAGGACCTCGAGCGATCGGACGACGACAAGACCTCGGCGGTGCACTTCCTGCGCTTCGAACTCGAACCGGCGATGGTCGATGCGTTGAAATCCGGCGCGGCGCTGCACGCCGGCATCGACCATCCGAACCTCGTGGTCGACATCGGCCCGGTCCCCGATGACGTACGGGCGTCGCTCGTCGCCGACCTCGACTGATCCGCGCCGCCCGGCCCGGGCTGGTGCAGGGCGATTCCATTCAAGCTAGAATCCGCCCGTGCTTTCGCTTGAGCATGTTCAATGACTAAACGCTACGACGCCGCGGACATCGAGGTCCTCAGCGGGCTGGAGCCTGTGCGGCGCCGGCCGGGCATGTACACGGATACGTCCCGGCCGAATCACCTCGCGCACGAAGTCGTCGACAACAGTGTCGACGAGGCGCTCGCGGGCCACTGCAAGAAGATCGAGGTGACGATTTGCGCCGACGGCTCCCTCGAGGTGGCTGACGACGGACGCGGCATGCCGGTCGACATCCACCCGAAGGAGAAAATCCCGGGCGTGGAGCTGATCCTCACGCGCCTGCACGCAGGCGGCAAATTCTCGAACAAGAATTACCAGTACTCCGGCGGCCTGCACGGCGTCGGCGTGTCGGTCGTGAACGCGCTGTCGAAGAACCTCGAAGTGTGGATCCGGCGCGGCGGCAAGGAATACAACATGAGCTTCGCCGGCGGCGCGAAACGCGGCAAGCTCGAAGTCGTCGGCACGGTCGGCAAGGCCAATACCGGAACGACCATTCGCTTCTGGCCGGACCCGAAGTACTTCGATTCGTCGAAGTTCTCGGTGTCGCGCCTGAAGCACGCGTTGCGGGCGAAGGCGGTGCTGTGCCCGGGCCTGACGGTGAAGCTCACGATCGAGAAGCCGGCCGAGAAGTTCGAATGGTGTTATTCCGGCGGCCTGGAGGAATACCTGCTCGAGGCCATGGGCGGCGGCGAGATACTGCCCGCCGAGCCGTTCTCGGGCGCCATGGACGGCAACAGCGAGGCCGTCGACTGGGCTTTCGCCTGGCAGGCCGACGGCAGCCAGTCGGTCACCGAGAGCTACGTGAACCTGATCCCGACCGCGCAGGGCGGCACGCACGTAAACGGCCTGCGCACCGGGCTGACGAACGCGCTGCGGGAGTTCTGCGACTTTCGCAACCTGCTGCCACGCGGCGTCGCGATCGCGCCCGAGGACGTGTGGGACGGGCTGAACTTCGTGCTCAGCACGAAGCTCGAGGACCCGCAGTTCTCGGGCCAGACCAAGGAGCGGCTGTCGTCGCGCGAGTCGGCGGCGTTCGTTGCCGGCGTCATCAAGGACAACTTCTCGATCTGGCTGAACCAGCACCCGGAGAGCGGCGACGCCATCGCGCAAACCGTAATCGCGAAGGCGCAGCGGCGACTGAAGGCGGCGAAGCAGGTCGTGCGCAAGAAGATCGTCAGCGGTCCGGCACTGCCGGGCAAGCTCGCGGATTGCACGTCTCAGGAGCCGGAGCTCTGCGAGCTGTTCCTCGTCGAGGGTGATTCGGCAGGCGGCTCCGCGAAGCAGGCACGCGACCGGACGACGCAGGCGATCATGCCGCTGCGCGGCAAGATCCTGAACACCTGGGAGGTCGATTCGAGCGAGATCCTGGCGTCCCAGGAAGTGCACGACATCAGCGTCGCGCTCGGCGTCGACCCGGGGTCGTCGGACCTCTCCGGCCTGCGGTATCACAAGGTCTGCATCCTGGCCGACGCGGATTCCGACGGGCTGCACATTGCGACGCTCCTGTGCGCGCTGTTCCTGCGCCACTACCGCGAACTCGTACTCGCGGGCCACGTGTACGTTGCGATGCCGCCGTTGTACCGGGTGGACGTGGGCAAGGAGGTTTACTACGCGCTGGACGAAGGCGAGCGCAAGGGCATCCTCGACCGCATCGAAGCAGAGAAGAAGAAGGGCAAGGTCTCGGTAACGCGCTTCAAGGGCCTCGGCGAGATGAACCCGGCGCAGTTGCGCGAGACGACGATGAACCGCGACACGCGGCGGCTGGTGCAACTGACTGTCACCGGCCGCGACAACGCGGACCAGACCATGGACATGCTGCTGTCGAAGAAGCGGGCCAAAGACCGCCGCGAGTGGCTCGAGGCGAAGGGCGACCTCGCCGAGGTGTAACGCAACATGCAGAACTCTCTCAACCTCGAAGGCGTCGAGCAGCAGTCCCTCAGGGACTACACCGAGAAGGCGTACCTCGACTACTCGATGTACGTGATCCTCGATCGCGCATTGCCGTCGATCGGGGACGGCCTGAAGCCCGTGCAGCGGCGCATCATCTACTCGATGAGCGAGCTCGGCCTGTCGGCCGGCTCCAAGCCGAAGAAATCCGCGCGCACGGTCGGCGACGTCATCGGCAAGTTCCACCCGCACGGCGACTCGGCCTGCTACGAAGCCATGGTGCTGATGGCGCAGGGCTTCTCGTTTCGCTATCCCACGATCGATGGCCAGGGAAACTGGGGCTCGACCGACGACCCGAAGTCCTTCGCCGCGATGCGCTACACCGAGTCGCGCCTCACGCCGTACGCGAAGAGCCTGCTCAGCGAGCTGGGGCAGGGCACGGTGGACTGGATCCCGAACTTCGACGGCACGCTGAGCGAGCCCGTCGTGCTGCCGGCGCGGCTGCCGAACCTGCTGCTGAACGGCACGACCGGTATCGCGGTCGGCATGTCCACCGACCTGCCGCCGCACAACCTGCGGGAGGTCGTCAGCGCGCTCGTGCACCTGATCGACGAGCCGAAGGCGAGCGTCGCGGACCTGATGAAGCACATCAAGGGCCCGGACTTCCCGACGGGCGGCGAGATCGTGTCGCCGCGCGCCGATATCCGCGAGATGTACAAGACCGGCAGCGGCACGCTGCGGCTGCGAGCGGCCTACAAGGTGGAGGGTAGCGACATCGTCATCACGTCGCTGCCGTACCAGATCTCGGGCAGCAAGGTGCTGGAGCAGATCGCGGCACAGATGCGCGCGAAGAAGCTGCCGCAGGTGGACGACCTGCGCGACGAGTCGGACCACGAGGAGCCGATCCGGCTGGTCATCGGCAAGAAGCGGGGCGTGGACGCCGGGCAGCTGATGTCGCACCTGTTCTCGACGACGTCGCTCGAGCGGACGTTCCGCGTCAACATGAACGTGATCGGCCTGAACGGCCGGCCGCGCATGTTCAATCTGCCGGAGCTTCTCACCGAGTGGCTGGCGTTCCGGAAGGACACCGTCAAGCGCCGGCTGCAGCATCGCCTGCAGATCGTCACCGACCGCCTGCACATCCTCGACGGCCTGCTGATCGCATACCTGAACATCGACGAGGTCATCGCGATCATCCGCAGCGAGGACGAGCCGAAACCGGTGCTGATGAAGAAGTTCCGGCTCTCGGACGTCCAGGCCGAGGCGATCCTGAATCTCCGCCTGCGGAACCTCGCGAAGCTCGAGGAGATGAAGATCCGCGGCGAACAGGCGGAGCTGGAGGAGGAACGCGACACGCTGGAGAAGACGCTGAAGAGCACCGCCAGGCTGAAGACGCTGATCAAGAAGGAGCTGCTCGAGGACGCCGAAGCCTACGGCGACGACCGGCGCACGGCGATCGTCGAGCGGGAAGCCGCGCAGGCGATCGACGAGACACAGCTCGTCGCGAGCGAACCGGTCACCGTGGTGCTGTCGCAACGCGGCTACGCGCGCGCTGCCAAGGGCCACGACATCGACCCGGGCGCGCTGAGCTACAAGTCGGGCGACGGCTTCCTCGCGGCCGCGCGCGGGCGCAGCAACCAGCTCGCGATGTTCATCGACAGCACCGGCCGCGTATACAGCACGAATGCGCACACGCTGCCGTCGGCGCGCGGGCAGGGCGATCCGCTGTCGAGCCGCTTCAAGCCACCGGATGGCGCGGTGTTCTGCGGAACGATGATCGGTGACGAGTCGCAGCGCTACGTGCTGGCTAGCGACTCAGGCTACGGCTTCATCGCGACGCTCAAAGAGCTGGTGACGCGTAACAAGTCGGGCAAGGCGATCCTGCGCGTCCCCGCGGGCGGGCGGCCCGTCGTCCCCGCGCCGGTGCCGCCGGGCGCCGAGTGCCTGATCGCCGCGGTCAGCTCCATTGGCCGCCTGCTGCTGTTCGAAATGGACGAGCTGCCCGAGCTCGCGAAGGGCAAGGGCAACAAGCTGATCAACGTCCCGTCGAAGAAGTACAAGGCGGGTGAGGAGACGCTGGTGGCAGTCGCGGTCGTGCCGGAGAACGGCGACCTGCTCGTGCACAGTGGCAAGCGGACGATGACGGTCCGCTGGAACGACAACGACGACTACTACGGTGAGCGCGCACTGCGCGGACGGATGTTGCCGCAGGGCTGGCGCAAGGTGGAACGCCTCACCGGCGTGCCGCCGGACGTGCCGGAGGACGCGTAGGCGATCAGCCCAGTTTGTCGACCTTGCCCGGCCGAGTCGGCATTTCGGCCGTCTCGTCGTCCGATGCCGGCAGGCGGGCCGTCATTTCCTCGGAAATCGTCTGCTCGTCGTCGTCGTCGATCGACAATGTGTCGACCACGTCGGTGTCCTCGTCGTCCGGCTGGGCTGCGCGGCTTGCGGCGTCGATCCGTGTCACCGTCGCCAGTGGCGGGCGTGCCTGCTCGTGGACGTCGGTGATCTCGACGTCCTTCGTCGTGAGGCGTTCCGTCAGCTCGGCCGCGGCTTTCTCGATCTCGAGGTTCAGGGCCTGGGTGGCGCTGAGTTCGTCCTCGTAGTCCTGTTCGAGAATCTGGTAGTCGACTTCCTTGCTGATCGTGTAGGTGTCGGCAATCTGCGTCTCGTCGCCGCTGTCGATCGCCACGGCCCGCAGGTCGCGCTCCGTGGCTTCCACCATGTCGGGGACCTTCGTCACGTCCATGATGACGGACATGTCGTAGTCGTCGTCGTCGGGCAGGACCTCGCTCTCGAGAATCGAGCTGGCCTCGATGCGAGGCGCCGGGATCATGTCCGTTTCGGGATTCCCGGCTGACGTGTCGGACTCCTCGGGGAACTCGAGGTCGAGCGCGGTGGCCGGCGTAAAACCGAAGTCCTCGACGACGGTCATTTCGCCTTCACGCTCCAGCCCGGTGCCGACCACGAGGTCCGCGTCGAGCGTGAGGTTCTCGGACGTCGGTGCGTCGTCGTCGAGTTCGTAATCGTCGGCAACCAGGGCCTCGGTCTGTTGCGTATCCGTGATGCGGCGCATCGGGTGCGTCGCTTCGGGCGCTTCCGGCTCGAACGTCGGTGTGCTGCGACCGCGCCGCCCGAAATACAGGATGCCGCCGAGGAGCAGGACGCCGCCGCCGATCAGCCACCACAGCGAGCTGCCGTTCGGCGCTGCGCGTTCCGTGGCGGGAACGACTGAAGCGACCGGGACGTTGGGCGATGCCGCGGTCTCCGCCGGCAGCGTCACGTCGAGAGTCTGTGTGGGGCTGGCCGCCGGTACCGCCTCGACGACGTCGCCCGGCTGCAACCCGGCCGACATCTCGAGCGCCGCGTCGGCCTCGGTGACCGCTTCGGACGTATCGAAGGCTTCCGGTGCCTGGAGGCGGGACGGCTGCGCCGCCGGTGTCGGGACCACTTCCGCAAACTCCGCGTCCGGGGCCGATGCCGTCACAGGCTCAGGTGCCGCGGCGGATTCGGCGACAAACGAGGCATTCGGGCCGAAGTCCGGAATGACGAGCCAGCTGCCGGCTTTCAGGCGATTCGGATCGTTGTTCAGGAACGCATCCGGGTTCGCCGCGTGGATCTGCGCGACAGCCGACCACAGTCCGACGCCGCGGTTTTCGATGCGCGATACGATCTCTGACAAGGTGTCGCCGGGCTGCACGCGGTAGCGAGTGCCATCAATCGGCTCGGCCGGAGCGGCAGCACGCGCCGCCGGGCTTGCCGCGTCCGGTGCCGGCGCGGCGCGACGTGCCTGCGTCGTGGCCGCCGATGCGGCGACCGGTGCCGACGGAGCGACAGCCGGTGACACGATGGCCGGCGTTGCGGTCGCCGGTGCCATCGGGACGCCGGGGTCTACGAACAGCGTGTAATCGCGCGTGAGGCGCGCCGAATAGGGGCAATTGACGCTGAGGCTCAGCGACAGCAGAGGTTCCGTCACGGCTGCGTTGCCGGTGATGGTGATCAGGCCCTGCGTGACGGACACCCGGGCGTCTCCGACCGAGGGTACGCCGTCGAAGCTCCGCCCCTGGCGCAGCGTGACGCAGTAACCCGAGAGTTGTTCGTTCGGCGCCAGCGCGTACGCGATGCTGGCACGCAGCGGCTGTCCGAGCGTCGACTGGACGCGCAGCTCGCCGAGTTCCAGCGCGTTGGCCGGAGTCGCCGCAATTCCCGCGCCGGTCGCGAGAAGCACGGGAAGAAGGGTTCGTTTCGAATCAGTCACTGGCGAGGCCCCTGTCGTGTACGGAGAATATACGCCGGCACGCGTTTCGTGCACCGCGACGCTATTCTATGTTTTGCGAATCCGCGAGCGTGAGTGTGCATGTCGCCGAACATAGTGTGAACGCCATCACACTTTGATTTGGCCGCCGTATCAGCTGCCCGAGGCGGCTGCCTGGAGGCTCGCCAGCGTATTGTATTCGCCACTGTCGGTGTCCTCGAGCACGACTTCGGGTTCGTGGACATAATGGCCCTGCATGAAGTCGATGCCGAGCTGGAACAACACCGCCATGGCATTCGCGTTCTCGACGCGTTCGGCGATAGTCCGGATGTCCCGCTCCTGCGCGCCATGGACGATGCGCCGCACCTTGTCCTGAAGCTCGTTGTCCGTCATCAGCGAGTGCATCAGTGCGCCGTCGATCTTGACGTAGTCGGGTTTCAGCATGTCCAGGATCTGGAATTTCTCCTGGTCGATCCCGTAGTGTTCGAGCGCAAACCCGACGCCCAGCTTTCTGAGCGCTCCAACCAGTGCCTGCGTCTGCTTGATATGCCGGGCCGCGTCCTTTTCAGGGATCTGCGCGACGAGGCGCGAGCTGTCGAACTTGTGTTTCTCGAATTCCTGCTCCATCCAGGCCGCGGTCGACCCGTCGACCACCGACTGGCGCGACAGGCGCACGAAAACACGGTCGGCCTCGTTGTCGGCGCAGAAATCGATCGCCGCCTTGATCATCCAGCGGTCGATGTTCTTCATCATGTTGTTCCGTTCCGCCGCCGGCAGGAATTCGGACGGCAGCACCGATTTGCCCTGTTCGTCGATCATGCGGACCAGGAGGTCGAACATCTCGACCGAGTCGCTGCGCAGCCCGGCGATGGGAAGCTGCGCCAGCCCGAAGCGATTGTCCATCAGCGCCGAACGGAGGTGCCGGACCCAGATCGCATCAAACTCGCGCTGCTTGGTGTCCTCGTCCGCCTGTTCGCTCAACACGGCGGTATTGCCGCCAGCGGCCCGACCTTTTTCCTGCGCGGCCACCGTGGCCGCGATGAACTCCTCGAGGCTGCCGAAGATGTCGCTCATGCCGCAAATGCCGACCGTGCACGTCAGCGGCGTGGACTTGTCGCCCACCTCGAACGGGCGCTGGCTCACGAGCTTGGCAAGCTGCTGACCCCAGACCTGCCCGTCGCGTGCGCTGCCGCGTTCCAACAGGACCATCAGCGACGTGCCCTCGAAGCGTCCGGCCACGTCGCGCGGGTGCATGCGCTTGCGCACGATCTCCGAGAACTGGGCCAGCACTTCCTCTGAATCGATGAAGCCGATCTTCTCGCGGATCGTCTTGAAATTGTCGATCTTGATGTAGGCCAGTACGTGCAGGCCGGACTTGGGCTTCTTCTTCAGGCGCTTGGCCAGCCGCTCGAGGAACTGCGCGCGGTGAAAAAACAGCGTCGTCGGGTCGCGCTTCAGCGCATCGTGAACGAGCTTCGTCGGTTCCTGGCTCGACTTGTCCGGCGGCACGATGCAGATCTGGGCGCACGGCGCGCCGTCGTAGTCGATGCGCGAGAATCTCAGTTCTAACGGCCCGGACTCACCGGCATCGATCTGCGGTTTCGCCAGCAGTTTCTCTCGGGGCTGCCATTTGCCCTGGATCGTCGCGATCAGTGCGCCCTTGAGCGCTGCGTGGTTCTCCGTATCGAAACTGTCCATGAGCGGCATGCCGGCGACCTCCTCGATGGAGGCCGACTTGAACAGGCGCACCCAGGCGTTGTTCGCCTCGACGATGATGCCTTCCTGCACGAGCGCGATGGCCGCGTTGGAGGCCTGCATCAATTCGCGTACCTGCTGCTTGTAGCTCGATGCGGACATGATCGTGGAGTTGAGGGCGCGCTCGGCGCGCAATGCGCGGAGTTCCCGGGAGACCACGGCCGTGAGCCGCTTCTTCATACCGAGCGATACCAGGTCCACGGCGCCGCTGCGCATGGCATCGTGCATGGCGATCTCGTTGACGTCGTCCTTCAGCGCGATCACGGGGACCTCGGGGTCGTACTGGTCCTTCTGCTTGACGACCTGCCGTATCGACTCCCGATAGGCCTCGGTATTGAGAATGATGAGCTCGACACGGTGCTCGTCGAGCGTATCGGCGAGGCGCGCCGGGGCGTCGATCCAGTGACAATGCGCCGCATGACCAGCGCCGCGGAGCGTGCTGTTGATGAGCTCGACGTCGTTCTGGTTCTCGGTCAGGACGGCGATGGAGATACTGTGGCTGCCGTTCAAATCAGGTCCCTGTGCCCCGGGCGGATGCGGTTCCCTTGCACCCGTATTCTGTTAATGAATGACAGTCTAGCCGGGGTCACGGAATGCGGCGTGACAGGTATCACAAAACCGCGACCGGCGGCCTTCGGAATGCCCCTACGGGGGCGTTTCGGGCCCTCGGGGCGGCTGGCGCTGGCCGACCACTACGGTATGATGTCGCCCTGCCGCGCTGGCCGCGCGGCGCCACCCCAGCCGAAGGAGCGACCGGCGTCACGCCGGCAGAGAACATGGCAAGCTACAGCACGAGCGAATTCCGGTCCGGTCTGAGAATCCTCATCGACGGACACCCCTGCATCATCGTCGAGAACGAGTTCGTCAAGCCCGGCAAGGGCCAGGCGTTCAACCGGGTGCGCATCCGCAACCTGAAGACCGGCAAGACCGTCGACAAGACCTTTCGGTCCGGCGAGTCGGTCGAGGCGGCGGACGTCGTCGATACGGACATGCAGTACCTTTATAACGACGGGGAATTCTGGCATTTCATGGTGCCGGACACTTTCGAGCAATACGCCGCCGATGCGGCGGCCGTTGGCGATGCGGGTGACTGGATCACCGACGGCGACGTCTGCCAGGTCACGCTGTGGAACAACACGCCGCTGATTGTCGAGGCGCCGAACTTCGTCGAGCTCGAGATCATCGAGACCGACCCGGGCGTGAAGGGCGATACCGCGAGCGGCGGCGGCAAGCCGGCGAAGCTGTCGACCGGCGCCACGGTGCGGGTCCCGCTGTTCGTGGACCAGGGCGAAGTCATCCGGGTCGATACGCGCTCGCGCGAGTACGTGTCCCGCGTCAAATAGCGCCGCCGCGCGTCAGCGCGATGCCGGACCACGTCCGGCACAGCTGCTCGACCCCGGACTGGTCCGCCTCGCTGAAGCGGTCGAGGCTCGGGCTGTCGATGTCCAGGACGCCGAACAGCGCGTCGCCGGCCAGCAATGGCACCACCAGTTCCGAGCGCGAAGCCGCGTCGCACGCGATGTGGCCGGGGAACGCGTGGACATCCGGCACGCGCTGCGTGCTCCGGGATGCGGCGGCTGTGCCGCAGACGCCCTTGCCCATGCTGATGTGCACGCAGGCCGGGAGTCCCTGGAACGGCCCGAGGACCAGCTCGTCGCCGCGTAGAACGTAGATACCGAGCCAGTTGACGTCGTCGAGGGCCTGGTAGAGCAAGGCGACGAAGTTGGCGGCGTTGGCGAGACGATCCGTCTCGTCGCCGACCAGCGCGACGAGTTGCCGGTCCAGCAGCGCGTAGTCAGTGTCGTTCATGGGCAGTCTCCGTCGAAGGTGATCACGTCGCGAATGTCGTCGGCGCCGGCTGCCAGCATGTGCAGCCGTTCCGCGCCGAGGGCCACGCCCGCGCAGGGCGGCAAGCCGGCCTCCAGGGCGGCCAGCAGGGCCGCGTCGCGCCGCGCCGGGGGCAGTCCGCGCTCGCGGCGCCGTTCGATGTCGGCGTCCATGCGTGCCGCCTGCTCGGCGGCATCCGTCAATTCCACGTAGCCGTTCGCGAGTTCGACGTTGCCGGCGAAGACCTCGAAGCGGTCGGCAACCCGCGGGTTCGCCGGGCAGAGGCGCGCGAGCGCGGCCTGGCTCGCGGGGTAATGCCGGATGACCGTCAATTCGTCCGGCGCGAGCGCGTCGGCGACGCGCGTGGACATCAGCAGGTCGAGCCAGGTGTCGCGGTCGTCGCCGAGCGATGCCGCCAGTGCCTCGTCGGCACCGGCGGCGCGCGCGAGGGCGGCCACCGGATCGGTGAGCGGATCGACGCCGGCATGCGCGATGAACGCATCACGGTAGTCGATCACGGTGGCCAGCAGCGCGTCGGCGTCGCGGTCGAGCGCGTGGCGGATGAGCCCGAGCGTGTCGGCGATGATGGCGTCGAGGCCGAAATCGTGCCGGTACCACTCGATCATCGTGAATTCGCGAAGGTGCCGGCGCCCGTGCTCGCCCGCGCGAAACACGCGGCAGATCGAGTAGATGTCGGGGTAGCCGTCGGCAAGCAGCCGCTTCATCGCGAACTCGGGTGACGTGTGCAGGTAGCCGCCGCCGACGGGAACGCTTTCGATGTTCGGGTCGGTCACTCCGGCGCCGACCAGTGCGGGCGTGTCGACGGCGAGCACGCCGTGGCGATCGAAGTAATCGCGTGTGCGGGCGAGGAGTGCCGATCGCCGGGCCGCTGCCGCGGGCCCCGACGACGGTCGCCAGTCAGTCACCGCCGGCTCCGTGCGTGCCGATGCGCTGGCCGACCCGCACCGGCGCGCCCGGCACAAGCTCGCTCGACCAGGCGCCGGTGCCGGCCGGCGCGAGGACGATCACGGTCGAGCCCATGTTGAACCAGCCGAGCAGCGCGCCCTTCGCGACGGGTGTCGGTGCCGCATCCAGGTCGATGTCGTCCACCACACCGCGCCTGCGTGGCCGGATCTCACCCGTCCACGGGGTCGAGATCGAGCCGACGTTCAGCGCGCCGACGAAAATCACGGCGATCGGGCCGTGCCCGGTGGTGAAATGCAGCACCAGCCGCTCGTTGCGGCGAAACAATCCGCGCAGTCGACCGACCGTTGCTTCGTTGACGCTGAACAGGTCGCCGGGCACGTAGTGTGCTGCGACCAGTTCGCCGTCGACGGGCATGTGCACGCGATGATAGTCGTGCGGCGCAAGGTACAGGGTTGCAAAGCGGCCACCGTTGAACGCATCCGCGGCGTCGAGGTCCACGGCCAGCAGGTCGCGCAGCGTGTACGACAGGCCCTTCGCCTGGAATATCGCGTCGCGATCGATCGTGCCGGCCGCACTGACGCGCCCGTCGACCGGCGATACGAGCGCCTCCGGCGCCGGGTCGATCGGCCGCATCCCGTCGACGAGTTTGCGCGTAAAGAACGCATTGAGCGTCGGGAAGTCGACCGGGGTTCGACCCGCGGCTTCGTCCAGGTTCACGTCGAACAGCCGGGTGAACGCGCCGATCAGCGCATTCTTCACGCGCACGTTCCGAACGCGGGCGAGCCGGTGGACGAGCGCCGTCAGCGCGTAGCGCGGCATGAGGTACTGCAGAATGACGAAAGCGCGTGCCAGCATGTCAGTCGTCGTTGCTCCGTGTGTCCAGTGTCGTGACCAGCGTGTTGCCGGACCAGAGTTCGAGGGTCACGACGTTTGTCGGTCCGGCGGGCCGCATCAGCATCAGGTGCTTGCCGCCGGGTTCCAGTCTCACTTCGCCGCCGGGCGGGATCGTCAGCACGTCGATCGGCCGCATGCGCGACACGCCGTCTTCAATCCGGGTCTCGTGCATGTCGACGCGTTCGAACTGCGGACTCGACACGCCGGTGATCGTGATCGTTTCGCCGGTGTGGTTCTTCAACGTGAAGTAGCCGGCGCTCATGCCGCCTTCGGTCCGCGGCGGCGTTACGCGTACGTCACTCGCGACGAGCGATCCGGTTTCGTCGTGACCGCAGGCGCCCGCACCCGCGATCAGCAGCATCAGCAGGATCCGCTTCACCGCAGGAGCCCCGGCAGGTCGTGCACGTAGTTCTTCGCCGTGTGCGGCGAACTGAACAATGCGCGCATCGCCCCGTTCGGGTCGACGAGCAGCACGACGGACGAGTGGTCGACCGTGTACGCCACCGGGTCGTCGCCGACCCTGGCGAAGTAGATGCCGAGCGCGTCGGTCAGCGTTCGCAGTTCCGCGAGGTCACCGGTGAGGCCGACGTGGCCGTCGCCGAAACTCGCAACGTAGCGCGCGAGTTGTTCCGGCGTGTCGCGCTCCGGGTCGACGCTGACGAGTACGATGCGCGGCAGCGGGTCCTGGCCGGCGGCCTCGAGCCGGGATTGCGCGCGCGCCAGTGTCTGCAGCGTCAGCGGGCAGACGTCGGGGCAGTGCGTGAAGCCGAAGAAGACGAGATCCCACTGGCCGCGAAATACGCCCGTGTCCACCTCGCGGCCGTCCTGGTCGACGAGTTGCACGTCGGGCAGGGGCTTCGGCGCGGGCAGCACGGTCGCGGTCAGTGGCGCCGACCGGCGCTCCCGCTGCTCGATGGCGAGAAACAGGCCGACGGCCAGTGCGATGCCGAGAAGGACAGCGACGATGAGATTTCGGGGCTGCATGTGTAGAACTGCGGATGGGCCGGGCGCGCAATTCTAGCGTTTCTCACGTCGTAGCGCTCGGTCCGCAGGGCGGCGCGTTTCGCCGGACGCCCGCGCGTGAAATAATTGCCCGTTGACACGTTCCCGCACACCAGAGATGCCCCAGAACACGGACACCCAGGCGCCCGCGCACGTCGAGGCACTGATCCGGCATTGCGCCGATCGGCTCGATGACGCCGGGCTGACGTTCGGCCACGGTACCGACAACGCGCTCGACGAAGCCGCCTGGCTGGTGTTCGGCGCGCTCGGCCTCGACCACGCGGATGCCGGCAGCGCCTATCACCGGCCGGTGACGCGGCGGGAGCGGGACGACGTCGAGGCGCTGCTCGCGCGTCGCATCGAGGATCGGACGCCGCTCGCGTACCTGTTGCGACAGGCATGGTTCGCCGGCCTCGAGTTCTACGTCGACGAGCGCGTGCTGGTGCCGCGCTCGCCGATCGCCGAGCTCATCGCCGAGCGCTTCGCACCCTGGGTCGATGCGGACAGGGTGCGGCGGATCGCCGACGTCGGCACCGGCAGCGGCTGTATCGCCGTCGCGCTGGCGTACGCGTTCCCCGATGCGCAGGTGGATGCGCTCGACATCTCGGCCGATGCCCTGGCGGTGGCGGCGATCAACGTCGAACGGCACGGGCTGGCGGGGCGCGTACGGCCTGTCGAGTCGGACCTGTTCGACGCCGTGCGGGGAACGGCATACGACCTGGTCGTCGCAAACCCTCCTTATGTCGACGCCGCCGACATGGCGTCGCTGCCGGCGGAATTCCGGCACGAACCCGAGCTCGGTCTCGCGTCCGGGCGCGACGGGCTCGACGCGGTGCGCCGCATCCTGGCGGAGGCGCGGTCGCGGCTCGCGGACGGCGGCGTCCTGGTCTGCGAGGTCGGCAACAGCCAGCCGGCGCTCGAGGCGGCGTTTCCGGGGCTTGCATTTACGTGGCTCGAGTTCGAGCATGGCGGCCACGGCGTATTCTTGCTCGGGAAGGACGACCTTCCCGGCGCGACAGGGGATTGAAAGCGGTGTCAGGCAACAGTTACGGCAAATTGTTCGTGGTCACGACGTTCGGTGAGAGCCACGGTCTCGCGCTCGGCTGCGTCGTCGACGGCTGCCCGCCGGGCCTGCCGCTCACGGAAGCCGATATCCAGGGCGACCTCGATCGCCGGCGCCCCGGCCGCAACCGGCACACCACGCAGCGCAACGAGCCGGACCAGGTCCGCATCCTGTCCGGCGTGTTCGAGGGGCTGACGACGGGCACGCCGATTGGCCTCTTGATCGAGAACACGGACCAGCGCTCGCACGACTACGGCGATATCAAGGACAAGTTCCGGCCCGGGCACGCGGATTACACCTACCAGCAGAAATACGGCATTCGCGACTATCGCGGCGGCGGCCGCTCATCGGCGCGCGAAACCACGATGCGCGTGGCGGCGGGCGCGATCGCGCGCAAGTACCTGGCAACGCGGCTCGGCGTGCAGGTGCGGGGCTACCTGTCGCAGCTCGGGCCGATCCGTCTCGAAGCCACGGACCTGGATGCGATCGACGGCAATGCGTTCTTCTGCGCCGATCCGTCGCGGCTGGCGGAGCTCGATGCCTTCATGGATGAATTGCGCGAGGCGGGCGATTCGATCGGCGCGAAGATCACGGTCGCGGCACAGAACGTGCCGGTCGGTCTCGGCGAGCCGGTGTTCGACAAGCTGGAGGCGGACCTCGCCAAGGGCCTGATGAGCATCAACGCCGTCAAGGGCGTCGAGATCGGTGCCGGCTTCGCGGCCGTCGAGCAGCGCGGCAGCCAGCACCGCGACGAGCTCTCGGCGTCGGGGTTCAGCAAGAACGACGCGGGCGGCACGCTCGGCGGCATCTCGTCCGGGCAGGACATACTCGCGAGCATTGCGCTCAAGCCGACGTCGAGCGTGTCGGTTTCGGGTAAAACGATTGACAGGAGCGGCAAGGCGACGGATATCGTCACGAAGGGGCGGCACGACCCCTGCGTCGGCCTGCGGGCGACGCCGATCGCGGAAGCTATGGTGTCGTTGACGCTGATCGATCATTATTTGCGACACCGCGCACAGAATGCGGACGTGCGCTCGGATACACCGATAATCACGGCGCGCGGGAGCGGGCCGAAGACTTGAACGTACGGCCGCCGCCAGGCGCCGGCGCGAGCGAAACACCACAAGGATTCACCGGAGCGATGCCAGAAAAGTTCGATGTCGCGGTCGTCGGGGCAACCGGCGCCGTCGGCGAAGTCATGCTGTCGATTCTTGCCGAGCGCAAGTTTCCCGTCGGCAAGGTCCATGCACTGGCCAGTGAGCGTTCGCTGGGCCGTGACGTGGAGTTCGGCCGGAAATCCCTGCCGGTCGAGGATCTCGCCACGTTCGATTTCAGCAAGGTGCAGCTGGGCCTGTTTTCGGCCGGCGGTTCCGTCTCGGCAGAGTTCGCGCCGAAAGCGGCGGCGGCCGGGTGTATCGTCGTCGACAACACGTCGCACTTCCGTTACGACGACGACATCCCGCTGGTCGTCCCGGAGGTCAATCCGGACGCCATCGCGCAGCACGCGAATCGCGGCATCATCGCGAACCCGAATTGTTCGACGATCCAGATGGTCGTCGCGCTGAAGCCGATTTACGACGCCGTCGGCATCGAGCGCATCAACGTCGCGACCTACCAGGCGGTTTCCGGCGCCGGGCGGAGCGCGGTCGAGGAACTGGTGCGCCAGACGTCGCTGCTCATGAACGGCCGGCCCGTCGATCTCGCGGACGGAGTCAAGCAGATCGCCTTCAACGCGGTGCCGCACATCGACGTGTTCCAGGACAACCGCTATACGAAGGAAGAGATGAAGATGGTCTGGGAAACGCGGAAGATCCTGGGCGATGCGGACATCCTCGTGAACCCGACGGCGGTACGAATCCCTGCGTTTTACGGGCATTCCGAGGCCGTGCACATCGAAACCCGCGATAAGATATCCGCGGCGGATGTGTGCGAATTGCTGCGGAATGCGCCCGGGATCACGCTGATGGACGGCGTGAAACAGGGCGCCTACCCGACGGCCGTGACGGAGGCGTCCGGGCACGATCCGGTGTTCGTCGGACGGGTTCGCGAGGACATCTCGCACCCGCGCGGTATCAATCTCTGGGTGGTGTCGGACAACATACGTAAGGGCGCGGCTCTAAATAGCGTCCAAATTGCTGAAATATTGGCAAAAAACTATCTATAAGCTATAGTGCGCAGGCAATCGCGCCGGCTGCTGCACCGCGACGGAATGGGGGTCGTGCAGTCGGCTTTTGCGGTTGCCCCGGGGAGTTGGAGAAACACTATGCCGCGAAGTCTTACTCGTATCTCGCTTGCACTCTGTTTGCTGGTGGCGGGCGAGGTGTGGGCACTGGGACTGGGCGAAGTTCGTCTCGCATCCGCACTGAACGAGCCGCTGCGAGCCGACATCGAATTGCTCGCGGGATCCCCGGAGGAGTTGCAGAACCTCCAGGTCGCACTGGCCTCCGCCGAGACCTTCAACCGCTACGGCATTGACCGCCCGTTTTATTTGCAGAACCTGACCTTCGAGGTCGTTCGCACCGGCCGCGCCGACGGCAATGTCGTCAGGGTACGGTCGCAGGCGCCGATGACCGAGCCGTTCCTGACGTTCCTGGTCGAGGCCACGTGGTCGAACGGCCGCCTGCTGCGCGAATACACGGTGCTGCTGGACCCGCCGACCTTCGCGCCACGCCCCGAGACGCCCGCGCAGCCGCAGGTCACCGCGCCGGTGCGGTCGGCACCGGCCGACAGCGGCCGCATCGAACGCGAGCCGGAACCGGCACCCGCCACCCGGTCCCAGGCCGCGCCGACGCGGCCCGCGCCGAGCAGGCCGGCGACGACGGCCAGCGAGCCGAAGCCTGAGCCGCCGCGCGATTCGACGCCGTACGACGCCTCGGCGGGCGGCGACTACTCGGTCGCGCGCGGCGAGACCCTGTGGGGTATCGCGAGTTCCGTCCGCCCGGACAGCCGGCTGACGATGAACCAGACGATGATCGCGATCTACGAGGCCAACCCGGAGGCCTTTGGCGGCAATATCAATGTCCTCAGGGCCGGCGCGCGCCTTCGGATCCCGAGTGCCGACGAGATTCACCGGATCGACCGATCCGCCGCGCTCAGCGAGGCCCAGCGCCACAATGCGGCATGGGGTGGCGGCTCGGCGGCGGTTTCCGCGCCTGCCGTCACCACGACGCCGCCGGTCACCGAGTCGCGGCCCAGCCTGACGCTGGTGCCGCCGGACGACGAGCCGGCCGACCCTGGACTCGGTGTCGATACCGGCATCGTGCCGGACGAGATCGACGAGGAACCGCTCAGCCGGGAGCAGGAGATCGAGAGCCGCATCGCGGAGATCGAGGCGGAAGTGGCGGAACAGCCGTCGCTGATCAGCATCCACGACAACGAACTCGCGAACCTGCGGCAGGAACTCGCCGATATTCGCGGCGAGGTCTACGAGCCGCCGGCAGAGGAAATCCTCGACGAACCTTTCGTCGACGACGAGATTCTCGCTGACGACTCCCCGGAAGCGCCGGCCGACGGCGACCTGTTCCCGGAATTCGACGAAACCACGGCCGACGACGAGGCGGAGACCACGGCGGAGCCTTCGCCACCGCCGCGCCGCAGCTCGCGCGACGAGTCGTTGCTCGACAAGATCATCGGCCTGGCCACGAACCTCTGGGTTGGGCTCGGTGTCGCGCTGTTGCTGGTCGTCGGTATCCTCGTCTGGTTCATGCGCCGGGGCGGCGGTGACGAGCCCGACGCCTGGAGTTCACGGCTCGATGCGGATGACGCGCCGGGCGAGTCCCTGACGGGCACAGAATCGCTTCGCGCGCCGAGCCGCGGCGACGAATCGATTGTCGTGGTGGAGCAGAGCGGCCGCTTCAAGTCGACCGCCGACACGCTGGAGGCCGAGGCGCCGTCGTTTGCCGAGTCCGACGACGAGACCGGTACGTTCGGCTCGCTGGAAGACACGTTCAGCAGCGAGACGGCCGTCAATCTCGACCAGTCCGACCCGATCGCGGAGGCGGACTTCCACATGGCCTACGGTCTCTACGACCAGGCCGCGGATCTCATCAACGGTGCGCTGCAGGCCGAGCCGAAACGCCAGGACCTGCTCACGAAACTGTGCGAAATCTATTTCGTCTGGGGCAATCGCGACTCGTTCGTCGATGCCGCGGAGCGGCTGCGTGGCGTTACCGGCGGCCAATCCGAGGACTGGGACAAGATCGTCATCATGGGCCAGCAGATTGCGCCCGATGCCGAGATGTTCGCGGGCGCGGACGTGGCCGGCGCGACCAAGGCCGTGGATCTCGCGTTCGACGATGATGCGGAGGGTGGTGCCGGCGCGCTCGACATGGATTTCGGCACCGATGGCGGCGACGACGATGACGTCATCGACCTCGGCGGAGGCGAAGACGACGGCGTCGACTTCCTGTTTGATGAGGGCGGAGAGACGGCGTCGCTGTCCGGCACGCAGAAGACGGTGGAGATGCCGGCCGCGGACCCGACCGTCGAGTCGCCGACCATCGAGGACCAGTTCGCAGACTTGGGAGGAACGAACGAGCTGCCGTCGCTGGACATCGACCTGGGCGAGGCATCCGATTCTTCCGGGCAGCCCGCCGACGCGACGGCCGAGATCGACCTCGACGACCTCGGGCTCGACGTCGACAGCCTGGCGGAGACGGAGCTGGCGTCACTGGACGACCTGGATGACGACGACGTGACGGAACTCGCGTCGCTCGACGATCTCGACGCGACCGGCACCAACGAGTCGCTCGACGAGCAGGAGATCACCGGCAAGAACCCGCAGGTCGACCCCGATGACACGGGGCTGATGGAAGCGTTCGACGTCGACGACGACTTCGCGCGTTCGCGCACGGGCATGCGCTTCGCCGTGGACGAGACCGGCCAGAACCCGGTGATGGACCCGGCCGAGGAAACCGACGCAGCGATCGATGAGGACCTGCTGGCGGCGACTGGCCGGACGCAGATCCTGAGCGAGGACTTCGCCGTCGAAACGATGTCCGACGACAGCAAGGCGGGCCTCGGCGACGACGACGCAACGATGCTCGCGAGCAGCCTGGTGGACGAAGACTTCGATTACGCGAAGACGGAAGCGCTGCCTGCCGATGCCTACGCCGGCGACGATACGGCGGAAACGCCCGCGCTCGGCAGCACCGACGTCGACCTGGATCTCGACGACCTGACGACCGCGCTGAAGCTCAGCGAAGATGGTGACACGGTCGAGCAGCCGAGGGACGACGCGACCGTGGAACAGCTGCGTCCGAAAGTGGACGACGACGACACGGTCGAAACGCTGGGCTTTGCGCCGGAGGATCTTTCGGACGAACTCAACGACGCCCGGACGATGACCGAGGTCGGCACGAAGCTGGATCTCGCACGCGCCTACGTGGACATGGGCGACCCGGCGGGCGCCCGCAGCATCCTGGAAGAGGTGCTGGACGAGGGCGACGAGGGCCAGCGCCAGCAGGCGCAGAAACTGCTCGACTCACTGCCGTCCTGACCGGCGACTTCGCCCGCCGGCAACGGCCAGGCTGACGGGGCCGCCGCTTGCGCATCGCCATCGGCATCGAGTACGACGGGACGGCCTACAACGGCTGGCAGCGGCAGCGCTCCGGGCACGGCGTGCAGGCCGTGATCGAGAAGGCGGTCGCGACCGTCGCCGACCACGAGCTCGAGGTGCATGCCGCGGGCCGCACCGACACCGGCGTCCACGCCAGCGGGCAGGTCGCGCATTTCGACACCCGAAGCACACGGACGGAACGCGGCTGGCTCCTCGGCATCAACAGCAACCTTCCCGGCGACGTCAGCGTCGGCTGGGTGCGGCCGGTGGACGATGGCTTCCACGCGCGCTTTTCGGCCACCGAGCGGCACTACCGCTACGTGATCCTGAACCGCTTGGTGCGCTCCGCGCTGCTTCGCGACCGCGTCTGGTGGCTGCATCCGCCACTGGACACGGAACGGATGCAGGCGGCGGGCGAGCGACTGCTCGGCGAGCACGATTTCTCGACGTTCCGGGCGGCCGGATGCCAGGCACGAACCGCGGTGCGCCACCTGCGTGCCGTCGACGTACGCCGCGACGGAGAGTTCGTCACGATCGACGTGCGTGCGGACGCATTCCTGCAGCGGATGGTGAGAAACATCGTCGGTACGCTGGCCGCCGTCGGCTCGGGCGAACGCGAGGTCGGGTGGGTGGCGGACCTCCTGGCGGCGAGGGACCGGACGCTGGCCGGCGTCGCGGCGCCGGCACAGGGCCTGACGCTCGTCGGCGTCAGTTACCCGCCGCATTTCGGTATTCCGGCTGGTGGCAATAGCTGAACGGAGTCCCTACCATACGCCCATGAGCTGGTTCGAAAAATTGATGCCATCGCGCATCAGCACCGAGAAGCGCACGCGCTCCGTGCCGGAAGGCGTCTGGATCAAGTGCCCGGCATGCGATGCACAACTTTATCGCAACGAACTCGAGCGCAACCTGTACGTGTGCCCGAAGTGCGCGCACCACATGCGCATCGGCGCGCGCGATCGGCTGGACTACTTCCTGGACCCGGACTCGCAGAACGAGATCGCACCCGGTCTCGAGCCCGAGGATCCGCTGAAGTTCCGCGACAGCAAGCGCTACCGCGACCGTATCGTGGCGGCGCAGAAGAAGACCGGTGAAAAGGACGCGCTCGTGGCCGTGACCGGCGCGTTGCTGGGCCGCCCGGTTGTCGCGTGCGCGTTCGAGTTCTCCTTCATGGGCGGGTCGATGGGGTCAGTCGTCGGCGAGCGCTTTTCGCGGGCCGCCGGCGTCGCCGCCGAGCACAAGATGCCGTTAATTTCATTCTCGGCAAGTGGCGGGGCGCGCATGCAGGAAGCCCTGTTCTCACTGTTGCAGATGGCCAAGACGTCGGCGGCGCTCGCCCGTCTCGGCCGGGTGCCGGTGCCGTACGTATCGGTGCTGACCGATCCGACGACGGGCGGCGTGTCCGCGAGCCTGGCAATGCTGGGTGATGTGAACATCGCCGAGCCGGGAGCGCTGATTGGTTTCGCCGGCCCGCGTGTCATCGAGCAGACGGTGCGCGAAACCTTGCCGGAGGGGTTCCAGCGCAGCGAGTTCCTGCTCGATCACGGCGCCGTGGACATGATCGTCGACCGTCGCAAGATGCGTGAGGAAATCGCCGACCTGCTCGCGAAGCTGGAAAAACGCCCGGCGCCCGTCACGAAGTAGCGCGCGTGCGCGAACCCGAAATGTCGGCGGGCAGCGACTCCCTCGCAGGCTGGCTGGCTCGCATCGAGTCCTGGTCGCCGAGCGAAATCGTGCTCGGGCTGGAACGGGTGCACGACGTGCTCGGGCGCCTGCAGCCACGATTGCCGGAAACGGTGCTGACGGTCGGCGGGACCAACGGCAAGGGTTCATCCGTCGAGCTGGCCCAGTCGCTGTGCACGGCCGGTGGATTCGTTACCGGCGCCTACACGTCCCCGCACATTTCCGACTACAACGAACGCATTCGCGTCGGCGGGAAGGCCGTCGACGACGCCGGCATCGTCGCGGCCTTCGAGGTCGTGGACCGTGCGCGCGGCGACGTGCCGCTGACCTACTTCGAGTTTGGGACGCTCGCCGCGCTGCAGGTGTTCGCGGAGCGCGGGGTCGAGGTTGCGGTGCTCGAGGTCGGCATGGGCGGGCGCCTCGACGCGGTGAATGCCGTCGAACCCACGGCGGCGCTGATCACGAACGTGTCGCTGGACCACATGGCGTGGCTGGGCAGCGACGTCGAGGCGATCGGCGCGGAGAAGGCAGGAATTCTGCGCGCCGGCAAGCCGGGCGTGTTCGCGTCGGCGGCCGTGCCGGCGTCGGTGCGGCGGATCGCCGACGAACTCGGCGCGGACCTCCGCGTGGCCGGCGAGGATTTCGGGGCCGAACGACACGGGGATCGGTGGTCCTGGTGGGGCCGTGAGCGGCGGCTCGACGGGCTCGTCGCGCCCGCGCTGCCGGGTTCGGCACAACGTGCCAACGCGGCGGGCGTGTTCGCGCTGCTGGAAGCCGCGGGCCTCGGCGGACTCCTCGAGGGTGAAAGTGTGAACGCGGCGCTCGCGGCGCTCTCGTTGCCCGGGCGCCTGCAGCACGTCACCGACACGCACCGGTGGCTGCTGGACGTGGCGCACAACCCGGCCGCAGCGGGTGTCCTGGCCGCGGCGCTCGCGGAAATGCCGGCCGCATCGCCGACGGTCGCGGTCATCGGCATGCTGGACGACAAGGACGTCGAAGACGTCGTCGGGCCGCTGGCGCCGACCGTCGATCGATGGATAGCGATGACCGCGGACAGTCACCGTGCGCTGCCGGCGGAGGAACTCGCGCGCCGCGTCGCCAATGCCACGGGCCGTGCCTGCCTCGAGGCGCCGACGACGGAAGAAGCCCTGGGGGCCGCGAGGGCGTTCGCCGGGCCGGCAGGGCGCATCGTCGTGACCGGGTCGTTCTACGCGGTCGGTCCCGTACTCCGGGCGCTTTCGCTATACTCGCCCCCGCAAGGGCAAGCCAATGATGGATAGAGCTTTGAAGGAACGCATAATCGGCGCCGTCGTGCTGGTGGCGCTGGTCGTACTGGTCGTGCCCGTCTTCCTGGACGGGCCGCCGGCCGAACAGCAGGTGTTGTCCGAGCGCGTGCCGCTGCCTGGACAGGACGAGAGCCAGACGCAGACGGTCGTGCTCGACCGGAACCGCACCGAGCCGGTACCCGCCGGGCCCTCGGCCCGCAACGAGCCGGCGGCCGAGTCGCCGCCCGCGGCGTCGGCGTCGGACACACCGGCGCCAGCCCCGGAAACCGCCGCTGCGCAGGCGGAGACCGTGACGGAAAGCCCGGCCCCGGCCGAGCAAGCCGAGGAACCGGCGCCCGCGGCGGAATCGCCGTCGCCCGCGGCGTCGTCCACCGGGATGTTCGCCGTTCAGCTCGGCAGCTTCTCGAACCGCGAGAACGCGGAGACGCTCGCGGCGGACCTGCGGCAGAAGGGCTTTGCGGCGTTCCTGAGCCAGCTCAGCACGTCCGGCGGCTCGTTGCAGCGCGTGCGCATCGGGCCGCTCGCCGACCGCGAAGCGGCGGAGCGCGTCGCGGCGCAGCTCGCCAGGGCCGGCTACGAAGGGCAGGTCGTACCGCATCCATGAGGAACCGGAGGCACGCACGGCGCGCGGGAATTTATGCCTGCGCGCACCGGGTGTTCTGCTAGAATCTGCCGCCTGAAGTCCCCGTCGCCAGCCGGATCCGCCCCCGCCACGAAAGATGCCGATCGTCGACATTGTCATTGCCGTCGCAGTCGTCACTTCGATTGTCGTCGGCTTCGTGAGGGGGTTCATCAAGGAGGCGGTGTCCATCGCTTCGTTGCTGCTCGCCGTCTGGGCCGCACTGTACTTCGGGCCCGTGATCGGCAACGTGTCCGAGTCTTGGCTGGGTGCCGAAGAGCTGCAGACCTGGTTCGGGCGCATTCTCGTTTTTGCGGTCGTTCTCGCCGCGGGCGGTCTGCTCGGATGGTTGCTGTCGAAGCTGGTACGTATCTCGGTGCTATCGGGAACCGATCGCCTGTTGGGGTCGTTGTTCGGCGCGTGCCGCGGCATCATCCTTCTGGCGGTTTTCGTGCTCGGCGGAGAGTTCGCGGGTTTTGCAAACGATGCGTGGTGGCAGGATTCGCTGTTGATCCCGCACGTCGAAGTCGTGGCCGACTGGATCGCCGAAATGGCGCCGCAGGGCCTGGAAATGATTACGCCGAAAGCGCCGGCGGAGAGCCTTCCCGTCGAATTGCCGACGGTGACATAACGTCCACAAGGGACTGGATAAACGGAGTGTCGTATGTGTGGCCTGGTCGGAATCGTCAGCAGCCAGCCCGTCAACCAGGCGTTGTATGACGCGCTGACCGTCATGCAGCACCGCGGCCAGGATGCCGCGGGAATCGTGACCTGGAGCGAGGACGGCCTGCATTCGCGGAAGAGCAACGGGCTCGTCCGCGATGTCTTCCAGCAGCGCCACATGCTGCGTCTTGCCGGCAACGTCGGCATCGGCCACGTGCGGTACCCGACTGCCGGTGGTGCGCAGTCGACGGAAGCGCAGCCGTTCTACGTTAACTCGCCGTACGGCATCTGCCTCGCGCATAACGGCAACCTCACGAACCACGACGAGCTGACGGATCTGCTGACGCGCAAGGACCGCCGCCACCTGAGCACGACGTCCGATTCCGAGGTGCTGCTGAACGTGTTCGCGCACGAGCTGCATGTCCGCGCGAACGGCCGGCCGACGCCGGAGCAGGTGTTCGGCGCCGTGGAGGCGGTGCACAAGCGCTGCCGCGGCGGTTATGCCGTGGTCGCGATGATCCTGGGCTTCGGCATCGTCGCGTTTCGCGACCCGAACGGCATCCGGCCGCTCGTGCTGGGCTGCCGAGACCAGGGCGGGGAGGTCGACTACATGGTGGCGTCGGAAAGCGTCGCGCTCGACGTGCTGCAGTTCGAGCGCATGCGTGACGTGCAGCCGGGCGAGGCGCTGTACATCGAAAACAGCGGCACGCTGCATTCGCACAAGTCCGACAGCGAGGCGCGGCACACGCCGTGCATCTTCGAATACGTGTATTTCGCGCGCCCGGACTCGATCCTGGACGACATCTCGGTCTACAAGGCGCGCCTGCGCATGGGCGAGGAGCTGGCCGGCAAAATCGTTCGCGAGTTCCCGGACCACGACATCGACGTCGTCATCCCGATCCCGGACACGAGCCGCACGTCGGCGTTGCAGGTGGCGTACCACCTCGGCGTGAAGTACCGCGAGGGCTTCATCAAGAACCGCTACATCGGGCGCACGTTCATCATGCCGGGGCAGGCCGAGCGCACGAAGTCGGTGCGGCGGAAGCTGAACGCCATCGATCTCGAGTTCCGGCGCAAGAACGTACTGCTGGTCGACGACTCCATCGTGCGGGGCACGACGTCGCGGCAGATCATCAAGCTGGCGCGGGAAGCGGGCGCGAACAAGGTCTACTTTGCGTCGGCGGCGCCGCCGGTGCGTTGCCCGAACGTCTACGGCATCGACATGCCCGCCGCGTCGGAGCTGATTGCCAACGGCCGCAGTGTCGAAGAGGTCCAGGAGGCGATCGGCGCGGATCGACTGATCTACCAGGACCTGCACGGCCTGATCCGGTCCGTGCGTCACGACAATTCAGCCATTACCGAATTTGATACTTCCTGTTTCTCCGGCGAGTATGTGACCGGCGATGTGACACCGGAATACCTGGGTGTACTGGAAAAACGCAGAAACGACGCCGCGAAGCTCGCGCGCGAAGAAAAGCGCCAGGGCGTGCACGCGGTCGTGGGGCTGTAGTACGGCCGTCCCGGCGAGCGACGGCAGTCGCCGGGCGCCATGAGCGTTCGTTTCATGATCATCGACGGCGAAGCAGATTTCCGCACGCTGCTCATGCACCATGTCACGACCCACTGGCCGGATGCGAACATCACGGCGTACGACCCGACCACGGTCGGCTATTTGCCGGACGCTTTTTCCGGGGCGGGTAACGACCTCATCCTGCTCGGCGATCGCGTCGGCGACCGCGACGGCGTCGATATACTCCGGCAGTTCCGCAAAGTCCGCGGGTTTCCGCCGGTCGCGTACTTCGGGGGCGCCGAGGACAAGCCCGTTGCGGTGAAGGCCGGCGCCGATGCGTTCTTCACGCGCGACAGGGTGCACCACGATACGTTCGTCGTGCGGTTGAGCGAGTTGCTCGCGGCGAACCGGCGAACGGTCACCACGGGCTCGCTGTTCGTCGGCGACGTCGCCGCCGGTGTGAATCCACTGATCCGCGGCTACCGGTTCATTCGCAAGCTCGGCACGACGGAGCACTCGTCGGTGTACCTCGCGGAACGGGAGTCATCGGGCCAGCGCGTGGTCCTGAAGGTGCTCCGGCAAATCCCGGACGCGTCGGACGGCGTCGGCGCCTTCGACCGGTTTCTGCAGGAGTACGAGCTGATCGCCGAGCTGGCGCACCCGAACATCGTGCGCATCTTCGATCTCGGCGTCGGCGACGACCACGCGCACATCGCGATGGAATACCTCGATGGCGGCGACCTGCGGGAACGGATGGCACGCGGCCTGACGGAATCGTCCGCCGTGCGCTACTTCCGGCAGATGGCGAGCGCGCTGGCCGAGATCCACAAGGTAGGCATCCTGCACCGGGACCTGAAGCCGGCGAATGTGATGCTGCGCTCGGACGATACCGTTGCGCTGATCGACTTCGGCCTGGCGAAGCGGCTACGCCTTGCCATGGAGTTGACCGACAGCGGCGAGATCTTCGGCACGCCGTACTACATGAGCCCGGAGCAGGGGCACGGCGGCACCGTGGACGCCCGCAGCGACATCTACAGCCTCGGCGTCATCTTCCACGAGATGCTCACCGGCGTGAAACCGTACCAGGCGGAGTCCGCAATGGGCATCATCTATCAGCACGCCAGGGCGCCGATCCCGCTGCTGCCGGCGCGCGTCGCGCGCTACCAGGCGCTGCTGAACATGATGCTGGCCAAGCAGCCGGAGGACCGCCTGCAGTCGGCAGCGGAGATACCGGAATGGCTGTGACCGTTCCCGAACCCATCGCGCGGTTTCTGGCGGTACCCACGCCGGACGGTTGGGTCGCCGAGGCGACGGCCCGATTGCCCGAACTGCTGCTGGATCACGCGAATTGCGAGCTGAAGGCCGCGTCGACCGCGCTCGGCTTCCTGTACCGATACCCGGAACGGACGACACTCGCGCAGCGGATGTCGCGACTGGCCCGCGAGGAACTGCGGCATTTCGAGCAGGTCCGCGCGCTCATGTCGGAGCGCCAGATCCCGTTCCGGCGCCTCAGCGCATCGCGTTACGCAGGCCGGTTGCGGGACGCGGTTCGTGCGACGGAGCCTCACAAGCTGATCGACATGCTGTTGGTCGGTGCGCTGATCGAGGCGCGGTCCTGCGAACGATTCGCCCGCGTGGCGCCGGTGCTGCCGCCGGACCTCGGCCGCTTCTACGCCGGGCTGCTGGCGTCCGAGGCGCGGCATTTCTCGCATTACCTCGCGTTCGCGCGGGAGGAGGCGGCCTGCGGGGACGGCATCGACGCGCGGCTCACCGAACTGCGCGACCTCGAGGCGGCGCTCGTCACCGAACCGGACCCGGACTTCCGCTTCCACAGCGGCGTGCCGCAATAAGGCCTACCGCGGCATTTCGTCCAGCGAATATCCGCCCGCGTCCCAGCGCACGACGCTGCCCTGGTCGTACCAGTCGCCAAGGACGATGCGGGTCGCATCGTCCCCGTCGAGGTCGAAGCGATGCACGGCGGGACGGTGCGTATGGCCGTGCAGGATCGTCCGAACGCCGTGTTCGCGCATCGCATCGCGGATCGCGCCCGGATTCACGTCCGCGATGTCCTCGGACAGCGTCGCGGTGCGCGCCTGGCTCTCGGTGCGGGCGCCGGCCGCGATGGCGAGTCGCACTTCCAGCGGTTTTTCGAGCATCGCGGCCTGCCACTGCGGGTTGCGAGTCATTGCCCGCACGTGCTGGTACTCGACGTCGTCGGTGCACCAGGCGTCGCCATGGCTCAGCAGGACCGACTCGCCATAGAGGTCTACGACGGTCGGGTCCTCGAGGATCCGGACGCCGGTCTCCGCGGCGAATCCGTGGCCGATCATGAAGTCCCGGTTGCCGTGCATGAAGTACACCGGGACGCCGGCGTCGCTGACGCCGCGGATTGCGTCTTTCATGGCGCCATAGTGCGGATTCGGGTCGTCGTCACCGACCCAGGATTCGAACAGGTCGCCCAGGATATACAGGGCTTCAGCCTCGCGCGCCTCGCCGGCAGCGAACGCCAGGAACTGCTCGCCGATGTCCGGCCGGTCGGCCTCGAGGTGCAGGTCGGAGATGAACAACGTCGGCATGCTCCAACCCCGGGTCAATCAACCTGGCGCATGGTCTTGATGACCACGGGCACGAGCGGTGCGTGCTGGTGCTCGCCCTGCGGTCCGACCTCGACCGCGGCGATCCTGTCGACGACGTCCATTCCCTCGATCACGTAGCCGAACACGGTATAGCCCCAGCGGCCATTGACGGGGTCCTTCTGCGGGTCGAGGCGGGCGTTGTCCGCGACGTTGATGAAGAACTGGGAATTCGCCGAGTGCGGGTCATTCGTCCGGGCCATGGCGATCGTGGTGCGCGTGTTGCTCATCGCGTTGCCGGACTCGTTCGGGATCGTCGTCTCGTCCTCGCGCAGCTCGAAGCCCGGCGTGTACCCGCCACCCTGGATCATGAAGTCCGCGATGACGCGATGAAAAATCAGGCCGTCGAAGAACTCCGCGTCGACCAGTTCGAGAAAATGGGCCACGGTGAGCGGGGCCTCTTTCGTCTCGAGCTCCAGCTTGAACGTTCCCTCGGTCGTCACGACCTCGACGTGCGGGTGGGCCCGAACGCGGTCTTCCGCGCCGGCGGCCGCGGCGGCCAGTAGGAGCAGTGCGGTGACTAGCTTTCTCATGGTGTCCTCGATTCCGGCGGATGCCCGGACGCACGATACCAGACCGGGCGCCCGGCGGGGGCCGCCGGTTGCGTTGACTGCCCGCACACCCCCCCGTAGAATTCGCCCCCCGCAGGGCCGGGCAGCGGACCCGGACGCGGGCGGGACGTGGGCGTTCGGGGCATGGCGCAGCCTGGTAGCGCATCTGCTTTGGGAGCAGAGGGTCGCAAGTTCGAATCTTGCTGCCCCGACCATTAACCGGAGATTTGGAGAAGTTTGCGTATTGCGTGAGACAAAGCGCCCGTAGCTCAACCGGATAGAGCATCGGCCTTTGAGTGAGGAGCCTGTGCCGGGAAAGCGAACCGGTACAGTGGACCGCACCATAACGGGGAAACCTCAGCAGCATTGGCTGGTGGCAATCCCGTGGAAACCCGTGGTCTCCTGTGGTGATGGCATGGATAGGAAAGTCCGTGGCTCATCACACGAAGGAAAAAGGCGACCTGGGGGTTCTGAAGGCTCAGCTGGATTTGTTCGAGCAGGGATTCACGGTATGCTGGATCCGAAGCAATATGGATCGAACGTCACGCTGAGGGTAAGGCCCTCCAAGAATGCTCAGGCGGTTGCTGTGAACCATGCCGCCGACTTTCGCGGGGTTCCGTAGAGACTATACGTGCGGCGCCTGGAATGGCGAAGAGATAGTCCAGACCACAAACCCGCGGAAGCGGGGCCGCGAAAGCGGTAGTTGGTAAGCTAAGCCGGCGGTTGCAGGTTCGAGTCCTGCCGGGCGCGCCAGTTCGAACGGGCAGTACGCAAGCAGTAAGATAGACAGGCAGGTAACAAACACTACGGTGGGCGTAGCTCAGTTGGTAGAGCCCCGGGTTGTGATCCCGGTCGTCGTGGGTTCGAGTCCCATCGTCCACCCCAAATTCAGGAATTGCGAGGGCCTCTAGCTCAATTGGTAGAGCAGTGGACTCTTAATCCATTGGTTCGGGGTTCGAGTCCCCGGGGGCCCACCAATTCCTTCACTATCGCGTTCCCTCATGACCCGCCGGTCGCCCGCGAGTCGAACAACGCCGGGTCCAGGTCGAACCTCGACCGCTCCTCGCGCTCTTTCAATCCGAGTTCCCGTTCGAAGATCGCAAGCGCCGCGCGCGCTTCGCCTTCGCCGCGGAAGTTCTCGCCGAGACGATACTTTTTCCCGTCGCGATCCACGGCGCTGATCATGTAGTAGTTGATCGTCTCCGTGCCGCTCTTCGTCTGCATGTTTGATGACTTCTCGAAGCGGACGAAATTGCGCCGGGACAGCGTCTTTCCCGACACCGGCAAGCCGAACCAGCGCCGCGCGCTCCTGATCTCGTCGCCGCGCGCCGTCACGTGCAGCGACTTGCCGATCATCCACGTGGCGGCCAGGCCGACCAGTGCGCCGACGCCGCCGAAGACGCTGCCGAAAACCGGGCTGCCTTCGTGGAAGGCGATGAACCAGCCGGCCGCTGCAAACGAGCCGCCGATCAGCATTGCGGCGCCGTTGCCGACGATCTGCTGCCCCATCGGGTAGATCAGCGTCTTCGTCAGCCCGTCGCGCGTCATTCGGAAGCGGCTGCGCGCGGCCGTCTCGAACACCTCGGACTGGACGCGCGCCGGTGCGCCGGCGCGGCTGTCGCTGATCGACGCGGAGCGCGCGCCGGTGGGGTAAACGGGGATGTCGTAGTCCCGGTCGAGGTTGGTCCCCGGGAGTTCCGCGCGGAGGCTCGCCCGCCACAGGTGATAGCCGTCGCTGGAACGGTCCGCGTCGGCGGCAGACAGCCCTTCCGGAACATCGAAGCGAAACACGATACGCGTGCCGCGCGGCCCGGACTCGGTGTGCGCGACCAGCTCGTCCTGCCACAGGACGTTCTCGCGCCGCGTGCGGTCGTCGCCGCTGCCGGTCTCGTAGCTGTGCACGCAGCTCAGCGTCACGCGGAAGCGCTGGCGGGCGTCCACCGGCCATGCGGTGTCGACGGTGCCCCCGACGTGGCCGCCGATGGCGCCGGGGAACGGGTCGAGCGTGAGCGGCGTCGCGCCGAACCGGCGCCACTCGAGCGTACGCCTGATCGCCCACACCAGCAGACCGATGCCGATCACCGTGAACAGCAGCCCGACGAGGGCGAGGTAGTTTTCGTTTTCGACGACTTCCTCGTACAGCAGGAACGGCAGCGGCGCGGACACGAGGTTCCAAAGCCCGGCGAATGCCCATGCGCCCCACATCGCGGCGCGCGACCCGGAGCGGATGGCCGGGCCTTGCCAGTCCGTGTTCAGGCGCCAGGGCGCGTCCCGGTACTCGGGCGCCTGTGGGTCCGGATCGGCTTTCGCGCGGAACGCCGCGTACAGCATGCCGTAGCCGATGCCGCCGAACAGCAGGAAGAAAATCGACTTGAAGCCGGCGAGCCCCCAGCGAACGTCGCGATCGACGATCGCGTCGGACGGATTCTGCGGGTCGACGTAAACGGTCATCGGGTCTCCGGTCCGCGCGGCCTCGGCAAGCCGGTTGCCGAGGCGTTGCTGGTAGCGGCCGATGTTGTCCGAGCCCCTGGCGAGCTGGACGCGCCCGCCGCTGTAGCGGCGGCCGTCGACGTCGTAGGTGTACGTCGCCCAGGCCTCCCAGGTGTCGCTGTCGTCGCCCGTATGGGTGCGATACCCGCCAGCGCTCACCCGGGCCTCGACCGGGCGCCAGTCGCGCATCGCCGCCGCCGCGGCCAGGTCCGCGCCCACGGACCAGGCCATCCACGTGCCGAAGCCCGCGAACGGCAGCGCAACGAGGCCGAGCAGCAGGCGACCTTTCATGATCGGTGTCTCGTCATCGGGCCGCTCCCGGCGGGTTCGAGGGCTGTTCATGCTAGCGGCGCGGCCCCGGCGGCGCTGTGATCGCCGTCAAGGGGAGGGCACCACGCCGGGCTCCACCATTGCGTGACCATCCGCTATAATCCGTCGGCTGGACGGGTCGGCCGGCGGATTTCGCCGGAGCTCCGCCCCCCGTTGACCCACGGCAGGCGAAAGTGGCGGAATTGGTAGACGCGCTGGCTTTAGGTGCCAGTGGGGCAACCCGTGAGAGTTCGAGTCTCTCCTTTCGCACCAGTCTCAGCACATAACCCGTTGACATATAATGATTTATGCTCACGGCCAGGCCCAGGCAGCCGCCGCGAGCACCATCGAGGAATACAGCGAACATGCAGGTCACAGTTGAATCCACGGGCACGCTGGAGCGCAAGCTCCGGATCGAGCTCCCCGTCCAGCGGATCGAGGAAGAAGTCGATTCCCGGCTGAAGGCCGTCGGCAAGAAGGCCAAGATCAAGGGCTTTCGGCCGGGCAAGGTGCCGGCGCGCGTCGTCCGCCAGCGCTACGGCAAGCAGATTCGCGAGGAAGTGCTCGCGGACCTCATGCAGAAGACCTACAGCGATGCCGTGACGCAGAAGAAGCTGCAGCCGGCCGGCGCGCCCCGCATCGAGGAGCAGAACGAGGACGGCGGCACGTTCAAGTACGTCGCGACGCTCGAGGTCATGCCCGAGATCAAGCTCGCGGGCATCGACAAGCTCAAGATCGAAAAGCCCGACGTGTCCATCGACGACTCGGACCTCGACGCGATGATCGACAAGCTGCGCGAGCAGAAGGCGACGTGGGCCGAGGTGGATCGGCCGAGCCGCGACGGCGACCGCGTGGTCTGCGATTTCACCGGCACGCTGAAAGGCGAGCCGATCCAGGGCGGCACCGGCACCAGCGTGCCGGTCGAGCTCGGCCAGGGCCAGATGCTGGCGGACTTCGAGAAGGGCCTGACCGGCGTCAAGGCCGGCGACGACACCACGTTCAAGGTGAAGTTTCCGAAGGACTATCACGCCGAGGATCTACAGGGCAAAAAGGTCGACTTCGCCGTGCACGTGCAGCGCGTCGAGGAAAAGACCTTGCCGGACGTCGACGACGCGTTTGCCGAGCTGTTCAACGTGACGGAAGGCGGTATCGAGAAGTTCCGCGCCGACGTGCGTGAGAACATGGAGCGCGAGGCCCGGACCAAGATCAAGGGCGACCTGCGCGAGCAGGTGATGTCGGGGCTGCTCGATGCGAATCCCTTCGAGATCCCGAACACGCTGAAGCACCAGGAAATGCATGCCATGCAGCACGAGGCAATGCACCGGATGGGTGTCGAGGATCACTCGCAGGCGCCGCCCATGGAACAGTTTGCGGAGGCGGCCGAGAAGCGCGTGCGTCTCGGACTCCTGCTGCGGCAACTCATCGCCGACGAGAAGCTGACGCTGGACGAGGCGCGCCTGCGTGCACACGTCGAGGAACTGTGTGCGGGCTACGAGAGTGCGGACGAAATGGTTGATATGTACCTGAAGAGTCCCGATATCCGCCGGCAGATCGAGCCGGCTGCACTGGAGCAGGTGGCGGTCGACTGGCTGATCGAGCACGGCAAGGTGAAGCCGCGCAAGGTCGGGTTCACCGAGTACATGAATTCGTGAGATCATTCACAGGCATCCGGACCACAGGCAAGCACACATGACCGCAACGGCACTGAATCTCGTTCCGATGGTCGTCGAGCAGACCGCTCGCGGCGAACGCGCTTACGACATCTACTCCCGGCTACTGAAGGAGCGCGTCGTGTTCATCGTCGGCCCGGTCGAGGATCACATGGCGAACCTCGTGGTTGCCCAGCTCCTGTTCCTCGAGTCCGAGAACCCGGACAAGGACATACACCTTTATATCAACTCGCCGGGCGGCGCCGTGACCGCGGGCCTGTCGATCTACGACACGATGCAATTCATCAAGTGCGACGTGTCCACGATTTGCGTCGGTCAGGCGGCGAGCATGGGCGCGCTGCTGCTCGCCGGCGGCACGGAAGGCAAGCGCTATGCGTTGCCGCACTCGCGCATCATGGTTCACCAGCCATCGGCCGGCTACCAGGGCCAGGCCACCGACATCAGCATTCACGCGAAAGAGGTGCTGGAGCTGAAGGCGCGCCTGAACGACATAATGTCCAAGCACACGGGCCAGAGCGTCGAGCAGATCGAGATCGACCTCGAACGCGATCGGTTCATGAGTGCCGAGGCGGCGGTCGAGTACGGCATGATCGACAAGGTGCTGGCACGGCGGAACGAGATCCCGAAGGCCAAATCGAGCTGATTTGGCGAGTTTTCAGGCATTTGGGCGATGGTGCGTCTCGGTATGAGACCACGTGCTTTGCACCCCGGAATAGCCCATGTTATATACACAAAATGTCGTAACAGACTGATTTTCCGGAACTGAGGCCAATCCTGAATGAGTGACGACACCCGCGGCAAGAACGAAGACGGCAAGCTGCTCTATTGTTCTTTTTGCGGCAAGAGCCAGCACGAGGTTCGCAAGCTGATTGCGGGCCCGTCCGTTTTCATCTGCGACGAGTGCGTCGAACTCTGCAACGACATCATTCGCGAGGAACTCGAGGACGCCGGCGAGCCGGGCCGCGACAAGCTGCCGAAGCCCCAGGAGATCCGGGACATCCTCGACGAGTACGTGATCGGGCAGGCGCGCGCCAAGAAGGTGCTCGCGGTCGCCGTCTACAACCACTACAAGCGCCTCAACGACCGGATGTCCGAACGCTCGAAGGACGACGTCGAGCTTGCAAAGTCCAACATCCTGCTCATCGGCCCGACCGGCTGCGGAAAGACGCTGCTGGCAGAAACCCTGGCGCGGTTGCTGAACGTTCCGTTCACGATAGCCGATGCGACGACGCTGACCGAAGCCGGTTACGTCGGCGAGGACGTCGAGAATATTATCCAGAAGCTGTTGCAGAAGTGTGACTACGACGTCGAGAAAGCCCAGACGGGCATCGTCTACATCGACGAGATCGACAAGATTTCGCGAAAGTCGGACAACCCGTCGATCACGCGCGACGTGTCGGGCGAGGGTGTGCAACAGGCGCTCCTGAAGCTGATCGAGGGCACGATTGCCTCGGTGCCGCCGCAAGGCGGCCGCAAGCACCCGCAGCAGGAATTCCTGCAGGTCGACACCAGCAACATCCTGTTTATCTGCGGCGGCGCGTTCGCCGGCCTCGACAAGATCATCCTGAACCGCTCGTCGAAGAGCGGCATCGGCTTCGTGGCCGAGGTGAAGTCCTCGGAAGAAGCGAAGAGCGTCGGCGAGCTGCTGCACGACGTCGAGCCCGAGGACCTGATCCGCTACGGCCTGATTCCGGAGTTCGTCGGCCGCCTGCCGGTGGTCGCGACGCTCGAAGAGCTGGACGAGGACGCGCTGATCCAGATCCTGCTCGAGCCCAAGAACGCGCTGACGAAGCAGTACCGGAAGCTGTTCGACATGGAAGAGGTCGAGCTGGAGTTCCGGGACGACGCGCTGCGCGCCGTGGCCAAGAAGGCCATGGAGCGCAAGACCGGCGCACGCGGCCTCCGCACGATCCTGGAGAACGTGCTGCTGGACACGATGTACGACTTGCCGTCGTCGACGAACGCCCGCAAGGTCGTCGTGGACGAGTCGGTGGTCACCGGGGAGACCAAGCCGTACGTCATCTACGAGTCGGACGAATCACCGACGGTCAACATAGAAAAACAACAACCGCCGAGACCGACGGGCTCCGACGGAGCTTGAGTGCCATCGCAACCTTGAACCGAGGCAATCCGGGCGCATGTCCGGTGCTTCCGTGCGGGCTGATTGAAGAGGTGTTGTTTTGTCCGACCAGGATCTGATGTCCCCCGAAGACGCGGCGTTCGACGACTCGAACGTCCCGGTACTGCCGCTGCGCGACGTCGTCGTGTACCCGCACATGGTGATTCCGCTGTTTGTCGGCCGGGATCGCTCGATCGTGGCGCTCGATCGCGCCATGGCGGTCGGCAAGCGCATCCTGCTGGTTGCGCAGAAGAAGGCCGACCTCGACGATCCGCAGCCCGCCGACCTGTACGAGGTGGGCACGCTGGCGACGATTCTCCAGCTCCTCAAGCTGCCCGACGGCACAGTCAAGGTGCTCGTCGAGGGCGGCGAGCGGGCGCTGATCGACCGGATCTCGGTGGACGACCATTTCCATGCGGCGATCACCGTGCTGGACGAGGACCAGCGGCATGACGAGCGCGAAATCGACGTGCTGGTGCGCTCGATCATCACGCAGTTCGAGCAGTACGTGAAACTGAACAAGAAGGTGCCGCCGGAGATCCTGACCTCGCTGTCCGGCATCGACGAGGCCGGGCGCCTGGCCGACACCGTGGCGGCACACATGTCGCTGAAGCTGTCGGAGAAGCAACGCATCCTCGAAGTCCAGGACGTGAAGACGCGCCTGGAACAGATCCTCGGCATCATCGAGGGCGAGATCGACGTGCTGCAGATCGAGAAGCGCATCCGCGGACGCGTGAAGCAGCAGATGGAGAAAAGCCAGCGCGAGTACTACCTGAATGAGCAGATGAAGGCCATTCAGAAGGAACTCGGCGAGATGGAAGACGCGCCGAACGAAATCGCGGACCTCGAAGCCAGGATCGAAAAGGCGGGCATGTCGAAGGAGGCGAAGGAAAAAGCCACCTCCGAGCTCAACAAGCTGAAATTGATGTCACCGATGTCCGCGGAGGCGACCGTCGTCCGCAACTACATCGACTGGCTGCTGAAAGCGCCCTGGAAGAAGCGCTCGAAGGTGCTGAAGGACCTGCGGCGCGCCGAGGAAGTGCTGGAAGCCGATCACTACGGTCTCGAGAAGGTCAAGGAGCGCATCCTCGAGTACCTCGCAGTTCAGCAGCGCGTGAAGACCCTCAAGGGCCCGATCCTGTGTCTCGTCGGCCCGCCCGGCGTCGGCAAGACCTCGCTTGGCCAGTCGATCGCGCGCTCGACGAACCGCGAGTTCGTGCGCATGTCCCTCGGCGGCGTGCGCGACGAGGCCGAGATCCGCGGCCATCGGCGCACCTACATCGGCTCGATGCCCGGCAAGATCATCCAGAACCTGGGTAAGGTCGGCGTGCGCAATCCGCTGTTCCTGCTCGACGAAGTCGACAAGATGGCCATGGACTTCCGGGGCGATCCGTCCTCGGCATTGCTCGAAGTGCTCGACCCGGAGCAGAACGGAACGTTCCAGGATCACTACCTGGAAGTCGACTTCGACCTCTCCGACGTAATGTTTGTCTGCACGGCGAACAGCCTGAACATTCCAGCGCCACTGCTCGACCGCATGGAGGTCATCCGGATCCCCGGTTACACCGAGGACGAGAAGCTCAATATCGCGACGCGCTACCTCATCCCGAAACAGATGAAGGAAAACGGTCTCGAGGAGAACGAACTGCGCATCACCGACAGCGCCGTGCTGGACATCATCCGGCATTACACGCGCGAAGCCGGCGTCCGGAATCTCGAACGCGAGATTTCCAAGATTTGCCGGAAGGTGGTGAAGCAGCTGCTGCTGAAGCCGCGCGACACGCGCGTGACGCTGATGCCGAAGAGTATCGAGAAGTTCCTGGGAGTGCGGCGCTACCGTTTCGGCAAGGCCGAGGAGAATGACCAGGTCGGGCAGGTCACCGGACTGGCGTGGACCGAGGTCGGCGGCGAGTTGCTGACGATCGAGGCCGCGGTCGTGCCCGGTAAAGGCAAGCTCACGCACACCGGCCAGCTCGGTGACGTGATGACCGAATCGATCCAAGCGGCGATGACCGTGGTCCGGAGCCGCGCCAAGATCCTGGGCATCGATCCGGAGTTTCACCAGAAGGTCGACGTCCACATCCACGTGCCGGAAGGCGCCACGCCGAAGGACGGACCGAGCGCGGGTGTCGGCATGTGTACGGCGCTGGTGTCGGCGCTCACGGAGGTGCCCGTACGCAGCGATGTCGCCATGACCGGCGAGATTACCTTGCGAGGCGAGGTATTGCCGATCGGGGGCCTCAAGGAGAAGTTGCTGGCGGCACACCGCGGCAGTATCGAGACGGTGCTGATCCCGCAGGACAATGAGAAGGACCTGCCGGAAATCCCGAAGAACATCAAGGACAAGCTGACGATTGTTCCAGTGAAATGGATTGACGAGGTGCTGGAGCATGCGCTGACGCACCTGCCGTTGCCGGACGACGCGTCAGAGGCCGTTGAAGCGCCGCCGGAAAAGTCGTCGGCGGAGAGTAAGGGCGAGGACGTCGTCAGGCCGCACTGATTTTCTCAAACCCGCGTGGTTGTGCGGAATTTGACCGTCATTTTGGCGCTTGGTATAAGCATCGCAGCCGTCGGTCGGTTGCACGGAGCCGCAAGCGGTGATTCAGCGGATTGCGAACTGAGGGGGGAGCTCGCTGGATTGATTCCATTCATTATCAATCTGCAAGGGTGATCGAATATGAACAAGGGTGAACTGATTGAAGCGGTTGCGAGCAGCGCAGGTCTTTCGCGTGCGGACGCAACCAAGGCAGTGGACGGTGTCCTCGACAGCATCACGTCGACCCTGGCTCGCGGCAGTGCCGTCTCGCTGGTCGGCTTCGGAACCTTCTCGGTGAAATCGCGCGCCGCCCGCCAGGGTCGCAACCCGAGAACCGGCGAAACCATCCAGATTCCGGCCAGCAATGTGCCCGGATTTAAGGCTGGCAAAGCCCTGAAGGATGCCGTAAACTAGCGCGCCCTTCGGGGCCGGACAGACCCGAAAAGCCCGTGGTTGCGGGCTTTTTGGCATTCTGGGCGGCACCAGAATCGGGTGCTTAGCTCAGCTGGTAGAGCATCGCCCTTACAAGGCGAGGGTCGGCGGTTCGATCCCGTCAGCACCCACCAGAATCCGGAGCGGTAGTTCAGTTGGTTAGAATACCGGCCTGTCACGCCGGGGGTCGCGGGTTCGAGTCCCGTCCGCTCCGCCAACTTCCCCGGGGTCGAAGCATCGACGTCGGCGCCGAGTCAAAAGCCTCGTCCCCGGTAGGGGCGAGGCTTTTTTTCGGTTAGAATTTGGCCCTTTTATCGACTCGGAAAGCGTCACTTCATGTTGCAGCAAATACGCGAGAATTTTGCAGGCACGTTCGCGATCGTCCTGCTCGCGCTCATCGGCCTGTCTTTCGTCTTCTTCGGACTGAATTACAGTTTCATTGGTCAGAGCTACGCGGCCAAGGTCGACGGCGACAAGATCGATGCCTTGCTGTTCGAGAACCAGTACCAGAACGCCATCCGGCGCAATCCCCAGCTCGCGAGCGCAGGGCCCGAAGTCCGCGCGCAGGTTCGCCGCCGCCTGCTCGACCAGCTCGTCACCGAGCAGCTCGTCGAGAATTACCTCGACGCGAAGGGTTTCCGCGTGAGCGACGAACAGATTCGCGATGCCATCCGGGAGACGCCGCAGTTCCAGGTCGACGGTCAGTTCGACCGCGATACCTACCAGGCGGTGCTCGCGCAAAGCGGCATGGACCCGGTGCAGTTCGAACGTGAGCAGCGGAGCGGCCTGCGCTTCCGGCAGTTGCAGCTCGCCTTGTCGGCGACGGCGGTCGTGACGCCGGCGGAATATCGCCGCTACCTGAATCTCCTCGGCGAGCAGCGCGTTGCCACGGTCGGAACGATTACCGCGGACGACGTACAGGATGCCGTCGACGTCTCCGACGACATGGTTGCCGCGTATTACGAGATGCACGCGGATCGCTACGAGGTGCCCGAGTCGGCGGACGTGGCATTCATCCGGATATCGCGCGACCGGATTGCCGAGGGCATCGACGTCAGCGAAGACGACCTCGAGGCCTACTACGAGACGAATCGCGACCGCTACCTGCAGGAAGAGCAGCGTCGTGCGCGGCATATCCTGATCACCACCGGTGACGGCGAGGATGCGGCTCGCGCCCGCGCCGAGGAAGCACTCGCTCGGGTTCGCGCGGGCGAGGCGTTTGCCGACGTGGCGGCGGAATTGTCGGACGACGGCGGAACGGCGGCGAACGGCGGCGACCTCGGTCTGCTCACGCGCTCGCAGCTCCCGGCGGAACTCGGCGTTGCGATCTTCTCGATGCAGGTCGGGGAGGTCGACGGGCCCGTCGAAGGCGAGTTCGGATTTCACGTGGTGCAGCTCGACGAGATCGCGCAACCCGCGCCGTTGCCGCTCGACCAGGTTCGCGGTGAACTGCTCACGGAACTGCGCCAGAGCGAAATCGACAGCCGGTTCCGCGACCTGGAGCGGCAGGTGTCCGATGCACTGTTCGACGGCAGCGACCTCGAAGCAATTGCAGCGGCAACCGGCCTCGACATCGAGACCGCGACCGGCCTGACGCGCGCCGGCGGCGAGCCGTTCGGCAGCAACCAGGCCGTCATCGACACGGTGTTCTCGGACGCGGTGCTGCGCGATGGCCGTATTTCCGACGTGGCCGAGCTCAGCGCCGACGAGGCCGCGGTCTTCCAGGTTACCGGCCACATGGAGGCGAGCCTGCGCCCGCTGGACGATGTGCGTGACGACGTCGTGGCCGCGCTCCGGGCCGAACAGGCCGATATGATCATGGCCGCACGCGCCGAGCAGATGCTCGAGGCGCTGCGCGCCGGCGAGGACTTCGCTGCCGCTGCCGCGACCGCCGGCCTCGCGGTTTCCGAACCGCAGTTGTTCGAACGCGGTTCGCGCGACATCGACCCCGCGCTGTTGTTCGACGTCTACGCAGCCGGCAAGCCGGGTGAGGAAAAGCCGGTGTTCGGCAGCGTCCGGCAGCAGGACGGCGCGTACGCCGTGTATCGTCTCGATGCGGTCCTGCCGGGACGTCCCGAATCGATCCCGCTGGCCGAGCGTGACCGGGGCAAGCTGATGCTGGCACAGCAGTCGGGCATCGGCGACTTCCAGGCGTTTGTCGCGGCATTGCGTGACAATGCCGACATCGTGATCAACGAGGACGTGCTGGCTGCCACAGACCTGTTCCAGTAGGCATTTCCGCAAGTAACGGGCTGCCGCGACAGGCGGCAACGGGGGAGTGATGCGCAAGCTGGCCCTGCATTGGCAGATTCTCATCGCGATCGTCGCGGCGATCGGCGTCGGGTTCGTGCTCAACGTCCTGACGACGGAAACTCATACGCCGGGCCTTTTCGGCACGAGTTTCGTGTCGATACTGGATTTCGTCGGCGAGTTGTTCCTGAATGCGCTGAAGATGATCATCGTCCCGCTGATCATGTCGTCGATCATCGTCGGCGTGGCCGGGATCGGCAGCGGCGGCGACCTGGGCGCGCTGGGTGGCAAGACACTGCTGTTCTACGCGGTCACGACTTTGGTGGCGATTCTCGTCGGCCTCGTGGCGGTCAACGTGATCGCACCGGGAATCGTCGACGGCCAGCCGGCCAAGGATCTCCTCGCGCTGGACGCGTCGGTTGCCGACGTGGCGGCACGCGTCGAGGGCAGGGGCGTCGGCGACATCGCGCAGGTTTTCCTGCGGATGTTTCCGCCGAATATCGTCCTCGCCGCGGCGGAAGGTCAACTGCTCGGCCTGATCGTCTTTTCCATCCTGTTTGGTTTTGCGATGACCCGCCTGTCGCACGAACATGCCGAGCCGCTGTTCAAGTTCTGGGATGGCACCTTTCACGCGATGATGAAGGTGACCGAATGGATCATGATGGCCGCACCCATCGGCGTGTTTGCCCTGATCGGCGAGGTCGTCGCGCAAACCGGATTCAGTGCCGCACAGAGCCTCGCGACGTTCGCCGCTGCCGTGCTGCTGGCGCTCGCGATTCACGCGTTCGTTCTGTTGCCGATGCTGTTGCGTTTCGTCGGCGGAGTAAACCCGTTCAAGGTGCTTCTGGGCATGTCGCCGGCGATGCTGACGGCATTCTCGACGGCATCGTCTTCCGCAACGTTGCCGGTCACGATCGATTGCATCGAGAAGAACGTGGGCGTATCGAACAAGGTATCCAGTTTCGTCCTGCCGCTCGGTGCAACGGTCAACATGAATGGTACGGCACTGTACGAGTGCGCCGCCGCTATATTCCTCGCACAGGCCTACGGCCTGGACCTGACGTTCGGCACGCAGTTTACGATTGTCACGATAGCCCTGCTCACGTCGATCGGCGTGGCCGGCGTGCCGTCGGCGTCGCTCGTGGCAATCGCGATCATCCTCGGTGCCATCGGCCTCCCCGTGGAGGCCATCGGAATCCTGATGGTCTTCGACCGTATTCTCGACATGTGCCGCACGAGTGTGAACATCTGGGGCGACGCCTGTTGCGCGACGATCATCGCGCGGCTGCAGGGCGAAGAAACCCGGGTTGCCGCCTGACGCGGTCCCGGCGTGAGTCTCGCCGACGCGCAGATCGCTCACATCAACCTGGCCCGCGAGTTTCGCGGCGGCGAACGCCAGACCCTGTTGCTCATGGCGCAGCTCTCGGCGCGCGGCTGGACGCAGCGCCTGGTCGCGCGCAGGTCCAGCGAGCTGGCCGACCGCATCGACCTGCTCGGCCTTCCCGGCACCGAGGTCGTGCGCGTCGACGGGAACCCGGTCGCCTGGGTCCGGGCGACGCGGGGCACGCGCATTACCCATGCTCACGAGGCGCGGGGGGTCTACGTCGGCCTGCTGGGGCGCTGGTTCAGCGGGACGCGCGGGGTCATCACGCGACGCGTCCCACACGCCCTCAAGTCGTCCTGGCTTCGCGACCGCGCCTACGTCGGGGCAGACCAGGTCGTGACCGTGTCGAACGCCATCGCCTACAGCGTGCGGGCGCGGTATCCGGCGCTGGACGCGCTGACCATTCATGACGCCCACGCGCACCTGCCGTCGGACCCGGACCGGGTCGCGGCAATACGGGCGCGGTACCCGGACCGCTTCCTGGTCGCGCACACGGGCAGCTACGTGGACCGGACCAAGGGCCAGATGACGCTCATCGAGGTCGCGCGCCGGGCCGCGGCGGAGGGGCTCGACTGGCACTTCCTGCTGATGGGGTCCGGCATGGACGAGGCTCGATTCCGCGAGGCGATCGGGCCGCTGACGAACGTCGAGCTTGCCGGTTTCGTCGACAACGTCGGCGATTACCTCGCGGCCAGCGACGCGTTCGCATTCCCGTCACGCGTCGAGGGACTCGGATCAAGCCTGCTCGATGCGTTGCAGTTCGGCCTGCCGGTCGTCGCAACGCGTGTCGGCGGGATCCCGGAACTGATCGAGGACGGGATCAATGGCATCCTGATCGACCCGGATGCGCCGGACCAGCTCTACGACGGCATTCGTCGGCTGGCGGCGGGTGGTCCGGACGTCGAGCGCATGCGCGCGGTGAATCCGTGCAAGGCCGGCCAGTTCGACGCGGACGCGATGGCCGACGCCTACGAGACAGTGTATCGGCGCCTGCTCGCCTAGGCGGTGCCCCGGCCGGCATTGGCACCCACTCGGAGCGCCGTCTCGGTTAGACTTGGGCCCGGTTGAAAATTGCTACGGGGAACCAGCATGGGATTCATGGCCGGCAAGCGTGCGCTGATCGTCGGTGTCGCGAGCGATCGCTCGATCGCGACGGGAATCGCGGAGGCATTTGCACGTGAAGGCGCCGAGATCGCCTTCACTTACCAGAACGAGAAGCTGAAGGGCCGGGTCACGGGCCTCGCGGAACGCCTGGGACAGGACCCCGCGTTGTGCTTCCCGTGCGATGTCACGAGCGACGACGAAATCGCGGCGGTGTTCGAGAGCCTCGGCAAGCACTGGGACGGCCTCGACGTGCTCGTACACTCGGTGGGCTTCGCGCCGCGCGACCAACTCGAGGGCGGGTTCACGGAGTCCGTCACGCGCGAAGGCTTCGCGATTTCGCACGACATCTCGGCCTACAGTCTCGCTGCGCTGACGAAAGCCGCGCTGCCGATGCTGGATGGCCGCCAGTCGTCGGTGCTGGCACTCACCTACAACGCCGCCGTGCGGGTCGTGCCCAACTACAACGTCATGGGCCTCGCGAAGGCCAGCCTCGAAGCCTGTGTCCGGTTCCTGGCCGCGGACCTGGGCCCGCGCGGCATTCGCGTGAACGCCATCTCCGCGGGACCGATCAAGACCCTGGCGGCAGCCGGAATCGGGGGCTTTCGCAAGATGCTCTCGTACGCGGAGAAATCCGCGCCGCTGAAGCGCACGGTGACGATCGAGGAGGTCGGTAACACCGCGGCCTTCCTGTGCTCCGACCTGGCGAGCGGCATCACCGGGGAAACCACGTTCGTCGACGCGGGCGCGAACATCATGGCGATGCACTTCGACGAGGAGTAGCGGCGCGCGCCGATGGCGCGCGCCTCAGGATGACTGCGCGGTGACGTCCACGTACATCGTGAGGCGCTGCCCGGGGCGCAGGATCTTGCCGGAGTCCAGGTTGTTCCAGCGGGCAATCTGCTGCACCGTGACCCGGAATTTCTGCGCGATCAGGTACAACGAGTCGCCGTTGCGCACGGTGTAATTCAGCTTGCGCGTCGTGCTGCCGTGCAGCGACGTCGGCGCCGAGCCCGGCTTGTCCGTCCATACCACGAGCTTGCGGCCGACGGACAAGGTGTCGCCGGGCGCCATGCCGTTCCATCCTGCGAGTTGGCGGGTGGTCACGCCGTAGCGCTGGCTGATCGTCCAGAAGCTCTCCCCGCTGCGCACGATGTGTTCGACGCGGGTGCCCGAGCGTTCGCGGTTCTGCGTGTTCGCGAGGCGCGCGTCGGCGCTCTTCGTGTATTCCGTGAGCGGCTTCGTCGAGACCGGGATCATCAGGTACTGGCCGGCACGGATCGTGTTGCCGCGCAGCTCGTTCGCGCTGCGAATCGCCGCAATGGTCGTGTGGTACTGCTCGGCAATCTCGGAGATCGTCTCGCCGTTGCGAATCTTGTGCCGCTTCCAGCGGATGCGCTCGTCCTCGGGAATGCTCGTCAGCGTGTCGGCAAACGTCTCGGCGACGTCCAGCGGCAAGAGCAGGCGGTGCGGTCCCGCGGGGTCCGTGGCCCAGCGGTTGAAGCCCGGATTGAACGCGTAAACGGTGTCGACGTCGATACCGGCCAGTTCGGCGGCGAGGGCGAGGTCGATCTGCGTGTCGACGTCAGTGATCGCGAACTGCGGCTCGTCGGGGACGTCCGGCAAGGACAGGCCGAAACGCCCGGGTTCGCGGACGATGTCGACGAGGGCGAGGAGCTTCGGCACGTAGGATGCCGTCTCCCGCGGAACCTTCAGGTTCCAGAAGTCGTCCGGCTTGCCGGCCGAGCGGTTCCTGCGGACGGCGCGCAGGACGTTGCCTTCGCCGGAGTTGTACGAGGCGATGGCGTTCAGCCAGTCGCCCTCGTTGAGGCCGTGCAGGTATTCCAGGTAGTCGAGCGCGGCGCGGGTCGAGTCCACGATGTCACGGCGGCCGTCGTACCACCAGTTCTGGCGTACCCCGAAGCGCTTCGCCGTGCCCGGGATCATCTGCCACAGGCCGGCGGCGCGGCCGTGCGAGTAGGCGAACGGGTCGTAGGCGCTCTCGACGATGGGCAGCAGCGCGAGCTCCATCGGCAGGCCGCGGCGCTCGAGCTCCGAGCGGATGTACGGCATGTACCGCTGCGCGCGCAGCAGGACGCGTTCGAGGTAGGCGGGGTGGCGAACGTACCAGTTGCGTTCTGCCTCGATCCGCCGGTTGTCCGTGTAGGTCAGCGTGAACGAATCGCGCAGCAGGGCGAGGAGGTCGCCGGGGGCGGCGGGATCCGCCAGCGATGGCCCCAGGTCGTCGAGTTCCAGCCCCTCGATCGGCGAGACCAGTTCGAGCGACAGCGCATCCCGGTCCTTCGCGAGAAACGGCGGCGGCTCCGCACCGGCGGGGGCCGCGACGGCGAGAAGGCCGGCGCAAAAAACGGCACTGCGCACGGTGGATGGCAGCGTACTCTGCAATAATACGGTCAGGGTGACGGGCATCGGGCTATCGTACCGGCGTAATGGCAATGCGCAAGTGGACAGATCACGAAACTCACGCCTGGCTGGAGACCCCGCTGGGGCAGTCCCTGCTGGCGCTGGAGGGGCGTCTCGCCGAGGACGTGCTGGACGGGGTCTTCGGCGAGGAAACGCTGCAACTCGGCTACTGGGGTGAGTCCCGCACGTTCCTGCGCTTCGCGCGCACCCAGCGGACCGCCGTCCTTGGGGCCGATTTGCCGCCGGACAACGGGACCCGCAGTGTCGTCGGCGACTATCACCGCCTGCCGGTCGCGAGCGATTCCGTCGACTCGGTCATCCTGCCGCACACCCTGGACTTCTCGGACCGGCCGCATGCCATCCTGCGCGAGGTGCACCGGGTGCTGCGGGCGGACGGGCACGTGCTGCTGCTCGGCTTTCGCCCGGGCGGGCTGTGGGGTCTGCGCCGGCTGATTCCCGGCGCCGGCATGCCGCCGGGCGCGGAACACCTGTTGTCGGACCGGCGGCTGAAGGACTGGCTGCGGCTTCTCGACATGCGCATCCAGCACTCGCGCGGTTACTTCTTCCGCTGGCCGCTGCCGCGCGCGCGGCAGCCTCAATCGTCCCGCTGGGAGCAGCGCGGCCAGCGCTGGTGGCCGGAGTTGTCGGCTTGCTATATGCTCACGGCCCAGAAGCGCATCAGCACGCTGACCCCGGTACGCCCTGTGTGGAAGAAGAAGCCGAAGGTCGTCGCGGGGCTGGCCGAACCGACCACACGCATCTCCCGCATTCGATTTGAGCAGGAACATTGAGATCTATACCGACGGGGCCTGTCGCGGCAACCCGGGCCCCGGGGGCTGGGGCGCGCTGTTGATCGCCGGCGTCCATCGCAAGTCGATCTGCGGCGGCGAGCACGACACCACTAACAACCGCATGGAACTCATGGCGGCCATCCAGGCGCTGTCGGCGCTGAAGGGCCGGCAGGCCGTGCGCCTGCACACCGATTCCAAGTACGTCATGCACGGCATCCGCGACTGGCTGCCGAACTGGAAGCGCCGCGGGTGGAAGACCGCCGGCAGGAAACCGGTCAAGAACCAGGACCTGTGGCAGGCGCTGGACGAAGTCGCCGCCAAACACGACGTCGAGTGGGTGTGGGTCAAGGGCCACGATGGCGATCCGGGCAACGAGGCCGCCGATGCGCTGGCCAACCGGGGCATTGATGAACTCGGGGGCTGACGCGTTGCGGGGACCGTCGGCAAGGCACCGGAGCAGGGCATGAGGCAGGTCGTCCTCGACACCGAGACCACCGGACTGTCGCCGGCGCAGGGGCACCGCATCATCGAGATCGGCTGCGTCGAGTTGCAGAACCGGCGGCTGACGGGGCGCGATTTTCACCGCTTCCTGAACCCGGAACGCGACATCGACGAAGGTGCGGAGGCCGTGCACGGCATCAGCCGCGCCGATCTCGAGAATCAGCCCCGCTTCGCCGAGATCGTCGACGACCTGCTCGCGTTCATCGCCGGCGCGGAACTCGTCATCCACAACGCGGATTTCGACGTCGGGTTCCTCGACCACGAACTGCGGCTGATGAAACACCCGCGACCGGCGCTTGCGACTCACTGCCGAATTCTCGACACGCTGGCGCTGGCGCGCGACATGCACCCCGGCCAGCGCAACAGCCTGGATGCGCTGTGCAAGCGCTACGAGGTGGACGCGTCCAAGCGCGACCTGCACGGCGCCCTGATCGACGCCGAACTGCTGGCGCGCGTTTACCTGGCCATGACCGGCGGCCAGGGCGCGCTGTTGCTGGACGAAGACCCGGAGAGCGCCGATGCCGCGCTGGCCTCCGCGGACTTCGCAGCGACGGCGGGCGTCGGCGTCGCGTCGTCCGCCGCGGCGCGGCTCGTCGTCATCGAGCCGACGAAAGCCGAACTCGAGGCGCACGAGCGGCTGCTCGCGCGGCTTCGGGAGGGCGGCGCCTGCGTCTGGGACGGGCGATCCGGGTCCGAAGCACCTGCAAAATAGGACCGGAACAGTCTAGAATGATGCGCTCGGCCGGTAGCCATCCGCCGCCGCATCGCGCCTGCGCGAAACCACAGAACAACGAATGACAGGAGGCCGCATGGCCAAAACCTTGGCACAGTCACTGCGCGCGAACTTCCTCGGAAATTCGCCGACCTGGTACAAGCTGACGATCGTCGCGTTTCTGGTCGTGAACCCGTTTCTCTACATCGTCGATCCGTTCCTCGCCGGCTGGGTCCTGGTCCTCGAGTTCATCTTCACGCTGGCGATGGCGCTCAAGTGCTACCCGCTGCAGCCGGGCGGCTTGCTGGCCGTCGAGGCGATCGTGCTCGGGCTCGCGACGCCCGAGATGGTGCTGCACGAGGCGGAGCACAACTTCCCGGTGATCCTGCTGCTGATGTTCATGGTCGCGGGCATCTATTTTTTGCGCGAGATGCTGTTGTACACGTTCACGAAGATCCTGCTGGGCGTGCGTTCGAAGATGCTCCTGTCGCTGATGTTCTCGTTCACGGCCGCGGTACTGTCGGCGTTTCTCGATGCGCTGACGGTCACCGCCGTCATCATTACCGTGGCGGTCGGCTTTTACGGCGTGTATCACAAGGTGGCGTCCGGAAAGAATTTCACGGCATCCCACGATCACGGCCGGGATGACGAGGTGGACACGCTGCACCGCGAGGACCTCGACCAGTTCCGGGCGTTCCTGCGCAGCCTCATGATGCACGGTGCCGTCGGCACGGCACTCGGCGGCGTGACGACGATGGTCGGCGAGCCGCAGAACCTGTTGATCGCAGAAGTCATGGACTGGGAGTTCGTCGAGTTCTTCCTGCAGATGGCGCACATCTCGATGCCGGTGCTGGTCGTCGGGCTCCTGACCTGCTTGCTGCTCGAATACTTCGGCATCTTCGGCTATGGCACGAAGCTGGGCCCGAAGGTACGCGAAGTGCTGGAAGCCTACGACAACGAGATGTCCGCGAAGCGGACGAAGCAGGAAACCACCGTCATCGGCGTCCAGGCCGTCGTGGCGCTGGTCCTCGTTGCCGCACTCGGCCTGCACCTCGCGGAGCCCGGCATCGTCGGCCTGCTGGTCATCGTGCTCGCCACCGCGCTGAACGGCGTCACCGAGGAGCACCGTCTCGGCCACGCGTTCGAGGAGGCACTCCCGTTCACCGCGCTGCTGGTGGTCTTCTTCGCGATCGTGGCCGTCATCGACAACCAGGGGCTGTTCTCCCCGGTCATCCACTGGGTGATGGAGCACGACGGCAAGACACAGGCGGCACTCTTCTACATGGCGAACGGCCTGCTGTCGATGATTTCCGACAACGTGTTCGTGGCCACCGTGTACATCACCGAGGTTGCCGAGATCTACGAGTCCGGCGCGTTGACGAAAGAGCAGTTTGACGCGCTCGCCGTTGCGATCAACACGGGCACGAACATTCCGTCCGTGGCGACACCGAACGGCCAGGCGGCGTTCCTGTTCCTGCTGACGTCGGCCCTCGCGCCCCTGATCCGGCTGTCCTACGGCAGGATGGTGGTCATGGCGCTGCCGTACACGGTCACCATGTCGATCACCGGCCTGCTGGCCCTGTGGTACCTGGGATAGGGGCATTGCCACCGGCAGTACCGGCGCGCATTGCGACCTGTGCACACCAAAAACGCCACCCGTCTGTGGTATCAAGCCCAGCGTGATCTGCATGGAGGCCGGCGCGTGCCGGCAACGTGAATGTCCCAGGTAACGGAAGATCGGAAAATCGGGGTCATCGGGCTTGGCTACGTCGGGCTGCCGCTGGCCGTCGAGTTCGGGAAGCACCGCGAGACGGTCGGTTTTGACATAAAACGGCACCGGATCGAGGAATTGCAGGCCGGGCGCGACTCGACGCTGGAGTGCTCCGCCGAGGAACTGGCCAGCGCCCGGAAGCTCACGTATACCGCCGACCCGGCCGTATTGGCCGATTGCCGCTTTTACGTGGTCACGGTCCCGACGCCGATCGGCGACGGGCACCGCCCGCTGCTGACGCCGCTGCGCAAGGCCAGCGAGATGCTGGCGACGATCATCAAGCCCGGCGATATCGTCGTCTACGAGTCGACGGTGTACCCGGGTGCTACGGAGGAGTTCTGCGTTCCGATCCTCGAAGCCGGATCCGGGCTCAAGCTCAACGAGGATTTCTTCGTCGGCTACAGCCCGGAACGCATCAACCCGGGCGACAAGGAGCACCGGCTGCCATCGATCCTCAAGATTACCGCGGGGTCCACGCCCGAAGCAGCCGAGGTGATCGACACGATGTACCGCTCGATCATCACGGCCGGCACGCACAAGGCGTCGAGCATCAAGGTCGCGGAGGCCGCGAAAGTCATCGAGAACACGCAGCGCGACGTGAACATTGCGCTCATCAACGAGCTGGCGATGATTTTCGAGCGCGTCGGCATCGATACGGAGGAAGTGCTGCTGGCCGCAGGCACGAAATGGAACTTCCTGCCGTTCCGGCCCGGGCTGGTCGGCGGCCATTGCATCGGCGTCGACCCCTACTACCTGACCTACAAGGCCGAGCAGCTGGGTTATCACCCGCAGATGATCCTGGCCGGCCGGCGCATCAACGACAACATGGCACTCTACGTCGTGTCGCGCGTGGTCAAGCGCATGCTCAAGAAGGGGATACAGCCCCTGCAAGCGAAGGTCCTGGTGATGGGGCTGACGTTCAAGGAAAACTGCCCGGACGTACGAAATACGAAAGTGGTCGACATCATCCGGGAATTCGAGAGCTACGGCTCCCGGGTCGACGTCTGGGACCCGTGGGTGGACGCGGACGAGGCAAGAGAGGAATATGGGTTGGAGCTCATCGCGGAGCCGCGGCCGGGAGACTACGACGCCATCGTACTCGCGGTAGCGCACCAGCAGTTTGCGGCGCTCGGGGCGGACGGCATTCGCGCGCTCGGCAAGGCGGAGTCCGTGATCTTCGACATCAAGTACGTATTGCCCGCCGCCGCGAGCGACGACAGGCTCTGATCGGCCAAGGACGCCATTATGAAGATTCTGGTTACAGGTGCCGCGGGATTCATCGGCTTTCACACGGCCCGGTACCTGCTGGAGCGCGGCGACACTGTCGTCGGGCTCGACAATTTCAACGACTACTACGACGTCCGCCTGAAGGAAGGGCGTGCGAGCCTGCTCGAGCCTTCTGAGCGATTCTCGATGGTGCGCATGGACCTCGCCGACCGGCCCGCGATGGACGCGCTGTTTGCCCGGGAGAAGTTCGACCGGGTCGTCCACCTGGCCGCACAGGCCGGCGTGCGCTATTCGCTCGAGAATCCGCATGCCTACATCGACAGCAACATCGTCGGCACACTGCACGTGCTCGAGGGTTGCAGGGAAAACGGCGTCGAACACCTGGTCTACGCGTCGTCGAGCTCGGTCTACGGCGCGAACTCCGCAATGCCGTTTTCGATCCACCAGAACGTGGATCATCCGCTCGCATTGTACGGCGCCACCAAGAAAGCCAACGAGCTGATGGCGCACGTCTATTCGAACCTGTACGCGCTTCCGACGACGGGTTTGCGCTTCTTTACCGTCTACGGTCCGTACGGGCGTCCCGACATGGCGCTGTTTTCCTTCACGCGCAACATCCTCGAAGGCAAGCCGATCGACGTCTACAACTACGGTAATCATCGGCGCGACTTCACGTACGTCGATGACATCGTCGAGGGGGTCGTGCGCACGCTCGACAACGTCGCGAAACCGAATGAAGACTGGGACGCGGCCAGCCCCGACCCGGGCACGAGCCGCGCTCCGTATCGGCTGTACAATATCGGCAACCAGAAGCCGGTGGAGCTGATGGACTACATTGCCGCGATCGAAGATGCGCTGGGGCGCAAGGCGGAGAAGCGGATGCTGCCGATGCAGCCGGGCGACGTCCCGGATACCTGGGCCGACACCAGCGACCTGGGCGAGGACGTCGGCTACCAGCCGTCGACGCCGGTGGAAGTCGGTATTCGCCGTTTCGTAGACTGGTACCTCGAGTTTTACGACGACGAGTTGCGAGCCAGTGCCTGACGCCTTCAGCGAACGCAAGCTGACTGCCCGATATCCCACCGACCTGCGCGCCTGGGCCGCACTCCGCGACCATTTTCGCGACGACATCCGCGGCCGCACGCTCGGCGACCTGTTCGCGCGCGACCGGGGGCGCGTGGAGCGCTTCACGGCGTCTGCCGGTGCGCTGTCGCTCGATTACTCGAAGAATCATCTCACGGCGAAGACGCGCAAGCTGCTCGTGCGCCTGGCGAAGGAAGCCGGCGTTCCGGCGGCGATCGAGGCGATGTTTGCCGGCGAACCGATCAACGTGACGGAGCAGCGCTCCGTGTTGCACGTGGCACTGCGTTCGAAGATCGCCGACACGATCGCACTGGATGTTCCCGGTGTCCGGGATGTCTGGAAGGTGTTGAGTGCGATGGAGGTGTTCGTGGACGGCGTGCAGTCGGGGCAGGTCGCCGGCTCGACCGGCAAGCGCCTGACGGACATCGTCAACATCGGCATCGGCGGGTCGGATCTCGGGCCCGTGATGGTCAGCCGCGCACTGCGACCCTACTGGCAGGACGGGATGCGTTTTCACAGCGTGTCGAACGTCGACGGCACGCAGCTCGCGGACCTCACGTCGGAGCTGGACCCGGAGACGACGTTGTTCGTCATCTGTTCCAAGACGTTCACGACGCTCGAAACGATGACGAACGCGCGCATGGCGCGCGAGTGGGTGGTCGGCCGCCTCGGCGCCGACGCCGTCACGGACCATTTCGTGGCCGCGTCGACGAATCACGCTGCAATGAATGCATTCGGCATTCACCCGGAGTACCGCTTCGGTTTCTGGGACTGGGTGGGCGGGCGCTATTCCGTCTGGTCAGCCGTCGGATTGTCCGTCGCCCTGGTCACCGGCATGGGCGTGTTCCGCCGCCTGCTGGCGGGCGGACGCGTCATGGACCAGCACGTTCGCCAGGCGCCGTTCGAGGAAAACCTGCCGGTCCTGCAGGCCTTGCTCGCGGTCTGGTACAACAATTTTCACGGTGCCGAGAGCCAGGCGATCCTGCCCTACGACAACCGACTGGATCGCTTCCCGGCTTACCTGCAGCAGCTGCAGATGGAGTCGAACGGGAAATCGGTGCGCATGGACGGGCGGCCCGTCCGTTGCCGCACGGGCATGGTGATCTGGGGCGAGGCGGGAAACAACGCGCAGCACTCGTTCTACCAGCTCCTGCACCAGGGGACGCGACTGATCCCCGTGGACTTCCTGTTGCCGGTGCGCTCGTCCGGCGCAACGCAGGCGCAACAGGACCTCGCCATCGCGAATTGCCTGGCGCAGGCAGAGGCGCTGATGGACGGCTACCTGGCGGACGGATTGGAGCCGTACCGCGCGCACGCCGGCAACAACCCGTCGAGCATGCTGCTGTTCGAGGAGCTGACGCCGGAAACCCTCGGCCAGCTGATTGCACTCTACGAGCACAAGGTGTTCGTCGAGGGCGTCATCTGGGGCATCGACTCGTTCGACCAGTGGGGCGTCGAACTCGGCAAGCGGCTGGCGAGTGCGCTCGCCGGCGCCGTCGACGGCAATTCCCCCTACGACGGCGGCAATGCATCGACAAGCGCGCTGCTCGAGCGAGCACGCGCCTACCGGCCGTGACGGACGAGGTCCGGTGAACGAGCTGCGCGGGCTGTGTGCCAGCCTGTTATTCCTGTTTGCAGCGCCGCCGGCACCTGCGGGGCCCCAGGTCGAGTCCGGCGACATGGCGTTGCGTCACGACATCCAGCGACTCGCGGATGCCGGCGTCATTCGCGGCACTGTCTCGACCTGGCCGATGGCCTGGGCACCCATACTCGAGGACCTGGATGCGGCGAGCCTGGCCGGTTTGCCCCAGGACGTCGTCGATGCCCTGTACCGTGTACGCTCCCGCGGCCAGTTCGAGACGGGGCAGGGCGATGTGCAGGTTACGGCCGAAGCCGGACTGGCGAATGACCCCGCGAGCATCCGGTCTTACCAGGATACGCCGCGCGGCACGGCAGACGTACGTGCGAGCGCGGCATGGCACAGTGACGCGGTCAACATCGACATTGCCGTGTCGTACGTCGACGCCGAGGGAGACGACGACGTCCGGATCGACGGCAGCCATCTCGGCGTCGCCCTCGGCAACTGGGAGTTCGCCGCCAGTACCCGGCAACGTTGGTGGGGACCGAGCTGGGACGGCAGCCTGATACTGTCCAACAATGCGCGGCCGTTCCCGTCCCTCGTGCTGGATCGGACCCGTACCGACGCGTTCGAAACGAAGTGGCTGTCCTGGCTGGGTCCGTGGGACCTCGTGGTGATGTTCGGATTGCTCGAGGAAGAGCGCTACGTGCCGAACGCGCAGTTTTTCGGCATGCGTTTCAACTTCCGGCCCGTCGATTCTCTCGAGCTCGGCCTGTTTCGATCCGCCGAATGGTGCGGCGACGGCCGTCCCTGTGGGCTCGACACCTTCGTCGACCTGTTTCTCGGCCACGACAACCGGGGTGACGAGGGCATCGACGCGTCGAACGAACCCGGCAACCAGCTCGCCGGCGTCGACTTCCGCTGGACGCCGGGGTTTCTCGGCAGGCGCACCGCGTTTTACGGGCAGTTCGTCGGCGAGGATGAGGCAGGCGGTTTTCCGAGCCGCTGGCTCGGCCAGTTCGGCGCGGAATGGACGGGCTATCTGTTCGATCGCTGGTCGACGCGCCTGTACGGCGAGGTTTCGGCGACGAGCTGCCAGTTCTACGAGTCCAGCGAGATCTTCAATTGTGCCTACAACCACAGCATCTACCAGAGCGGATATCGCTATCGCGGGCGCTCGATCGGGCACGGTGCCGACAACGACACGCGGCTGCTGAGCGCCGGCGTCGTGGCCGTCGCGGCGGACGAGACGCAGTGGCGCGCGTTGCTGCGCTACGGAAAACTCAACCGCGGCGGCGCACCGGACGAATGGAACAGCCTGACGCCGACGCCGCAGGAAATCGTATCGCTCGACGTCGCGCATGGCCGGCGTCTGCCGTTCGGAATCATCGACGTCGGGATCGGCTACGCGCTCGTCGACGACATTGCGAGCGCGACCGACACCTCCGATGCCCGCTTCTACGTGCAATGGCGAAGCGAGTACTAGTGCAGCGCCACACCGCCGCGCTTGCCGCGCTGCTGGCCGCTGCGTCGTTGCTTACGACGGCAGTCCGGGCGGAGGAGTTCATCGCGCCCGGCGATACGGGCATGCGTATCGACCTGGAGTCGCTGAACGATGCCGGGGTGCTCAATATTCCACTGACGGCGTGGCCGATGTCGTCGGCCGACATCGCGTCGGCGCTCGACGTGATCGACGAGGCGGCGCTGGACGCCCGCAGCCGCGACGCGGCACGGCGGATCCGCGCGAGGCTCGAGCCGTCCGGGACACCGGCAGGCGCGCGGGCATACGGCAGCCTGGCCGGGGCGTACTCGCCGTTGATCCTGCGCGGCTTCGAGGACACGCCGCGCGCCGAAGGGGAGGCCCGCGCGGGCATCGCGTGGGGTGGCGAGCGCGTGTTCCTGCGTCTCCAGGGGACGCTGGCCGCAAACCCGGCCGACGGCGACGACGTGCGGCCCGACGGCACCTACGTCGGCATTCACGTCGGCAACTGGGTGGCGTCGGCCGGCTGGCAGGATCGCTGGTACGGGCCGGGCAGGGATTCGAGCCTCGTGTTGTCGACGAACGCGCGGCCGCCGCCGGGCATCATGCTGCAGCGACGGCACAGCACGCCGTTCGAATCCCGCTGGCTGAGCTGGATCGGGCCGTGGACGCTGACGACGTTCATGGCCGGCCTGCACGACGAGCGCGAGATTGACGACGCCTGGCAGTTCGGCATCCGCGGCAGTTTCCGACCGCTGCCCGGCCTCGAGATCGGCCTGTCGCGCGCGGCGATCTGGTGTGGCGACGGTCGCCCCTGCGACGTGTCGACGTTCGTCGACCTGCTGCTCGGCAATGACAATCGCGGGGCGAATGTCGCCGCGGAGGATGAGCCGGGCAACCAGCTCGGCGGCTTCGACCTGCGCTGGCGGCTGCCGGCGGATATCCCGGCGGCCGTGTACCTGCAGTGGATCGGCGAGGACGGCCGCCCCGGGGCCGGGCTCGTGGGGTCGTGGCTGCGGCAGTTCGGCGTGGAAGCCTGGGGCGAGGCCGGCACGTTGTCGCACCGGTCCTACGTCGAAGTGTCCGACACGACCTGCCGCGAGGGTGGCCTCGGATTTTCCGATGTGAAGCCCGACTGCGGCTACGAGCACGGCCTGTACCGCACCGGCTACCGCTACGAGGGCCGGTCGCTGGGTCACAGCGGCGACTCGGACCTGAAGAGCATCGTCGTCGGCTCGACGCTCCTGTGGCCGGACGGCGACCAGCTCGGCCTCGTCCTGCGCTACCGGGACATCAATCGCTACGGCACCGACACCGGCAGGCACACGCTGTCGCAATCGCCGCAGGAGGTCGCCGACATCCTGCTGACGCTGGACCGGCAGACGCGGATCGGCCGGTTGCGCGCCGGCATCGGCTATCGGCACGTCGACGGCGCGGCCGGCGGCGCCCTGTCGCCCAGCGAGGCCCAGGCCTACGTGGTTTGGAACTGGCCCTGAGGCCCGGGCTCGCGGTTCAACCGGGGCCGGACCGCCTGCCGGCGAGCGAACCGAACACGTGCGGCGCCAGGTGGGCAAGGGCGCGCACACGGCCGAATTTCTCCTCCCGGCGATAGATGCGGTAGATGTCGAGCGACTTGGCCAGCTTGTTGGACGACAGCGAGCCGCGCGAGCGGTAGTAGGTCGCGTGACACCCGGGGTAGCGCCGGGCGACGGTGCCGTCGCGGGTCAGCGCGAGCCAGAGGCCCCAGTCCTGCCCGCGGCGCACGTCCGGCATGTAGCGCTTGCCGAGCTGTGCCTGGTCGAATGCGACGGTGAGGCAGCCGATCGGGCAGCCGCGGAGAAAATCCGTGTGCGTCAGTCGCTCGGGCGCCGACAGGATCCCGGCGTCGCGGCGGGTGGACGCATTGACGACGGCATAGTCGCCGTAACTGAATGCGACCTGGTGCGCCGCCATGAACGGAATCTGCGAGGCCAGCTTGGATTCGTTCCAGGTGTCGTCGCTGTCGAGAAACGCGACGTAGCGGCCGCTTGCGGCGTCGATGCCCGCGTTGCGCGCCTGGGCGGCACCGGCGTGGGGCTGCCGCACGAGACGGACGTGCGGAAACCGGCGGCCGAGGCGCTCGACGACGAGGGCCGTGTCGTCCACCGAACCGTCGTCGACGATGATATGCTCCGCAGGTGCCAGCGACTGGGCAGCGACCGACCGGATGTTGCGCTCGATAACGCCGGCCGCGTTGTAGGCTGCAGTGATGACTGACACACCATCCATCGATACATGGCTCTCCCGGTTCGGCGCCCGACCGTATCCTATCCCGCCTCTGCGACTCAAGTGATGTCCCCGGCCGTATTGCCCGACGAGACGGCGGCGGGTCGGCGTCCCGGGAGCCCGTCGACGGCGCCGCGGGATGCGTTGTGGGTGGCCTGGAACGACCACCGGCGCACGACCGGCCTGTGCGATGCCTGGGACGTCCCGCTCGAGGTGGTCCGGGCCGGTATCCGGGGGCCATTGCGCTGGATCGAGCTGCCGTTGCGGACACTTGGCCTGCTGCGGCGCCGCCGGCCCGCAACGCTGTTCGTGCAGAACCCGTCGCTGGCCCTCACGGCACTCGCGGTGCTGGTCCGTCCGCTGTTCGGCTACCGGCTGGTGGTCGACGCACACAACGAGGGCGTGCGGCCTTACGACCGTCCGTACCGGGCCGTGCGATGGCTGACACGGCGCATGCTGCGCGCGGCGGACTGGACCGTCGTATCGAACGCCGGCCTTGAGCGGGACGTGATCGATGCCGGCGGGCGCGCGCTGGTGCTGGCGGACCCGCTGCCGCTTGCCGCGGCAACGAGAAAGGCGGCGAGGGCGTCCGTCGACGTGGTCGTCGTCGCGACGTACCGGCCCGATGAACCGATCCAGGCGCTGCTCGACGCCGCGGCGGCCTTGCCGGATCAGCGCTTCGCGTTCACGGGGGATTCGCGGCGATTCGGACGCGCCAGACCCGACATACCCAACAACGTATCGTTGACCGGGTTCCTCGACGACGCGGACTACTGGGACCTGTTGCGACAGGCCCGGGTCGTCTGCGACCTGACGCTGAAGCCCGACTGCCTGGTCTGTGGCGCTTACGAAGCGCTGGCCGTCGGCAGGGCGATGGTGCTCTCGGACAACGTACCGACCCGAGCCCTGTTCGGCGACGCGGCGGTGCTGACCGGCAGCGCACCCGGCGAAATTGCCGGCGCAATGCGCGCGGCGCTCGATCGCAGCGACGCGCTGAGCACGGCAGCGGCGCGCTTGCGGGACCGCTATCCGGCCGATTGGGACGTCAACAGTGCGCAGGTTCAGCAGGCGATCTGGCCGTCGTCGGACCGGCAGGTGCAGGGGGCGGCCTGATGGATTCGTTGCCGCGCATCGTGTTTTTCAATATCAACGGCTCGGGCATGGGACACCTGAGCCGCTGCCTCGCGTACGCGCGCCGGCTGCGTGGCCAGGCACGACCGATATTCTTCTCGCTGGCCTCGGCGATCGAGATCATCGAGGAGATGGGGTTCGAGGCGGACTACTTCGTGTCGGAGTTCTGGTCCCGGGCTCACATCAGCGCGTGGAATCGCGAACTGGCCGTGCGCTTCGGCCTGTTCCTGGAGGAGGTGCGGCCGAGTGCCGTGGTCTTCGACGGAACCTGGCCGTTTCACGGGTTCATGGATGCCTGTTTCGCGGCGAAGGTGCCGCGCAAGGTCTGGTCGAACCGCGGCCTGCACAAGCCGGGATTCGCGCCGGTGCCCGTCAGCGAACGCGAGTTCGACCTGGTGCTCGAGCCCGGCGAGATCGGGGCGGCATACGCCGTCGTGCAGGACGAAACGCCCGGCCGCAAGGTGCGAATTCCGCCGGTCACGATTTTCGCCGGGCAGGAGTTACTCGAACGGAACGACGCCCGCGACGCGCTCGGCCTGGAGCGGGATGGCCGCTACGTGTTGTTCTCACTCGGACCGGGCAACCTGAAGGACGTCGGCGAAATCGCGCAGGGACTCATTGGCGTGTTCCGGGCGAGCGAATTCAGGATCGTGTGGGCCTGTGCCCCGATATCCGTCCGCGATGTCGACGTCCCGGACGACGTACTGCCGATCAGCGTTTTCCCCCTGGCGAAGTACATGCGTGCCTTCGACGGCTTTGTCGGCGCGGCCGGGTACAACGCGTGCTGCGAGGTGCTGCAGTCCGGCGTGCCCGGCATCCTGTTGCCGAACAAGCTCGTCGCCGACGACCAGCAGAGGCGCGCGGAGACGATTGCAGCGCATGCGCGCGTCGTCGTGTCGGCATGCGAGTCGAGCGCAGAGCAGGAGCAGGCGCTGCTGGACCTGCGTCGGCTGGCCAGCATGCCGCCGCCGGCGGGGCAGGGCCCGGATCTTGACGGTGCCGATCGTGCTACGGACGAGATTCTGCGGCTGCTGTCGGGGAGCGCGGCGTGAGTCTCGATGATGAGATCGTCGATGTCCGTCGCACGGTACAGCGCCTGGCCGACGAATCGGAGCCCGTGCTGTTGCGCCGCTATGCGCTCTGGCACCCGGTTGGTGAACGACGAACCCTGTGCCGGCGGCTGCGCCGGGCGCTGGGTCGCGTACTGCGTGCCGTCCGACTGCGTCCCACGGCTCCGGTGGAACCGTGGCGCGTCGACCTGGAGCATGCCGGCTGCGGCGACCCGGTCCGGCCGTTCGTCATCTGGGCAATCGGCGCCGACCGGCAGCGGCTGGCGCAGGCGTGCGTCGGCTTCCGGCGCATGCTGCAGGACTCGCCTGGACGCGTGCCGGTGCTGGTGACGGATGTGGCGGACTTTCGCGCGTTCTCGCGGCTGGGCTGGCTCGTCGAATACGTGCCCAGGCTGTCCGAACCCGCCTCGGCGTACGGTAACCGGAAACTCCGCCATCTCGCGGCGCTGTACCGGGACGTGCCGGTGCTGCCGGTCAGCGCCGGCCTGGCCCGCGACGTGACCCTGGAGCAATTGCGGCTTGACTGATTCCGCCGAAAAAGACCTGCCGGTCGTCGTCTTCTTCAATATCAACGGGTCCGGAATGGGCCACATGAGTACCTGCCTGGCCTATGCGAACCGCCTGCGGGGGCGCGCGCGCCCGGTCTTTTTTTCGCTGGCGTCGGCCATGGAGTTCATCCACGGCATGGGCTTCGAGGGCGACTACCTGGTTTCCCGGTTCTGGTCGCGCGCCAGCGCCTGGGACTGGGACCGTGAACTGGCCCTGCGGCTGGGGTTGCTGTTCGAGCACGTGCGGCCGAAAGTCGTGGTGTTCGACGGCACGTGGCCGTACCGCGGGCTTCTGCATGCCTGTCGCGTCTACGGCGAGGCACGCACCGTATGGTCGAACCTCGTCCTGTACAAGAAGGACTTCCGCAAAGTGCCGGTCAGCGAGACGAACTTCGACCTCGTCATACGGCTCGGCGAGATCGGCTCGGCATTTGCCGTGGAGCGCGAGCACCGTCCCGCTCGCACGGTGGTCGTGCCGCCGGTTACCGTCATGAAGGACGACGAGTTGCTGGATCGCCGGTCCGCGCGCCGTGAACTCGGTTTGCGGGAAGACGGTCGGTATGCCCTGTTCTCGCTCGGGCCGGGGAATCTCAAGGACGTCAGCGCGATCGGGGCGGGCCTGATCGATGAAGTGTCGAGCCGGGGCTACGAGGTGCTCTGGACGCGTACGCCGATCAGCGAGTCGGACGTTCCGTTGCCTGACGGAATCGTGCCGCTATCAGTCTTCCCCCTGGCCCGCTACATGCGGGCGTTCGACATCCTCGCCAGCGCTGCGGGCTACAACACCTGCTGCGAGGTACTGCAATCGCGAGTGCCGACGCTATTCGTTCCGAACACACTGGTCGCCGACGACCAGGCGCGCCGCGCCGCGATGGTGGCGCGTGCGGTGCCGGCCGTGATCTCGCCGTGCGAGAGCGAGGAGGAGCGTCGCCGGGCAGTCGATCGACTCGTGTCCTTGGCCGACCACACCACGCCGGACGCGAACGCGGTCGACTTATCGGGCGCGGAACGCGTCGCCGAGGAACTCCTGCAACTGGTATGAGTGCGACTAGCCGAACAGCCCCTTCAGGAACCGGCGCCGCGGCTTCAGCGCGGGTAGCGTCCCGGTGTCACCGGGCTTCCGCGCCAGTCCCCAGCGCCCGTTGTTGATGATATGCAGATCCGTGTAGCCGAGCCTGGGAACGAGGATGTCGAAAACCATGCGCACCGCCGGCGTCGCGCGCTCGTCGGCGCTGGCCTGGCGCCAGTGCGCCGGTTCCTTCGCCATGCCGGACGCGGCTTCGCCGATCGTCCACGGGAGATCGTCGAAGAGGATCCACCCTCCCGGGCGCAGCAGAAAGTCCACGAGCACGAAGCCGAATCCCGTTGCGTCCCACGTGTGGCCGCCGTCGAAATAGCAGAGATCGAACTGTGGGCGCGGCGATTGCTGGATCATTCGGGCAAGCTCCCACGTGTACGACCGTTCCGCGAAGATTGTTTCGACGCGATGGGTCAACCCGAGTCTGGCAAGGACTTGATGGATGTTCGGGTCGCGGCGAGCTGCCGTGGTTCTGTCGACCGTCACGAGGTGTCCGTGCCCGCGGTCCTCGAGGATCGCGGCGATGTACGCGCTGCTCTTGCCATGGTAGAAACCGATCTCGAGGATCTGCTGCAGGTCGTGCCGGGACATCACGTCCCGGAGCAGCGAAGCTTCGGAATGCACCATGTAGTCGAGGTCGCCGAAGGTCGTGCGAACGTTGTCAAAGTTGTCCAATTTTCCGGATTCCTGCCTCTGCATTGCAATCGGGGAGCCCCGACCGCCGGGCCACGGCACGTATGATACGTGACGACGAAACCGAATTGATCGAGCGATTTCGAGCGGCGTCGTCGCCCGGTGCGGGCGGCGAGCCCGATTCGCGTTACGCCTTGAGCCATCCGCCGCGCCCGCCGGGACTGTACTGGAGGTTGCGCTGGTTCGCGGGCCGCGTCGTTCGATGGTTGCGAGCCAGGCGGCTTCTGGCATCGAACCCCTGGCCGGTCAGCCTGACGTACGCCGGCTTCGACGCCCGTGCGAAACCGCTGGTCGTCCTGGCAATCGGCACGCACCCGGATGCGCTGGTCGCATCCTGCCGCAAGCTTGCCGGAGTGCTCCGGTCGTTTCCGGAGTTTGCGCCGGTTCTCGTGACCGACGTGGCGCGCTTCGCGTTCTTTTCGCGGCTCGGCTGGCTCGTGGAGTATCTGCCGGATATCGCCGGGTCCGACGCGGACTACCCGGAGCGCAAGTTCCGCCTGCTTGCGCGTCGCTACCGCGGCGCGCCGATCATTCCGCTGGGTGCGGCGAGCGAGGCAGCGTTCGACGAATCCGGGCTGCGGGCGTTGTTGATGGCCGGGCCCCGGGGACCGGCGGCGCGGCCCTGAGGGCCGGTATCGGCGTCAACGCGTCATGCCGGGCTATCGAAATCGACGCTTCGACCAATTCTCCAGCCACCGTTCGGCCGGTAGGAAGCCGTACTCGGCTGCGACACGCTCGGCATCCGGGCGCAGTTCCTCCGCGTACCGGGCCCGTTCCTCGGCCGTCAGCGAGAACCGGATTCTGCGGCGGTTCTGGGGGCGAACCGTCCACGCCATCTCGTCGATGCCGAGAAACGCGCAGACCTGCTTCATGACCGACCGCGGTTTCCGGCACAACTGGTCGAAATCCACGAGAAGAATGTTCTCGCGCGGGATCCTGGACGCAAAGAGATCGAGGTGGGCTGCGTAGCGGGAAAGGCGAAGGCAATGCCGAACGCTCCCGGTATCGCCGGTCTTGCCCAGCGTATGAGCCAGATGCGACTCTATCCGGTCCACCGGGTCGCGAAGGAGGTAGGCGATCCGCGTTTCGGCTCCGAGGTTTGCAATTCGGGCAGGAACGTTCTTCGTCGCCGGAAGCTTCGCGTAGTTCGGCGATACGTCCAGCGTCCAGGCATGTTTCGCCGGGTCGAAGTCAAAGCGCCAGTCATAGTTCAACGCTGAGTGTGAGTTCCGGTAGAGCCTGGAAAAATAGTTGATCTCTTTCGTGAAGCTCTTTCCGGGGACTTCGACGTTCGTGCCGCACAGGGCAGGGTGCTTCGAGAGCATGCGATGCAAGGTTGTCGTTCCGGCCTTCATGGCACCGATCACGATGAAGTGGCGGCCGACCGGCTCGATGCCGGGACCGCTGGCCACCGAGAACGCCCGTGCGCCGAGCTCGCCATCGCGTCCCTCCACGGCGCATTCGATGTGCGTCGCTGCCGGAGGCGTCTTGATGCTAACGTGATCCGTGCGCGGGCCCAGGGCCCGTCGCTCCTCCGCGAGCAGGCGTCGGCGCCTGAAGTAGCGGACGTACACACTTGAGCCGCGAACGCCGGCGGGGTCGAAGCGAATCTCTACGTGAGCGGCAGCCCTGACGCGGAAACGATTGCTGTCGTTCAGGGATTCGGTCGCGCTTCGCTGCGGCGACGTACTAGATGTCGAGCTCATCGAGCGCCTCGGTCACGATGGACCTGACGTCGGCTTCCGTCGCATCGCGCAGATTGTTCTCTGCACGGCCGGGCGCGAACATCTGATTCGACAACGCGAGGACAGATTCCTTGTCCGGCACAAACCGGGAAACGTGCTTGCTGACGTCGATTTTCTCGAACAATGCTGACAGGCCCTCGGCCAGTTCCGAGGGCCGGCGAAACCCGACGCTGCGCGCCAGGTCCTGCAGCCTGCCGTCGTCCGCCGCGGCATTGAACCTGAGCAGTGCCGGCAGCGTGAAGCTGCAGGCCAGCCCGTGCGGCAGTTCGAAATTCGAGGTCACCGGGTAGGAGATCGCGTGCGCGAGTGCCGTTCGGCTCTGGCTGATGGCGAGGCCGGCCAGCGTGCTGGCCTGGATCATGGCAGCCCGCGCCTCGATGTTGTCGGGTTGTTCGACGACCCGGGGAAGGTTGCGGATCGATTGCTGCAGCGACCGGGTGGCGAGTCCGATCGACACCGGCGTGGCATTGCGGTTCCAGCTCGATTCCAATGCATGCGACACCGCATCGAGGCCCGACGCAACCGTCACGGACTCCGGAAGTCCCAGTGTCAGCTCGGGGTCCAGGATGGCGTGCTGCGGGAAGAGATCATTGGCGGCAAGGGAATGTTTCTTCTTGCCCGCCCGGTCCCAGACCGTACCGAACGGCGTGACCTCTGCCCCGGTTCCGGCTGTCGTTGGCACAGCGATGACCGGCAGTGCAGGCGATACGTCGATTCGGCTCGTTCCGGCGAGCAGCGCATCGAGCGCGGTTCCCGCCGGGAGACCGAGCAGCTTTGCAAGCGCCTTGGCCGTGTCGATGACGCTGCCGCCGCCCACGGCCAGCAGGATGGCCGGGTCCTCGCGGCGTACGCGCTCCGCCTGGGCCTGTATGTCGCGAACGTCGGGGTTCGGTGCGACGTCATCGAGTACGGCGACGATTCTTTTCCCGAATGTCTGTTCGAGGTTGTCGACGAGTCCGCGGCGGCGAAAGCCGGCGGAGGTAACCACCAGTACACGCGATTCCTCGACCAGCCCGGACAGTCGCCTGGCGGCGCCGATATCGAACAGGATCCGGACGGGGTTGTTGTAGGTCCAGGTCTCGTTGCGCATGTTTCGACTGCGTCCCGATCTCGCCGGCGCGACTCAGAGCCCGAGGCTCTGCATCAGCGCGTCGCGGTTCTCGATGGGCGTCGACTTCGGTCGGCCGAGCTCAGGCCGTGCTCCCTTGTTGACGACGACTTGCAGCAGGGCCGGTCCGCGTAGCCCGAGCAGCCGTTGCAGCTCGCGCGCAAGTTCCTCTTCGTCCGTGACCGACACGGCCTCGCGATACCCGCAGGCCCGCGCGATGGCCGGCACATCGATTTCGTAGCCTACGGTGGGCTGCCCGCCGACCGAATCATGGGCCCCATTATTGATCACGATGTGCAGCAGGTTGTCGCTGCCTTGCCGGGAGATGATGCCCATGGCGCCCATGTGCATGATCAGCGAACCGTCACCGTCCAGGCAGACGACGCGGCGCGCCGGTTGTGCGCGTGCCAGTCCCATCGCGATGGACGCCGTGTGTCCCATGCCGCCGACGGTCAGGAAATCATTGCCGGCGGTACCTTTCGCCTGCCGATACTCGTAGACCTCCCGTGACGCTTTCCCGGTCGTCGAGACGACGACATCCTCATCCCCGAGCCGTTCGAGTACGCACTGGATTGCCGCCTCACGGTTCATCGGGTAGTTCGTCGCTGACTTCTTGCGCAACTCGTAACGTGCGAACGTGTTCTTGCGCACCAGGAGGGCCACGGGCGCCGCCGCCTCCTTCATCGTGCGGCATGCCTCCGCCAACACGGTGGTCGCGTCTTCCGCCTCGGCCGGCAAGACGAACCACGGCACCTCCATCGCATCCAGCAGCTCCGTCATTCGGCGTCCTTGCTTGACGTGCTGGGGCTCGTCCTTCACGCCGGGCTCGCCGCGCCACCCGATCACCATGAGCATCGGGACGCTGTAGACCTCGCGATCCGCGAGGGACAGCAAGGGATTCACGGCATTGCCGATACCGGAGTTCTGCATGTACACCACTGCCGGTTTCGCGCTACCCAGGTAGTGCCCCATCGCCAGTGCGACCGCATTGCCTTCGTTTGCGGCAATCACGTGATCGTCGTCGGGTGCGTTGTCACTGACGTAGGCGCAGAAGTCCTTGAGCAGGGAGTCCGGGACGCCGGTAAAAAAGTCGAAGCCGTTCTGGCGCAGAAGGTCGTAGATGAGCGCGCTTTCCAGCATCAGCGCGTTCCCGGTATCAGGTCGAGAATTTCCTTGATCGACAGGAGCTGGCTGTCCGCCTCCGCGGACCGGCCGTTCGTCAGGATCGACTTTGCCGTGCTGACCATTGCCGGGTAGGCGGCACGCAACAACTGGTTCGCGTAGATGACGACGTTGACACCGTGGTCGATCAACTCGGCTTCCGTGACCTGGTTGTAGGTCGAGGGTACGACGACAAGAGGCACGCGGCGGTCGAACGCCTGGTAGCGATCGCAAAATTCGAAGATCTCGTCCGGCGTCTTGCTCTTGCTGTGGATCAGGATGCCGTCGGCTCCGGCCTCGATGTATGCCTGTGCCCGGGCTATCGCGTCGTCGAGGCCCTGTTCGAGGATCAGGCTTTCGATGCGCGCGATGATCATGAAGTCGTCGGTGATCTGCGCGGCCTTGCCGGCCCGGATCTTGCCGCAGAAGTTCTCGATCGAGTCCTGCTGCTGCGGCACCTCGTTGCCGAAGAGCGAATTCTTTTTCAATCCGACCTTGTCTTCGATGACAGCGGCAGAGACTCCGAGACGCTCGAGTGTCCTGACCGTGAACTGGAAATGCTCCAGCTTGCCGCCGGTATCCGCGTCGTAGACGATCGGTTTGGTCGTGACTTCCAGGATGTCGTGCAGGGTCTGTGTGCGCGACGTGACGTCGACGGCCTCGATGTCGGGTTTTCCCTTCGCCGTGGATTCGGTCAGGCTGCTGCCCCACATGCCGTCGAACTCGCGCGGGCCGTTCTTGCCGTTTGCGGAAATGCTTTCGACGATCAGACCCGTCAGGCCGTTGTGTGCCTCCATTAGCCGAACGAGCGGCTTGACGCGAAGCAGCCGCCGCAACTTGTTGCGACGCATGTCCGGTGTCGTGCCGATGTCCTTCATGGCTTCGTGCAACTGCGTCGACGAGATGCCCTTCGTGTACGGAATCTCGATAAGCTCGCCGCCCCATTCAGCGAGCGCGTCGACCACTGCGGCCCGCACGTCGCGCTGGACGCCTTCGCGCCAGTCGTCGCCGTGGACGACGAAATCCGGCTTCAATGCCCGCAGGTTCGGAACGTAGTCCAGCGTCTCCTGGGGAACGACCCGCTCGACACCTTTCAACTGCTCGACCACTTCCCGGCGTTGCTCGAAGGTCATGTAGGGCAGGCGCTTGTAGCTCGCGATCGCTTCATCCGTGAGCAGACCGATGGTGACCTGGCCCAGCTTCTGAGCTTCCCTGATGATGTTCAAATGACCGGGATGAACCAGGTCTGCGCTCATCGCGACGTACACAAGCTTCGTCATCTACTTCCTCTTCTGCGTTCCGATTGCCCAATGCGTCAGGCCGGCTGCGACGTCCGGCGAAACAGGCCCAAAGACAGGGAACGACGCAGGCAGGTTGCCAAGCCGGAGATTCGGGCAGAATGAATCCGAGGGTTTCGGCCGCTGGCGCCGCTGAAACCCGGCATACAGAAAGGCGGGCGGGTTCGCGATGGTTGCCCGAGACCTCGGCCGACAAGACTGCTGGGTCGTTCCGGCGGGTATTGTATGGCCTGATCGCTTGAATCGCCATACCGAGGGCGGTTTCGGCAATGGCTGTATTTCGCGGTGAAATCCGCGCAGGCGGTCGCTCCGCGAAGTCGAATTGGCGGGTAATACAGACCGAGTTTGATACAATCCCCCGCCGATTAACCGGACCAGGCGCGATGCGACCGGTTCAGCGCCCTGTCTTGCGGCAAGGCAATGACGTCGCCTGTTGTGAGCTGCGTGCGCCGCCGACCCGTTCCTGGAGACTGTGTGTTCCGCTCACTGCTCAGCCGATTCGATACGTTGCCGGTCGCAGGCCGCCTTCTGCGGCGCTTCGCGGCGACAGCCGAAGACGAGGCTGGTCGTCGGGTCGGAGATGCGGACGGGCTGCCGATACGACCTGCCGATCGGCGTGCCGTGTTGCAATCCTTGCTTGCGGCCAGGTTCCACGACGCCGGAATCGAGTGCCATTGTGCCGATGGAGAATCCGCTGCCTATTGCGCCATCCTCGACAAGGATGTCGATGGTGCTGCCCGGGTTCTGCAGCGACTGGCCACTGATCTCGGCGTCAACCAGGTCGTCGTCTGGCAGGGCCGGGGGTACGGGTACGGCGCGGAGCAGCTCGCCGAGTCGCTGCAACCGGCTGACGTTGCCGGGTCGGACTCACTCGTCGTCGCCGTACCGATCGTCCGGGAACGATTGCGGATCGGACGATCCGGTGGCGTGGAGGTGCTGATCGTCGGGCGACAGGGGCCGCGCTACGTTGCGCGACGCGACTGGGCGGGCAAGGTCGACTGGACGCAGGAGTTTGCCGGCAGCACCAGTGTGCCGGCGGCTGATGGCGAGGCCGCTGCGCGCCCGTCATGCTCGAGGAGGCCCCGGCAGCACGTTCTCGACCGCGAGCCCGTCGATGCCGTCTATACGTGGGTCGATTCCGGCGATGCGGATTGGCTCGCGGAGATGCAACGCTGGGCATCGCGGGAACGCGGGGGTCTCGAATCTTCCCGCGAGCCAGAGCGATTCGCCGATCGGGATGAACTGCGCTATTCGCTGCGTTCGCTATGGCTCTATGCTCCCTTCGTGCGGAACGTCTTCATCGTCACGTCCGGGCAGGTCCCTCGCTGGCTCGATGGCTCGCACGACCGGGTTCGTGTCGTGCCGCATCGAGACATTTTCCCTGACCGTCGCGATTTGCCGACGTTCAACTCCCACGCGATCGAGGCGTGCCTGCACCGGATCGAGGGACTCGCAGAGCATTTCATCTATTTCAACGACGACGTTTTCCTGTTGCGCGAAACCACGCCGGGGACGTTCTTCACCCGGAACGGCCTCGCGAAGAGCCGGTTCTCAACGCGGGCTGCGATCCCGGCCGTCGAGCCCGGGCCCGAGTCCATCCCGACGGATTGGGCGTCATACAATGCCGCGACGTTCATCGAGAGAGACTTCGGACTGCGTTTTGACAGGAAGCTCAAACACGTTCCCATGCCCATGAAGAAAAGTGTATTGGCCGACCTGGAAACGCGATATGCCGACGAGTTCGAGGCGACTCGCCGGGCTAGGTTCCGTTCCAGCAGCGATATCGCCGTGCCGAGCATGCTGGCACATCTGTACGGCATCTGTGCCGGTCAGGCCGTGGAGTGGCAGCACGTGCCCGGCGAGTACGTTTATGCGGACAGCGGCAGGTCCGATATACGATCGAAACTGGAGCAGATGCTCGAAGGTCCGGCCACGTTCGCCTGCATCAATTCGACCCGATTCTCCGACGTCTCCACCGAGGAGCAGCGCGACCTGCTCGCCCGCTTTTTCGAGCAGCGGTTCCCGTTCCGTTCTCCGTTCGAGATCGAAGGCCGGCGCCCGGGTGCGCAATCGTGACGGCAACGTCGAAAACCGAAGGCGGATCGCCGGTGCCGAAATCAGTGCCGAACAACAACCTGTCGGGGGTGCCGTTGTTCAAGGTCAAGCTCGAACTGGCACGTATGGTGCTGTCGATGAACCGGCTTGCGCAGGATTGCGCACTCGAGCCGAAAGTTCAGGCGAGTATTCCCAGGCCGATGGACGTCGTGCGACTGCCACTGGAAGAGCTGGGCCGGAAATCGGAGAAGTTCGCCCGCGCGATGGCCCGGTCGCGCCCGGATTTTGAGAGTCATTTCCGGGACAACCAGAACCAGGCGATTGTCATGGCGTGGCAGATGGCGAACATCGCGGCCGGTTGCGAAAGAACGCGCTACGAGTATGCGTGCGCGTGCCTGCGTGCGCACCGTCAGGGCACCGGGTACGCGATCCTCAAGGCGCTCGCAGAGGCCGAGGACAGCAAGTCGAAGTTCGTCACCGCCGCCAGGAAACGGATCGCAAGGCTGGCCTGGAAGTCGGGGGATACCGAGGTTGCGCTGCGCGCCATGAGGTCGCAGCGTGGGCGGGCGGCGCGCGCCCAGTACCGCTCGTGGCTAGGCATCTCGACCGTGCGCGACGGCCTGTTGATGGCCGAGGCGGGCGATATCGACAGTGCCCGACTGGTCTTGGCCGGGGGCTTGCGTGCGAACGGCATGGACGACGAGGTGGCCGATGCCGTCGCAGCGGTCTATCTCAAGGCATCGTCGCTGAACGGTGAGTTCGACGTGCCGGCCCTCGTCGCGGAGGGCCAGGCGGCCGAGGCAGACCCGCCTGGCGCGCCATTGCCCATCATCCTGTCCGGGTTCGGCTGGTCCGGCTCCGGCGCCGTCGCCGATTTCCTGACCGGACATTCGGACGTCGTCGACGTGTTCGCGGGTCGGGAGATGGGGCTGTGGACGGGAAAGTACGGTCTCGATCGCCTCTACGCTCACTTCCATGCGAGAGGCTACAATCGGCGCTTGCTGCTCGAGTTCCTCACCCGCCACTGTTTCGGGCACCGCTTCCTGGGTGACAGCAAAGGCACCAAGAGCCTGGGTGGCATGTGGGCCTGGCTGGACGATGCGCAGAAGCGCCGACATCTCGCCCAACTCTGGGCATGGCTCGATGCCATCGCTCGCTGGCACGAAGATCCGGAATGCGCGCTGCTCGACGCGTTCCAGGCGTTCTCGATGGGATTCCTGTCGTTGCTGGAGGGGCGCGAGGGCAGCAAGGTGTTCCTGTCGAACTGCATTCCATCGGACTCGATCGCCGGCATACGAATGTTTCGCGAGCCGGTCGTCATCGTCTCCTGGCGGGATCCGGGCGACGCGTACGCGTCCAAGTCCGCCGCTTTTCCCGATACCTCGCTGACGTTCGAAGGCTGGCGATCGCAGTTGACGCGCCGCATCGACCGGTACCTGTCGGGCAAACGGGAAGTCGCCGACTGTGCCAGTGTCTGGCTGGACGTGTCGTTCGAAGAGTTCGTCCGGGACGCACGCTCGCGAGAGCGGTTGCTGGAGAGGCTCCAACTCGACAGTGCGGCGATGCAGTCGACCTTTGATCCCGCAGTCTCCGCGCGCAATATCGGCATTCATGAGCCGGGGGCGGGTGCTGCCCGCACAGGCTGGATTGAGCTTGCGCGTGCGGTCGCCGAATCGCGGCAAGTGGCGCAATCGATCGGGGCAGACCGGGACTGACATGCGTGGAGCGGCAACGTCTGGCGGGGCGACCCGCTACAACCGGTCTGACGTCAAACCAATTACAGCAAACCAGGACAAGTGCACGTGGCTCGTTTTTCTTCCGTCATAGTACCCCTGCGATCGCGGATTGCCGCGCTCATCGCGAAACATTCCCCGGATCGGTACAAGCGCATCATCGAGAACCGACATCCGGGGGTTCTCGTGGTCGGGGACCCGATGAGCGATGTCAGGAGCCTGAAGGAGCGGGCCGCCGAGCAACTCCTGCACTCGCTCGAGCAGGTGGGACTGCCGGTGCTGGCGAAAATCGACGACCGCAACTGCTGGATCGTGCTTGCCGGCACCGGTGACGACGAGGATGACGTCGAGCGGCTGGTCGGTGAACTGATCGATGCCGGCATGCGGATCTCCGTGGCGATGCGGGGACGCCGCACCAAGAGGATTTCGAGCCGGGAACGGCTTCAGAGGCTGAAGCAGAACAAACCGCTGGACATCCTGTCGATCCGGGCGGGCTTCGTCTGGATGCGAAATCGCGGCTACAAACAGGTCGGCTGGCACGCCGCGGTACGCGTACATTTCTACGACTGGAATACCGAACACAAGTCGTTCGTCGCACGCAGGGCCGGGAACCTGCCGCCGATGATCGATGATCTCGGGCAAGAAAAGTCCCGGATAACGGGTCTTTGCCGGCCCGAGACCCGGCTGGACAAAGTGCGGTTTCCGATCGACGTGGTGTACACCTGGGTCGACGGCAACGACCCCCGGTGGAACGAGAAGCGCAATCGGCGTGCCGCCGAGATGGGCCGCGACCTGCATCGGGTATCCAACAGCCAGACGCGCTATATCAACCGTGACGAACTGCGCTATTCGCTGCGTTCCCTTTATTACTACGCGCCGTGGATTCGCAAGATATACCTCGTGACGGATGACCAGGTTCCGGACTGGCTGAACGCCGACAATGACCTGTTGCAGGTGATCGACCATAAGGACCTGTTTCCCGAGCATGCATCGCTGCCGACGTTCAACAGTCACGCAATCGAATCCGTGTTGCACAGAATTCCGGGGCTTTCGGAACAGTTCCTGTACATGAACGACGACGTATTCTTCTCGTCCGTCGTGCACCCGGAATCGTTCTTCGAGGTGAGCGGTATTGCGCGGACGTTCCTGAGCCGGTCGATGATTCCGTTCTGCAACGAGAACCGCTCCGAGATCGCGTCGGAGTGGGGCGCGATGAACGCGAACGACCTCATCGTCGAGAAGTTCGGTGCCATGATGCCGTACAAGACCAAGCACACGCCGCTTGCGTTGCGCCGGTCCTTGTTGCAGGACTTGGAAGACCAGTTCCGGGTGCATTTCGAGCGCCTGCGCAGCACGCCGTTTCGCACCGCCAACGACCTTGCGCCGACCTCCACCCTGCACGCGTACTTCGGGCTGGCCAAAGGCTACGTCGTTCGCAGCGACATCGCCTATCGCTATGTCAACCTGGCGAGGCCGGATCTCAAGCGGGCGCTCGACGCCATCGCCTACAGCCGGCATTCCATGGTCTACTGCCTGAACGACACTGAGATCGAGGATCATGCGGAGTTCGACTGGGACGCGCAGGAGTTTCACATCAAGACGTTCCTCAACATGATGTACCCGTACCAGGCGCCATGGGAGCAGCCGGAACCCGACGATTCACCGCTGGAAACCAGCAGGACGGACGCACGATGAGCGACGAGACTGCGCAGGGCGTGCTGCCGCCCAGGGCACTGATCTACAGCTTCCGGTTCGATTCCGCGAAGGCCTTGCTGGCCCGCGCGGAGTTATCGGTGCCGGAAAAGCTCCGTGCCCGCCTGCTGAAGGCTGTCGAGTACAACGAAGCCAGCACCTTGCCCGTCGTAGCACCGCGGGACGCCGCCGAACCCGTGCCGGTCGGGCGCTGGTGGGAGGTCTGGCCGTCCGACACGCACCTCAGGGTCAAGGGATACGTATCGGCGGAGTGCCTGCGCGTGGGCCTGTTCGTCAATGATCGACTGGTCAAGCTCGTCAACACGGTGCCCCGCCACGGCGACGCTCAAGGCCGGCGGGTATTTCGGTTCAACCTGAAGTCCGACATCATGAAAGCCCTGCCGAAAAAGACGGTCATCGGCATCGGGTCGGAAGTGGGCTACCTCCGGCGCAGGAGCGGGGGACTGTCGTACCGGGATCCTCGTTTGAACGGCACGGGCACCCTGTTCAGGAAGCTCGCTTCCGGACATTTCCTCACGAAGAAAGGCCGGCTGCAGCGACGGCTCGACGAGAACGAGGAATGGAAGGAATCGATACTCGATGCGTACACCGTGTTTCGGAAGTATTTCGAAGAGCGCTTCGATTACAAACCCTACATCATTTGTGGCACATTGCTGGGCCATCACAGGGAGGGTGACTTCATTGCGCACGATGACGATATGGACGTCGCCTATTTCTCGCGACACTCCCGGCCGGAAGACGTCCGGCAGGAAATGGCCACGATCGTTCAGGCAATGCTCGCGGACGGCTACGACATCAAGCTCGCTCGCAAGCCCGGGTTTTTCAAGCCGACGATCGGAGGGCTCTCGTTCGACGTGTTCCCGATGTGGCACGACCTGGACTGTCTCTGGATGATGAACACTACGCGCCAGCGCAGTGGGCCGGAACGAATCCTGCCGGTGTCGACGGCAAGATTTCGCGGCGTCGACGTGTACGTGCCGAACCAGATCGAGGCGTACATCGCCTCCGAGTACGGCCCGAACTGGCGGGTGCCGGATCCCGGTTACCGTTCGATCGGGGAACCGGGAACATCCGAGTACCTCTTGCGGAGCTGCCTCAGCGTCGAAGAGGTTGCCGAAATTCTGGATCGGGTTGCTGCGCTGCGGGCGGAAGGCATTTCGACGGGAAAACTGTCGGTGGCGGAACGGGACCTTCAGGCCTGGGTGGCCGGCGCAAACGACACGGACGGGACACTGGCGGACCAGCAATGAGCTCTTCGAGACCGATCTACTTTCACGTTGGCGCGCACAAGACCGCGACGACCTACATGCAGTCGAGGCTGCGTTCCAATCGTCAGCGCCTGCGCAACCACGGCGTCCATTTCGTGGACCTGTGGGCCAAGGCGCCGGCTCTCAAACGCTACCGCAAGCGTCTGAAGCGGCTCCTCGAGGCGCCGGCAGTCAATGACCGGAAGCTCGGCAAACTGGCGGCTGTCCTGCGGCGGCTGGTCGATGCGGACTCGTCCGATGACAAATCCCGGATCGTTCTGTCGTACGAGAACGCGCTCGGCGGGTTCGACCTCACGCGGAGCGCGGCGCCGTACCCGCACGCAGCCGCGGCCGTCGCACACATCCGGGAGGCGTTCCCCGACCAGGATGTCAAGATCCTGTTCTCCATACGGTCGCTGGACCGCTTCCTCGAATCGGGTTACCTGCAGAATGTGCTGTCGCGACAGGAAACACGCACGTTTGCCCGTTACCTTGGCGGGGTCGATATCGACGGCCTGAGTTGGTTGCCGGCGATCCGCGACATGGAGTCGGTGGTGGGCGCCGAAAACCTGCTGATCTGGAACTACGAGAATTTCCCGGCCAACGAGTCGACGGTGTGGGACCTGCTCCTGGGACTGGCGGATGCCGATAGCCTCCTTGTACGTCCTGCCAAGAAGAGCAACCAGTCGTTGTCCGCGAAAGGCCTGAAGTTCATGCGCCGCATCAACTCCGTCGCGACCCCGTCCGAGGCGAAGAAGTTCCGGACGTTCATCAAGGAAAACTTCGGGCCGGAGTCCGGGTTCGAGCGGCCGACGCTGCTGGACGAAGGCACCCGCGAGCAACTGGTCCGGCGCTACGCCCGCGATTGCGAAGAACTGCAGGGGCGGCTCATTTTGAGTCCGGGGCCGCAAGCCGCCGCCCGTTGAGGGCCCTGACCTCGCTGTCGGATAGAAGGTAGTCGGGGTTGCGTTCGAGTTGCTGCCGAACGGCAAAGCCCTGGTCCGGGATGCGCCAGTCGGGGCCGTAGATCTGCTCCAGGACCGCCTCGGAGTTGCCCGGCACCAGGATTTCGCGACCGGCAAGCAGGCAGGTCCTCGGAGCCGTGAACGCGTCGATGTCATCGACCGGGTCTAAGCGCCAGCCGAATGACGCCTGGAACTGTCCGTCCGGCGTGAACCAGCCCCAGTTCAGGTCGACGAACGGCGTCTCGGCCCCTTTCCGGCGAACGATGAGCGACGTGGCACAGGATTTCACCCGGTAGCCGGCCGCGGAAAGCGTTTCATGCAGTGCGAGTACTTCCGACTTTGCGCCTTGCGGGTCGCGCGCCGCGCAGAGGTACAGGATGTCGAAGCCGCCGACGTCGTGCCGGATGAAGTCGTGGTCCCGGATCGCACCGAGCAGGTTCCCGTAGAACGGATAGACCGGCTGCGTGCTGGTGGTGCGGATAACCTGGCATACCTCTGCGAACAGCTGGAGTGCCTGTTCCCGGGACGCCTCGTCGTGACCGGGCGCGAAGCGGCCGTCCTTCGTGAATACCCAGCCCTGCCGGAGCTTCGCAAACAACTCTTCGCTGCGGCTCGCAAGCGCGCAGTCAACCCGTGCGGTGGCGCCGATTCCGGGCAGGTCCAGCGTCGAGTCCCCGGCAACGACCTGTACGGTGTCTCCGCGTCCGAGGTACAGCATCAGGTCCGCGCAATTGAGCGAGAACCGGGCAGATTCGGAATCCTGCGTGCTGTCGCGCACCGGAACGGCAAACGTCGCGGCAACCGGCACCTGGTTGACGTGCAATTCCACGCGCGCGTCCGGTCCGGCAGCCCGTACCAGGCGTCCGGTCAGCGCCGATGCCGCGTCGTGCAGGAATCCCGTGGACTCGATGCTCCCGGCGGGCTCCCGGCCTGTCACCGGGCCGGCCGATCCGGCGGGCACCAGGCAGGCGGACCAGTCAATCACGGCACGGCGCGCGAGATCGGACTCCTCGTCGAGCCGCGGATTCGACGGGCCCGACGCGGCCGCCGCGTTGCACAGCCGCAGGGCGAGGTCGGCGTCGCCGGTCAGGCGGTAGGCGCGGGCGATACCCGCGACGGCCCAGGCGCTGGCCGAATCGCGAAGTATCCGCGGGACCCGCTCCCAGTACTCCGTTGCCGTTTGCCAATGTCCGTGGCGCGCCTGGAGTTCGGCACCGCTACGCAGCAACCAGCCGTCATCCGGGTAGCGGCGCAAACCCCGTTCCAGTGTGTCCAGCGCGGCCTCGGCGTCGCCCCGCGCAAGCGCCGCGTCGGCGAGATGCTCGATGAGCCGGGGGTGGGCAGGGGCGCCGGCTTCGCGAAGGCAGTCCTCGATCACTTCTCCGGCCCGCGACGGGTTGCCGGCGGCAAGTGCTGCCGCCGCGACGGTCAGCACGCAGGAGTCCCGATGCGACAGTGCCGGACGGGCCGGGTTCGTCGCCGCGCCGGGATCGGAACTCGCGGATACGAACCGGTGTAGTGTCGGCGCCATGCGTGCCGCCAGCGATCCCGGCCGGCTGATCCGACGCGCAATGAACGCGACGATCGGATTGGACGGGCGAACCCGGGCGGCGGTGAGGAGCCGGGCAACGGCGGAAACGCTCGATCGTGCCAACCGATCGACGGCCCGTCGGACGAATCGCCCGCTACGTGTTGGAAGGGAAGTTATCGGGGTCTCCCCGGGTTGTAGCCTGCCATTGGCCGAGTGCTGCCCGGAGTACGCGAACGTCCGGCGCCTCAAGGAATGCCTGGCCGAATCCGATGTTCCTTGACGACGCTTCCGGCGAGAACAGCCGTTGCTCGCCGACCGTCATCGCCGGCGGCAGGAGCCAAGCCAGCACTTCCCGCCGGTAGCCGGCCTCGCGGACGAAGCGCTCGAAGGCGACTTCGCGAACCTTGTCGCGCAGTTGCGGTGCCATGCGACCACGTTGTTCATGGAACGCGGCGCGGCTCGCCGCGTAGAACGGGACGAAGCGCCGTGCCGTCATCCAGTGCTTCAGGTCCTGCTGGCGGCGATCGGCATACTGATCCACGGGGTCGCGTGCCACGACGACCAGCCGGAAATCCGCGAAGATCTCGGCCATGTCGAGGTTCGGGCCGAACATCGCGTTATTGAAGACCACGCAGCGGGCATCGTCCGCGCCTGCGAACAGGCGTGAAAGCGACTCCGTGGCCCGCACCAGCACGGCCCGAGAACGGGACAACGGCGCGCCGGCATCCAGTCTCGCGATGTCTTCGAGAAGGGTTCGAAAGACCGCGGTGTAGCGGCTGCCGTAGAGTTCGAGCAAGTGGCGCGCGGCGTTCGCGCCCTTGTGCTCCGTGTGCCCGATGGCGCCGAGCCCGAGAAGATGGCCGCGGAAGAGTTGCCACAGGTCGCGGCGCTCCACGCGGCCGGCATCCCGGGCCTCGCGCCAGAGACGTCCGAGGCCGGCGCTGCCCTGCACGAACATCATCTCGCTGTTCGTGCATTCGTTCACGAACGGATCGCCCGGTACGTCCGGCGCGACGGCCACGCGGTCATGTTCGATCAGCGCATCGTAGACGGCGCCGGACCCCGACCAGCCGTTACCACACACGAAGATCTTCGGCAGGGCGTCGTCCACGGCCGATTCGGCGAAGGCATCGGTTTCGCGGCTCTCGCGCGGCAACCCGGCGGTGGATTCGATCGCCAGCGCCTGCGGCATCGAAAGCAGCGTATCGACGATCGCGAGGCCATCGGCCACTACGGACTCCAGGTCGGCCAGGCCGCGGTGGCCGCCGCGGATCGCCCGTTCCACCGCGCTCGTCGCGGCGGCCCGGTCGCCGCGGGCAAACGCGACAGAGGCCGCGAGTATCTGCCAGTCGGGCTCATCCGCGAGCGATTCGAAGTGCTCCGGCGCAATCTGCCGTGCCGTACACGTATCACCGGCGGGCGCGCTGCGAACGATGGCGTAACCGTGGGCAATCGTGTCGCGCGGCGACAGCGCCAGGCCGGCTGCGACGGCGTCGAACAGCGCCGCGCTCGTTTCGAAGGCAGAGAACGCCAGGCACAGCCTTGCTGTTTCCAGGCGCAGGGGCGCGATCCCGACGCCGTCGGCTGCGGCATCCCGGGACAGCGCATCGAGGGCCTGGCGAATACCCGGACCGGAAGGGTGCAGGGGGGCCGGTACCGCCCGGCGGAGGTCGCCGCCACAGCAGCGCAGGAGTCGGTCGAAGACACTCAGTGCGGCGGACCAGTCGCCGCCCAGCACCAGTTCGCCGGTCAGCCTTGCCGCCGCGGCGGGCTCGACGCCCGATTCATCGAACACCGCGTGCGCAAACCGGGCCGCGCCGCCGAACTGGCGTGCCCGAAGGAAGATGTCGAGGGCTGCGGAATACTCGGGCGGGTGTGCCGCGGCAGTTCGAGCCGCGCGGTGCGCGCACCATTGCGCGATTCGGGTCGCGCCGACGTCACCGGCCGTCACCGAGTAGCCAGCGAGGCGCGTCGCCGAGGCGGCCCCGGCGAGCACCCTCGGCACCAGCAGGAACAGGAACCGGGCCCTGAGCCGCAAGGCCTTCATGCCGGACACGGTATCCTGACGTCCATGCTCATGCACTCGGCCGTGGTTGCGAACGCTCGAGCGGCGATCGATTCACGGGTGCGTCGGTAAAGCGAAAATCCGCCAGGGCATCAGAAATCCATTGCCACCCCGGCGACCACGGCGATCTGGAACAGGATCTGCGTGAGTCCGCGCGTGACTTCGAGCGTTCGGGCGCCGACCGTCGGGATGACGAGGATCTCGTCGCCGGGTTGTGGCCGTGCGCGCTTGTCCTCGACGAACGTCCCGTCCTGGTGAAGCAGCAGGATGCGGGCATCATCCTTGCGCTGCATGGGTCCGCCCGCCAGCTTGACGTAGTCCGACACCGTCGACTTGCTGTCCCACGTGATCGCCGTCGGGTAGGTGACCTCGCCGTGCACCATGACGATATTGCTGCGCTCCGGTATGACCAGGACGTCGCCGTCCTGCAACAACGTGTCCATGACCGTTTCGCGACCGGCCAGGACGACCTGGCCGCGCGGCTGGACCAGCCTTGCCCGGTCGACGAATTCCATCACCTGCTGTGCTTCGCGGGCACGTAACGCGGCTTCTTCCGCCGTCAGCGACCGGGACGTCAGTGCCGAACGTTCCAGTACGCGCAGCGACACTTCGAGCATTTGCTTCTGCCGGGCGGCAACCGAAGGGCGAAACAGCTGAATCGCGGATTCGTTCGCTTCCGGTTTCGGCGTGACTTCCCCAAGTGCATCGGCGAGCGTGGCCCCGTACGGGAGCGTCAATACGCGCGAACTGTCGATCGCGCCGTCGACGCGGACGAGGATCGTCGACACGCGCCGGTCCGTGACGACGGAGATCTCGTCGCCGGCGCGGAGATAGACGTCGTCGATGTCCTCGATGGCGTAGTACTCGCTGTACTGGCTTGCGCCGACCTTGTGGATGACACTCACGTGAGTGGCGCCGGGAATCGGCTGCGCAAGTCGCAGCAATTCCCCGGCCGAAATCTGTTCTTCGTCGAACTCGAACCCGTAGCTGTTGAACACATCGCCGCTGACGCGCACCGCATTGTGACGAGCATTGACGACGATGGTATCCCCATCCTGGATAGGCACCGAATCCAGATTGCCCTCCAGCAGAAAGTCGTACAGGTTGAAGTTTGCCCGCAGCTCGCCGCCGCGCAGCAACCGAATGTCGATGTAGCTGCCGCGCGCGGAGTCGACGCCGCCGGCGCGCAACAGGAAGCCGAGGACGGAATCCGACGCGACGCCAGGGTACTGGCCGGGCGCGCGCACGAAACCCGTAACGAACACGCGCACCGGCTTGGATGCCTCGAGGCTCGCGTACACATTGACGTTGTTGCGGTAGACATCCCGTATCGCGGCGCGGACGACCTCGTTGAGGTCACTGTTGCGCACGCCGGCGACGTGCACCGGACCCACGTTCGGTAAAAAGAGATTGCCCTGCGAGTCGACGACCTGGACGTCCTGGTACGGGTAGGCGCCCCACATGCGCAGCGCGACCCGGTCGCCGATGGCCAGCAGGTAGTTCTCGTTGAAGCCCACGCCATAGGTCTGCGAGACGCCGGGCTGAAACAGTTGTTCGCCGAACATCGCGTTCTCGCCGGGATTGTAGGCGGTGCCGATCAGGCCGGCCGCGTCGGTGCCGGGCTCGACGAGAGGCGGCAAGTCGGTCTTGAGTTCTCTCGGCGACGAAAGCTGCGGCGGCAGCGCGAGCTGCTCCTCGATGCTCTGGACGTCGTCGGGCTGGGCGCGCGTGCGTTGCTCGATCAGCGCATTGAGATCGTCGTTCGCCGACTGCTGGCCGGCAGCAACCTGCGCCAGGAAAGTGGCGGCCACGGCGGCCAGCAGCCGCCAGCGGCGAGAGTTACGAAAAAGGGTCATTCCGAATGGTCCTCGATGGTTGCCAGGATGAGCCGCACGATCCCGTATAGCAGGATGAGACCCAGCAGCAACGCAATCAGCGTGTAGACGCGCCGCGGGTACGCCGGCGACTCCGGCAAGTAGGGAGATTCGACGAGCACCAGGCTCTTGAGTTTGCGGGTGGACTCGATGCGGGCGGTTTCCAGCCCGATCAGGGCACCCTTGTAGGCATCCGACATGAATTCCAGCTCCGCCAGCAGTTCCTGGTAGCGGCCGGCAATGACGTTCAGGCTGGTGCCGTCCTCGTTGGTGACGCCGCTGCGGCGCTCCGAATGGAGCTGTTCCCGGATGCCGGCGATCTGCGCCTCCAGCGCCCTGACCTGTGGGGCATCGTCGTTCAGGTAGGCCTGCAAGCCTTTCAGTTCCGCTTCGTGGCGGGCGAGCATGGCCTGGAGTTCCGCCGTCAGCCCGGTGTTGGCGACGGCCTCGGCCGTCGGGTCGAGAACGCTGTGTTCCTCCTGGAACGCCAGGATGCGACCGCGAATCTCGTCGAGCCGCGCGCGTGCGTTCTCCGCTTCCTCCTCGGCGTAGGCCATCTGGTCGCGCGCCAGGCGGTGCGAACTCTCGTTGATGAACTGTTCGCAAATCGCCACGACTTCCTGGTTCACGGCCTGTGCGAGCTCCGGCGTGAATCCCTGCGTGCGGATCGTGATCAGGCCGGACGTGTCCTCGACTTCGACTTCGATACGCTTGCGGTAGTAATCCAGGAAATCCTCCCGGGGCGCGTCCGCAGACAGGCGGAAAACGAAGTCCAGGGCCGGCGCGCTGTAAGCGCTGCGCAGGTCGAGCTTCTCATTCACCTGCCGCAGCATGTCCGTCGAAAGGATGTGCGCCTCGAGCATGTACTGGTCTTCCCGGGTCGCCATCGTGCTGCCGAACATGGCCGACAATGCGTCAGTGCCGGTCGGCACGCTCATCGCGCTGCCTTCCTGGCGCACGACGATCTTCGACTCGGAAACGTAGCGATCGGCCGCGAACAGGAACAGGTACAGTGCCGTCACCAACCACGGGATGACGATCAGCCCCAACCGCAGGCGCAGCAGGCTGAAGATGTCCAGCAACCGTCTCAAGGCTCACCCCCGGCGGCCCGGTAGGCGGCAATTCCTTTTCGCACGTTTTCGTACACTGTGGCGCGTCCCGCATCCAGATGCACGATGATATTGCACATCTTTCGGATGAGTTTCATGTTGTGTGAGACGAGAATGACCTTGGAGTGCTCCAGGCGTTCACGAAATACCTTGCGGCTCTTCCGCTTGAAGACGGCATCGCCCACGGCCATCACTTCGTCGATCAGGTAGTAATCAAAATCGAAGGCCATGCTTGTACCAAAAGCGAGCCGGGCCTGCATGCCTGACGAATAGGTTGCCACGGGCAGGTCGAAATGGTCGCCGATATCCGCGAACTCCTGCACGTAGCGGATTTTCTCCTGCATGCCCGCGCGCCGGACACCCTGGATACGGCAGACGAACTTCACGTTGTCGCGCCCGGTCAGGTTCTTCTGCATGCCGCCCTTGAGACCGACGGGCCAGGACAGGCGCCCGTTGGTCGAGATCTTGCCGTTATCCGGCAATTCCACCGCACTGAGCAGGCGCATGAGTGTCGACTTGCCGGCGCCGTTGCGGCCAATCAGGCCGATGTTGGCGCCGTCGGGCAGGGCGAATGACAGGTCGCGAAACACGAAGACGCGGCCATTCAGTGTCATGTAGGACTTGGTAACCCGGTCGAGCGTGATCACGCGGTTACCTTGGTCAGGAATCGCAGGCGGTACAGCATCAGGCCGAGCAGCGTCGACCCGAGGGCCAACGCGACGGGATACTCGATGCTCAGGTACTTCATGGGCTCGTAGCCGTCCATGGCCGCGATCCGGGACAGTTCGACGAGGTGCAGGACCGGGTTGATCGCCATCCACCTGACGATGTCGTCCGGAAAGCGCGTAACCGGGAAGATCACGCCCGAGACGAAGTACAGCGGCATGAACATGATGGCGATGATGCGGCGTGCGTCCGGTACCAGGCTGGACACGGCCGCGAGTACCAGGCCGAGCCCGAACGCGAGGAACACCGTGAGTGCCAGCACCGCGGCCAACTCCAGCGGCCGCGCCGGCAATACGTCGAAGCCGAACATCCCGAGACCGGAGAGCACGATAACGAAAACGATGGCCTGGATGACTGCGTGCGCGAGGGCCTTGGCAACGAACACGTCCATCAGCAGTACCTGGCGGTAGGACAGAAGGCCCTGGGACGCGTTCGTGCCGTTCACGATTTGCAGACAGATCGCTTTGAACAACAGGAACGGCAGGAAGCCGTAGACCAGGAACACCGGATACTCGACACCGGGAACGATGCGGTGACGGATGAAGCTGAAGATCAGCACCGGCACGACGAGGTGCGCGACCGGTTCGACGAGGACCCACGCGAACCCGCCACGGCTCTTGCCAAAGCGCGACGAGAGTTCACGCAGTAGCAGGGCGTAAATGACGTCCCTTTGTATCTGGAAGGCGGAACGTATCCGGGTTGGCGAACGGCTGGTCAATGTGGGTTCCGGATTCTCGCCCGCTGGACATCGGGCGCGCAGGCCCGTCGTCGGGCGCCGGTGAGTCTGGCAGGTGATCTCAAAAAGTCAATAACAACACAGGCTTAGCGCAGTTTATTCGCTGCGAAAGCGATAAGCCTAGCGGCGGGGGGCCGTGTCGGCAAGCGCCTGTGTCGCAGGCCGGCCAACGGGCGCGAGTCGACGGTTGCCGGTCCGGCTGCCAGCCGACCGCGATCGCCGCCGGAAATGCGGCCGTAACAAGCAACGTCTGAACGTGGCATCGCCGCCGCAAAATGCACGGGCAACGCGCACTATATGGTCCAAAAGCTTTTGAGTTTCCAACGCAATCGTTATACTTGCGTCATCCACGCGTCATGCGCATGTCATACCTGTGTCATAGTCGCGTGGATTAGACACTCTCACTTGAGCGATGTGATTGCGATCCCCTAGGGAGACCTTGTGTCCCTGATCGGCCCGGCAGCGGCCAGCTTTGCGCTGTGCCTGCTCGCCATGCTGGCGCTGCGTCCCGTGGCAATAGCCGTTGACCTCATCGACCGCCCCGGCGGCAGAAAGTCCCATATCGGTGATGTGCCGGTCGTCGGCGGGCTGGGCATGCTGCTCGGCATCATCCTTGGACTAAGTCTAATCAGCCTGCCCGGCAACATTGCCGGGACCCTGCTCGGCGCCAGCGTCGTGCTGGTGGTCGTGGGCCTCGTCGACGACCGCTTCGACGTCCCGCCCTGGATACGCCTCCTGGCGCAGTCGACCGCGGCGCTGTTCCTGATCTTCAGTGCCGGCGCCGCCATCGACGGACTGGGCGTATTCTTTGGCCGGGACGTCTACCTGGAGGGCACTGCTTCCATCGTCTTCACGGTGCTTGCCGTCGTCGCGGCCGTGAACGCGTTCAACATGCTGGACGGCATGGACGGGCTGGCCGGCGCGCTGGCCATGGTATCGCTGGCCGGACTGGCCTACGTCGCCTACCTCGTCGGCAGCACGGCCGCGCTGGCGGTAGCCGTGATACTGATGGGCGCCGTTGCGGCCTTCCTCGTCTCGAACCTGCCCCTGCGCTCCACGCAACACGTGCGCTGTTTCATGGGCGATTCCGGGAGCACCTTGCTCGGCTTCATGCTGGCCTGGTTGTGCATCGCGATTCCCGCCGGGCCCGGCGCCGCCGTCAGCCCGGTGACGATTCTCTGGATCGTCGCCATCCCGCTGTTCGAGATGTTCTGGACGGTGATCCGTCGGTCGATCCGCGGCATCCCGCCGTTCCGCTCCGACCAGGGACACCTGCACCATCGGGCCCAGCAGGCGGGCATCGACGTGCTCGGCACGTTCATCCTGTTCGTCGTTGCCGCGGTCCTGTTTGCCGTGATCGGCGTGACCATCGATCGCCTGGACGTCGACGACGCGTGGTCGCTCGGGTTGCTGGTGCTTTGCGGGGCGCTGTTCATCCGCCTGATGTACTCGCCGGCGCTGCTGCGCCGGATCGTGCCGCGCGCATTCCAGCCGCTACAGGCCACCGCCCCGGACTAGGGCTCCCTGTCGCGGCCTTGCCGCGCCGGTCCGCAGGGCGACCCCCCGACCGCGTCGCAGCGCGGAAGCGGACACACTTGGCAGAAATCCCCGAATTGACGCGCTATTGTTGAGCGTTGTTTCCCTGACCAATTTGTCCGCATGAGCCAAATTCTTCCCGTGATCCTGTCCGGTGGCGCCGGGACCCGCCTCTGGCCGACGTCCCGGTCCATGTACCCGAAGCAGCTGTTGCCGCTGACCGGCCGGCAGACGATGCTGCAGGACACCGCGAAACGCCTGGACGGCCTGGCCGGCGCCAGCGACGAATGCGTGGTGGTGTGCAACGAGGCGCACCGCTTCCTGGTGGCCGAGCAGCTGCGCAACATCGGCAAGGCGGCACGGGTGGTGCTGGAGCCCGAGGGCCGGAACACGGCGCCGGCGGTTGCGCTGGCCGCGCTGATTGCGGCCGAAGCGGGGCCGCAGACCGTCCTGCTGGTGATGCCCGCGGACCACGTCATTCGTGACACGGCGGCGTTCCAGGCGGCCGTGGGCGAGGGGCTCGAGGCCGCGCGGTCTGGCGCCCTCGTGACCTTCGGCATCGTCCCGGACCGCCCGGAGACCGGCTACGGCTACGTCAAGGCGCGCCCAGCAGGCAGGGTCGCCGTCCCGGTCGAGCGCTTCGTCGAGAAGCCGGACCTCGGGCGCGCCCGCGAGTACCTCGCGAGCGGCGAGTATTTCTGGAACAGCGGCATGTTCCTGTTCACGGCGACGGCGTATCTCGAGGCCATCGAAGCACTGGCGCCCGAGATCCACGCCGCCTGCAAGGCGAGCGTGGATGCGCGCCGCGACGACACCGACTTCATCCGGCCGGATCCGGATGCTTTCGCAGACTGCCCGGGCGACTCGATCGACTACGCGGTCATGGAGAAGACCGACCGTGCCGTCATGGTGCCGCTGGACGCGGGCTGGAGCGACGTTGGTTCCTGGGAGGCGCTGCACGCGGTCGGCGAGTCGGATGCGCAAAAGAACCGGGTGTCCGGCGACGTCGTGCTGGAAGATTGCCGGGATACGTTCGTGTCGGCGGAAAGCCGCCTGGTGGCCGCCGTGGGCCTCGATGACGTCGTCATCGTCGAGACCAAGGACGCGACGCTGGTCGCGCGCAAGTCCCGCTCGCAGGACGTGAAGGCCATCGTCGACCGCCTGAAAGCGGAAGGCCGCGAGGAGACGAAGCTGCACCGGCAGGTGTTTCGTCCCTGGGGCAGCTACGACAGCCTGGAGAACCAGGACGGCTTCCAGGTCAAGCGGCTGATCGTGAGCCCGGGCGCCGTGCTGTCGCTGCAAAAGCACGCGCACCGCGCAGAGCACTGGGTGGTCGTGCGCGGCAAGGCGCGGATCACGAAGAATGACGAGGTTTTCGACATGGGCGTGAACGAGTCGACGTACATCGCCATCGGCGACGTCCACCGGATCGCGAACCCGTTCGACGAGCCGGTGCACATCATCGAGGTGCAGTGCGGGGATTACCTCGGCGAAGATGATATTGTTCGTCTCGAAGACAACTACGGACGCCAAGGGACCAATACCTGACATGCCAATAACGATTCCCTCGTTCAAAGCCTACGACATCCGGGGCCGCATCCCCGACCAGCTCAACCCCGACATCGCCTACCGCATCGGCAACGCCACCGCGCAGTTCCTCGGAGCGCGCACGATGGTGGTCGGCCGTGACATGCGGCTGTCCAGCCAGGAATTCGCCGGCGCGGTGATCCGCGGCCTGACCGAGGCGGGCGTGGACGTGATCGACATCGGCCTGTGCGGCACCGAGATGATGTATTTCGGCGTCATGCACCGGGGTGCCGACGGCGGCATCATGGTCACGGCGAGCCACAACCCGGCCGACTACAACGGGCTGAAGCTGGTCCGGGAAGAGGCGCGGCCGATCAGCGCGGACTCCGGGCTCGTCGACATCCGCAAGCTGGCCGAGGCGGACGATCGGCTGACGGCGGCAACAGCCGGCACCTGCACGCAGGCGTCCGTGTTCGAGCCTTACATCGAGCACATGCTGGGCTACGTGGACCTGTCGGCCTTGAAACCGCTGAAGCTCGTCGTGAATGCCGGCAACGGCTGCGCGGGCATCGCGCTGGACGGGCTGGAACCGCACCTGCCGTTCGAATTCGTCAAGCTGTTCCACGAGCCGGACGGCACGTTCCCGAACGGGATCCCGAACCCGCTGCTGCCGGAGAACCGGCCAGTGACCATCGAGGCCGTCAAGAGCAGTAAGGCCGACATGGGCATCGCCTGGGACGGCGACTTCGATCGCTGTTTTTTCTTCGACGAGAACGGCGCGTTCATCGAGGGCTACTACGTGGTCGGCCTGCTGGCGGAAAGCATGCTGGCCACGAACCCGAAAGGGAAGATCGTGCACGACCCGCGCCTCACGTGGAACACGCTCGAGATCGTGAAGGATGCCGGCGGCGAAGCCGTCGCCAGCAAGTCCGGGCATTCGTTCATCAAGGAGAAGATGCGCGACGTCGACGCGGTCTACGGCGGCGAGATGAGCGCGCACCATTATTTCCGCGACTTCTCGTACGCCGACAGCGGCATGATCCCGTGGCTGCTGGTCGCCGAGCTGGTGTCCCGCACGGGCAAGAGCCTGTCGCAGCTCGTCAGCGAGCGCCAGGCGCTGTTCCCGGCCAGCGGCGAGATCAACCGCGAGGTGGCCGACGCCGACGCGGCTCTGGCGGCACTGCATGCGAAATACGCTGTCGCGGCGAACACGGTCGACGACCTCGACGGCTACAGCTTCGAGTTCGATGACTGGCGCTTCAACATCCGCAAATCGAACACGGAGCCCGTGGTGCGGCTGAACGTGGAGAGCCGGGGGGATGCGGGGTTGATGAAGGTAAAGACGGAAGAGGTGCTGGGGGTGCTGGGCGGGAGTTGAGGCCGCAGCCCGTCTCTCGACTATCGGTCGACCGAGGCGCGTACGCCCCCGGGCGAAGAATCAACAACCGAACTCACCGACAGCTTGAAATCGTCGAGGATGAGCATCGCACCCGGTTCAGTCCGCCGGGCATAGACGATGACTTGAGCAAGCTGTTCCATGTCCATTTCGCGATGGGCACCGTGGTGCACCGCATCCAGTGGAATCTCGAACCGCTGCGCGTTCCGTGTCACGACCAACTGCGTGTTGAAGCGATCGTTCCACCGATCATTGTGATGGACGTCGTGAATTCTGACCGTAATCGTCAATTCGTCGACACCGTCGGTTGCTGCAACAAAGGTCAACACGTCGTATCCGCGCCAGTCGGGATACGCATCGATGATCAGGCCGGCGTAGTCGACGTCCGACATCTCGAGTACAGCGATTCTCCCACCCGCGCCCGACAGCGCGCCGTTCTCCGCCGGCTGAAGCCGTATTGGTGTATGATTCAACGGCCTGAACACGTGCAGTTCCCAGTCCGAGTCAAAGGTTGCCAGGGCGGGGAAGTGCAGCGCGCGTTGGTATAGCGTCGATGCACCGCTGAGGATGGGTTCGAGAGAAAAATAAAGGGCGCTTGCGCAGACGATGGACAGCACCGCGGATCCGGCAGCGCCAGCGTATGCTCGAACGTTGCGGTCAAGCAGCAGAGCCGGTGTCAGGAAACCCGCAATGCCGATCAGGTCGGCGACGAGGTCTTCGAGCGATGCATCACGCTCGCCAAAGTACTGGGCCAGCTCCGACAGAAAGGCGAGGCCTGACGCAAACACCAGTGCGGCCAGCATCGCCGTGCGAAATCCGAAAGATAAACGCAATAACAAGTAGGTTAGAAGTGCGACAATTCCAAATCCGGGTGCGTGCAGACCGTTGTGGATGATCTGCGCCGCATGACTTTGGGCCGGAATGTTGACCACATGGGCAGCTATAACCGCGGCGGATGCCAGCCCGAGGAGTCCGAGTATCGTGATTGCCGAGCGGGAAGCGTTCATGGTTTCCGGTTGGTTCGACTGATGACGCAGGAGCATTGTAGGAAATGATACAGGCCGAAGAATGGACGGCTGGCGCAGGATTGCATGAGAAACCTGTCACACAAGACGGCACGACGTGATACTACAATTGCGATGTTACGAGCTAGGTGTGATTGTGCGCCGCGCTGGCTGTTGTGTAATCGCTAGCGTACGCCTGAAGAACTAGCTCACTCGCCAGCAACGACCATACTTCGCATGCCATCCCGGACACTCAAGCGTTTGCCGAGACCGCCATTGCTCGTCCTGGGCCTGTCGGAGCTGCTCATACTGATGGGATCGGTGGTTGCCGCTCACTACATCGTGTACGGGCACTTCGCCGGTCCGGAGGGCGAAGCGCTGGATTCCCTGGCGACGCGCTCGACGGTATTTGCGGGCACCCAGCTGGCGGCGCTGGTTTCCATGGGCCTCTACCATTTCCAGCAACGCGTCACGTTTGGTGAAGTTTTTGTTCGCGTTGTCGTGGGTTTGGCGCTGGGCTTTCTTGCGCTGGCGGCAATCTATTTCATGCTGCCCGGCTTGCTCGTCGGTCGGCGCGTCAGCGCCTTTGCGGCAATGATTGCCGTCGCGCTGATCCTGCCGACCCGTGCCTTTTTCATCAAGCGCGTCGACGAGAACGTCTTCAAGCGTCGAACCCTTGTATTCGGTGCCGGTCAACGTGCGAAGGTGTTGACGAACCTGCGCCGCAAGGCCGATCGTCGCGGGTTTAAGATCGTCAGCATGGTTCCTGCACCGGGCGACGTGCTGGACGAGAGTTCCGAGTCGGTCGCTACGGACATGCAATCGATCGCGCAGCTAGTCGATGAGCTGCAGGTCGACGAAGTCGTGATTGCGATGGACGATCGCAGGGGAAACCTGCCCATTCGCGAGTTGTTGACCCTCAAGTTGCAGGGCGTCGAGATTATCGACATCGTGGAGTTCCTCGAACGGGAAAGCGGGAAGATCCGCGTTGACCTGTTGAACCCGGGCTGGCTGGTATTCTCACCGGGATTTCGGTCGAACGTACTGCGTCGATTTGAGAAACGTGCCGTGGACCTTTCTTTCGGGCTGCTGATCGCGTTGACGACCTGGCCGATCATGATTCTTGTCGCCATCTGCATCAAGCTGGAGGACGGCCTCCGCGCACCCGTTATCTATCGGCAGGAGCGCGTGGGCCTCGGCGGCAAGGTCTTCGAGGTACTGAAGTTCAGGAGCATGATCGAGAATGCGGAGTCGGACGGCCAGCCACAATGGGCGACCGAGAACGACGCACGCATCACGCGCGTGGGCAGCGTCTTGCGGAAGTACCGGCTGGACGAGCTCCCGCAGGTGTTCAACGTCATTCGCGGGGACATGAGTGTCGTTGGCCCCCGGCCGGAGCGCCCCGCCTTCGTCGAGGAGCTGGCAGAATCGATTCCTTATTATTCCGAGCGGCACTCCATCAAACCCGGGGTCACCGGGTGGGCCCAGTTGCGCTACTCGTACGGCGCCACGAGCGAAGATGCGATAGAGAAGCTGCAGTATGATCTCTACTACGTGAAGAATCACAATCTTCCATTGGATCTGCTGATATTGCTGCAAACGGTCGAGGTCGTGCTGTGGGGCAAAGGGGCGCGCTAGTCAGCTACGCGGGGAAGGGGTCGGCGTAGGATGCCAGCGAACGCCACGCTGTTTTCTACGCTGGGCTACGCGCTCGCGGCAGCCGTGTTTCTGTTCCTGGCCGCGCTGCTCCTGAGTGCGTTTCGTGGACGTCTCGGTGGCGGTACCCTGACCGTCATAGCACTCGTCACGGCAGCCTGGGGCGCGCTGCATGCCGCCGACAAGACACTCTTTGACGCAGGGCACCTGCTCGTTCTGGTCGCCGAGTTCGGGCTGGACATTGCCTGGCTCACCTTTCTGGCCGGCCTGTTTGCCGGCGCGCGCGGCGGCCTGGCGTTTCAGTTACTGCGCTACGGCAGCCTCGTGGTCGCAGCAGCGCTGCTGCTAACGGGTGTTCTGCTGGATACCGGCCGCGGGCCCGATTACATCAGCTCGCGGGCATCCGGTGTCCTGATCTTCGGCCAGGTCTTCACGTCGCTCGTTGCCATCGTGCTGATCGAGCAGATATTCCGCAATACCCGACGCCGCCAGCGACGTGCACTCAAATTTCTGTGCCTTGGGGTTGGCACGCTCTTCGTTTATGACCTCCTGATGTACGCGAGTGCCGTCGTCGACGGGCAGGTCGACCCGACGTTGTGGTCCGCGCGGGGCTACCTGGCGTGCCTGTCGATGCCGTTGATCGGCGCCGCGGTTGCCAGGTCCCCGTCGTGGGATGGCGGAATATTCGTGTCCCGCAAGGTGGTCTTCCACTCGGCGACACTTGTCGGGTCGGCCATTTTCCTGCTGCTCATGACGGTGATCGGGCAATATGTTCGTACGTTCGGCGGCACCTGGGGCGCTGCCGCACAAGTCGTGTTCGTCGCGACCTCGGTACTTGCATTGCTGGTCATACTGACGTCGGACACCTTGCTGGCGTCGATGCGAGTCGCCATCGACAAGCATTTTTTCCGGGACAAGTACGACTACCGGGAAGAGTGGATGCGTCTCACCGAAACCCTGAGCAGCCAGGCAACGGCGCTGCCGGTGCGAAAACGAGCGATCAAGGCGCTGGCCGACATCGTGCGTGCTCCGGCCGGCGCCATCTGGCTGCGAAACGTCGACCGAGACCGGTACGACGCGGTCAGCCAATGGAACACCGGCGCGGCGTTCGAAACGATGGCGGCAGACTCTCCGCTCGTGGAGTTCCTGGCTGCCTCGAACTGGGTGATTGACGCGGCGGAACTGAAAGAACAGCCGCGGCGCTACGAGCGGCTGTCGGCCCGGCACCTGCCGGAAGCCGCCGGTGACAGTTGCCTGGTGGTGCCGCTGTTGCTGAACGCGGAAATGCTGGGGCTCGTGATCCTGCTTGACGTACCGGTCGCCGGCTCGTTGAACTACGAGGATCGCGACCTGTTGAAGGCCGCAGGCCGGCAGGTTGCCAGCTACATGGCGCAGGACACGGCCATGGAGTTGCTGGCTGAAAGCCGCCAGTTCGAGGCCTACAATCGCTTGACGGCGTACATCATGCACGATCTGAAGAACATTATCGCGCAACAGTCGTTGGTGGTCGACAACGCTCAGAAGCACCGCAACAACCCGGAGTTCGTCACCGATGCAATTGAAACTATCCGAATTGGTGTTGCCCGAATGCGCAGGGTGCTGGAGCAACTTCGGCCCGGCATAGCCACGCAGGGCGCGGAAAGGGTGGACCTGGGCGGAACGATCATGAAGTCGATCGCCGAGTGTTCGGGGCGGCAACCCGTACCCAAGGCACGGCTTGGCGACGAGCGATTGTGGGTGAAAGGCAACCGCGACCGCCTGCAAATGGCCCTGACGCACCTGATACGCAACGCGCAGGAAGCCACGCCACCTGACGGAACGGTCGAGGTCGTGCTGGCCTCGAGGGGCGCCGAACGCAGCGTCGAGATCAGGGATACTGGTATGGGAATGGATGCCGAGTTCGTCCGCGACCGGCTTTTTCGTCCCTTCGACAGCACCAAGGGAACGGCGGGAATGGGGATCGGGGCCTACCAGGTGCGCGAAACATTGCGGCAGATGGGAGGGGACCTCGAGGTGGAAAGCACCCCTGGCGAGGGGACCACGGTCCGCATGCGCTGGGTCCACAATGAATAGTGTGATCCGCGTCACGTTCCACACGCCGAGACCGGTCCCGTATCCGGTGCCGAAGGCCGGTATAATCTCCGGCTGGGTGGTCAGGCGCCGAGGGGCAGACTCATGCGGCAGGCTGATCCGCCGAATTCGGGCGAATGTCGGGCAAATCGTTGGAGTGCGCGGCAGTTCCTATAGATTGTCATCCAACCTCTACTAAGATTCCACCTATGAAAGCAGTTCCATTGATTATCGTTTCCCTGGCGCTGGTCGGATGTTCCGGAGCGCCTGCGGTTCCTGCCGGCGCGGTCGGCGCCGAGCCCGGCCAGGCCGAGTACCGTATTGGACCGGGCGACATGCTCGAAATTTTCGTTTGGCGGAACCCCGAAATTTCGGCCAAGGTGCCAGTAAGGCCCGATGGGAAAATATCGACGCCCCTTGTCGAGGATATGGTCGCCGTCGGCAAAACACCGACCGAACTGGCCCGTGACATGGAAGGTGTGTTGGCGACGTATATTCGGTCACCACAGGTCAATGTGATCGTTTCGGAATTTCAGGGTGTGTTTTCCGAGCAGGTTAGGGTGGTAGGACAGGCCGCCAACCCGCAGGCGATTCCGTACCGCGAAGGCATGACCGTACTGGACGTGATTATCGCAGTGGGCGGTCTCGGCGAGTTTGCCGCCGGTAACAAGTCCAAGCTGGTCAGGAATGTTAACGGCGCGCCGAAAGAGTACAGGATTCGTCTTGATGATCTGCTGAATGACGGTGATATCCGGCAGAACGTGAAGATTGAGCCGGGTGATGTGATCATCATTCCAGAGTCGTTTTTTTAGCAATAGATCGAGCTGATCTGAGTTTTTCTAGATGCGCGAAACACTGCAATTCATCGTCGGTGAGCTCCGCGGTATGTGGCGCTACCGCTGGATCGCCATGGTAACCGCGTGGATCGTCTGCCTGGTCGGCTGGTTCGTTGTGTATGCAGTCCCGGACACTTACGAGTCCAGGGCGACCATCTACGTCGATACTACATCGACACTGAAGCCGCTTCTCGAGTCACTGACTGTCGAGACAGACGTAATGAGCCGCGTGGAGCTGGTTACCAAGGCGATGCTTGGAAAGGCTCAGCTGGAGGAGGTGGCTACCGAAACCAACATGCATCTTCGCGCCAGCGATGACGAAGACTTTGACGACATCGTCTCGGCCATGGGAAAACGAATCACGCTGGGGAATCCTGATGCGCGCGAACCGAACCTGTTCGAGATCAAGTACAGGGATCGGGTTCCCGTCATGGCACAAACCGTCGTTTCAACTTTGCTCAACAACTTCGTGGAGGATTCGCTCGGAGCAAACCGCGAAGATACGATTGTTGCCCAGGAGTTTTTGCGCGAGCAGCTCGATACGCTGGAGGAGGAGCTCGTGCTTGCGGAGCAGCAGCTTGCGGCTTTCAAGCGAGAAAACGTCGGCCGAATGCCCGGCGAGGGCGGCGACTATTTCGCGCGGCTCCAGACGGGGCTCGACAACCTGGTTCAGCTAAGGGCGGAAATTCGACTTGCCGAGCGCAAGCGTGACACGCTGGAGCAACAACTGCGCGGCAATAGCCCTGTCACTGAGACACAGTCAACGGCTACGGCAGAAATTGATCTACGGATATTGCAGACGCAGAATCGTCTCGAAGAACTCAAACTGAGATTTACGGATCAACATCCCGACGTGATCTCTACGATGGAAACGTTAAGCCAGCTGCAGGCGCAGCGGCAAGACATCCTGTCGCAGTTGTCTCAGTCCAGCGTCGGCAACATCGTTTCCGCAAACCCGGTGTTTCAGAAGATTCAGATGGAGCTTGCTACGGCAAACGTCGAGCTTGCCGCTTTGCAGGAACGAGAGCAGGCGACGTCACAGCGGGTTCGTGAGCTACAGGGGCTGGTCGATGTACTGCCGCAGGTTGAAGCCGAATTGGCTCGACTCAATCGAGACTACGACGTCAAGCAGAGCCAGTACCAAAGTTTGCTGCAAAGGCTGGAGGTGGCTGAGCTGTCCGAGTCGGCCGAGCGCAGTCAGAATTCCAAGTTTCGCGTAATCGAGCAGCCGCTCATTCCTGAAGACCCGGCGGCACCAAACCGGCCGTTGCTGCTCGGTGCCGTTTTCGTCATAGCGCTCGGGATAGGCGGTGCGGTTGCGTTCTTCGGCAATCAGTTACGGCCGGTGTTCAGCGATCGCCGTTCACTGGGCCGCATCACAGGATTTCCCGTCCTGGGATCGGTGGTTTCCGTGCGAACGCCGCAAAGGCGCCGGGAGCATGTGACGCAGTTGAGCACGTTCGTCGTATCCGTCCTCGCGCTAGCGGTCCTGTTTGTTGCGGCAGTCTTGCTGCAGCCCATCGGCAGTGCTGCTGTGCAGAATATCGTTATTGGTGCGCTCTGAAATGAGCAAGATTCACGACGCATTGCGAAAAATTCAGGGCGGAAAGGAGCCGGCTCCAGAGAACGCCGAAGCCAGTTCCTCGGCCCCTATCGCACGATTGACGCAGTCTACAACCGGCGCCGAGTTTCGGCAGTTCGGCGACGACGCACGACTGGTCGCGGTGGACCGAAACCTGCTCCGCCGGCACGGCCTCCTGGCGCCAGAGAATCAGGCGCGATTTGTCGCTGACCAGTACCGGCTGATAAAGCGCCCGATCCTGGCAAACATTGCCCAGAGCCGAGAGTCTGGAGACGATGAGCCCATGAACCTCATCATGGTAGCAAGCGCGCTTCCTGGCGACGGCAAGACGTTTAATTGCATCAACCTTGCGCTGAGCATTGCGAGTGAAAGAGATGTATCGGTGGTACTGGTCGACGCAGATGTTGCCAAGCAGCACATTAGCGCTCTCTTCGGTATCGGCGATGAGCCGGGACTGATCGACCTCTTGGCAGACACCAGCCTCAGTATTCGCGACGTGGTGATTAGGACGGATATACCCAGCGTCTACTTGATGCCGGCTGGTAGCCGAAGCGAAGATGCTACCGAGTTGTTTGCGAGCCGACGTATGGCCGAAGTTGCGGGTGAGTGTGCCGCAATGAACAGTTCGACAGTCTTTATTTTTGATTCCCCACCAATTCTTGCAACAAGTGAATCGCGAGTTCTCGCAAGTAGTGTCGGGCAGGTCGTTGTGGTAGTGCGCGCAAGTGCAACGCCGCAGCATTCAGTTATCGAGGCGCTCGAAGGTCTTGATGCTTCGAAGCCGATTAATTTGTTACTAAATGAGTCAGGGTACGGGTTCGGTCTCGAAGGTCAGGAGCCGTATGGATATCCTCAGGCCTCGGCGCCAAGAGCGAGGGTCTTGTCCGATGCCGGCTAGTACACAAGACAGTAGGGCAACACTTTCCAAGTCTAAAGTTGCTTCGATATTAGGCCTTCTTATCACCGCTCTGCCTTTCGGGGTGATTGCCCAAGGCGAGAACCGAGTAAGCGCAGGGGTATCGTGGAGCGACAACATTAACAAGGCTGAGTTCAATGAGGTCGAGGATACTATCGCACTGATTGACTTGCTGGTTTCGCAAGAGCGTGAATCTCAGTTGGTGGATCTTTCACTAGAAGGATCGGTCGGGTTTCGGCACTTCATAGAAGGGTCCTACGATGACGAAGTGGTCGGTGATTTGGTCGGCACGGCCGATTTCGGTATCTGGGAAGAGTACATACGATGGCTGTTTGATGTTCGATTTGAAACGTTGATGCTTGATCCCTATCGCCCGGACGTTCCGCTAAATAGGGACAATCTCCTAAGTTATTCTACCGGCCCGGATCTGGCCATCCCGGTAGCGGAAACTCTTGCGATTGAAGTTGGTGGCCGATACAGGGTCAACAATTTTGAAGATAGTAATACCGACAATGAAGTCGTCGTGGGACTGGCTTCTCTAGTAAAGCGCTTGTCGCAAGGCAGCAGGGTTTCTCTGAATTTCAATCACGAAGAGGTCGACTATGATATCGACTCTGACAACACTGACTACTCGCGGGAGCGTGCTTACCTAGGGTTTGAGCGGGAAAACGCCAAAGGCCGGCTTATTCTAAATGCTGGTGGGAATAGGCTAGAGATTGACGGCGAAACGTATGAGGGGTTCTACGGGGTGCTGCGGATTGACAAGAATCTGACCGCGCGATCGATTGCTTACGCGAGTATTCAGCATAGCTATTCCGATACTAGCGACGAGATTTCGCTTCAGCTTCAGAATCCCGGAATCGAGCCGGGCAGTAACGTTACGGACGTTGTTGTTTCTGGTGATCCGTTCGAAGGCAGAAATTTTGAGATTGGCATCAGTCATGACAGGTACACGTCATCGTGGCAGTTATCTGCAGAGTATAGTGAGCAAGACTACGTTAACGAAACGTCAATCGACAGGAGTTGGTACTCGGTCGAGGCTAGCTTCTCGAAAATGTTCGGTGGAGGTTGGCGCGTTGGTGGAGAGGCGGAGTTTCGGAGAGGTGAGTTGTATGAGGCGGATCGAATCGACAATGACACCGAGTTGACCATCGGTCTTGCGAGGTATCTTTCGCGGTTCTTGGACGTTGAACTTGCGTATACGCAATCTCTTCGTAACAGCAGCGAGGAAACGCAGGATTACAAGGAAAACAGAGTAACGTTGACGCTCGGCTATTCGCCGCGGCCAAATTAGTCCCCCGAACAAGAAAGCGGCGACAGGAAAGTGCGCTGACGACAAATGGAACAGTCAAACATTACAAACGCCATGACAGTGGACGTCGAGGACTATTTTCATGCCTCGGCTCTCGCGAGTGCGGTTGCCGGCACTGATCCCGAGCGCCGGGAATCGCGCGTCGAGCGGAATACTCACCGCCTTCTGGAGTTGTTTGACATACGCGGTGTTCGGGCCACTTTCTTCGTACTGGGATGGGTCGCCGAGCGGTTTCCAGCACTGGTGTCCGATATCGCAACACACGGTCACGAGATCGCCTGTCACGGCTTCAGTCACGAACTGATCTACAACCAGAAGCGCGATGAGTTCGTCGACGAAACGCGGCGGGCCCTGGACAGCATCCAGGCCGCATGCGGAGCCCGTCCGAAGGGTTATAGGGCGGCGTCGTATTCGGTTACGAAATCATCAGTCTGGGCGCTGGAGGTGTTGGCCGAGCTTGGCTTCGAGTACGACTCGAGCATAGTGCCCGCTCGGCATGACTTGTACGGTATCGTCGGTGCGCCGAGCGCACCGTATACCATTGAACTAGGTGGCGGAAAATCGATCTTCGAGTTCCCGCCGTCCACGATTTCCTTGCTGGGTTACAGGTTGCCGATTGGCGGCGGTGGCTACTTCCGGATTTTCCCGTATGCGTTTTCTCGATGGGGCATGCGTCGAGTCAATCGTGCCTATCGCCAACCGTTTGCCTTCTACCTGCACCCCTGGGAAATCGACCCCGGACAACCCCGCCTGGATGTTCCTTTGAAGTCCCGGTTTCGCCACTACCGCAATCTGGAAAAGTTTGAGCCTCGACTCGAGAGTCTGCTGGAGGAGTTCTCATTCGCGCCTATGGGTGACGTCATCGACGGTCTTCGAGGCGGCGCGGTGGAAAGCTGTCGGCTGGCTGAGCTGGCTGCCAGCTAACGGATACGTGCATCCTGGCCAATATTTGATTGCGGATTGACCGAAGCTCATGTGCGGCATCACCGGATTTGCGCAAACCAGTAATGCGCTCGACAGAACGATTCTTCGTGCGATGACCGAAGCACTCGTTCGGCGCGGGCCGGACGACGAGGGTATCCACTGGGAGAACGAGGTCGGCCTGGGAATGCGTCGGCTTAGCATCATCGATGTTCATGGAAGCAAACAGCCGCTGCGCAGTGAAAGCCGGCGTTTTACGGCTGTCTTCAACGGAGAGATCTACAACTTTCGCGAGCTTCGTGCGGAACTGCAAACGGCCGGATTTCAGTTTCGGACACAGGGCGATGGCGAAGTCATCGTCAACCTCTATGAGCACGTAGGAGCAGCGGCATTTGCGCGTTTGCGCGGCATGTTCGCCGTTGCGATCTGGGATCATGAGCGGCACGAGCTGGTACTGGCCAGGGACCCGTTGGGCATCAAGCCGCTGTTCTACAGTGACCAGGGTCAAGCCCTCGTTTTCGGCTCCGAAATCAAGAGCCTATTGCCTGCATTGCCGAAGTCTTTGGATATCGACGCCGGGGCGCTGGATGCATACCTGGCTTATACGTATATTCCGGCACCCCTGACCGTGTGGAAGTGCGTTCGGAAGCTGCCGCCCGGCCATTTCCTTACATGGTCTCACGGGCGGATGGATATCAAGCGATATTGGGACCTTCTAGACGCGGCAGGACAACCCGCGCCGACATCGGATGAGTTGCAGGCCGCTCTCGATGAGAGCATTGCCGCCCATCTCGTGAGTGATGTCGAGGTTGGCGCATTTCTGTCGGGTGGTCTCGACAGTAGTACGATCGTTTCGCGAATGCAGGCTAACGGCAATGATCGAACTCGTGCCTTCTCGGTGAGATTCGACGAGAAGAGCCATCTGTTCGATGAGACCGGCTATGCCCGCGAACTCAGCGAGCGATACGGGTTCAACCTGCATACAGAGACGCTGCCAGTCAGCGGATATGACACTGTGACGGACGCGATACGAGCGTTCGACGAGCCCTTCGCCGACGATTCAATGATGCCGAGCAATGCTATTTGCGAGCTTGCTTCGAAGCACCTGAAGGTAGTCCTGGCTGGCGCCGGCGGTGATGAAATTTTTGGCGGCTACAACCGCTACAGTGGGGTGATGCTGCATGGACGGCTCACGAGACTACCTGGCATGGTCGTCAATGGACTATTTCGCCCGGCGTTCCGGTTTGCATCATTGCTGGCTGGTCGGTCGACGCGCCGCGGCGACTTGCTTGAAAGGTTCAGCAGAGGGCTCTCGCTGGACCAGGATGCTGCATATCGTGATTACATAACCAGTATGGCGCCTGAAGCGCGCAAGGAACTGTTCGCGCCGGATTTGCACGGCCTGCTGGAGCAGGAGCAGACCATTGCGTTGATTGGCAATCACCAGGAGCGAGGGTCTGAACTCTCGCCCCTGAAGCGAGCCATGTATGTGGACCTGAATACCTATCTCCCGGAAGACGTGCTCGCCCTGTCCGACAGGATTGGAATGTGGCATTCGCTGGAGATTCGAACGCCCCTGGCCGACAAGGTGCTCGCGGAGTTTGCCTTCGGTATTCCCACGCATCAGCTAATCTCGATGTCAGAGCAGAAGATTGCGCTAAGAAACGCGGTGCGCGACTGGCTGCCGCCCGGTATTCTCAAGCATCGCAAGCAAGGGTTCGAAGGGCCGACGGCAGCGTGGCTGCGGAGAGATGGCGCTGCGCATGTTCGCCGTTCACTGGCGAACAACGGAAAGCTCGGACTGGAGCTGATTCGGCCGGCGGTTCTTGACCGATTGCTGCAGTCGCACGTAAGCGGCAAAGCGGATCGGGCCAAGTCAATATTCGCTTGCCTCGCGTTGCTGGAATGGGCGTCGATCAACCACGGTCGCATCCGTGGTGTCGCTTGAGTCATGGCATCCGAGCCTCCAAGAGCGATCTGGATATCCTGGTACGAACACCGTCGAACGGACGGATTGTGTCAGGCCTGGGACCTCCAGAAATTCGTGCTTCGTACCCAGAAGACGGGGATTCGAAAGTGGGCGGCATTGATGTTCGACACGTTGCGCGTGATTCGCAAATGCCGGCCGGACATTCTCCTTGTACAGAATCCGTCACTCGGTCTTGCAATGCTCGCGGTTGCCGTTAAGCCGCTCTTTCGGTTCTTCCTTGTCATCGACGCTCACAATGAAGGTGTGCAACCCTATATTCGGCAGGGTCGATTCATCACCTGGGTAACGAGTTGGCTGTTGAGGTCGGCCGATCGAACGATCGTCACGAACTCGAATCTCGCAAACGTAGTCGAGAAGCAAGGCGGCAATGCAATTGTTCTTCCGGATGCACTCCCGGAGCCGCCTGTCACTGCATTCGGAGAGAAGAGTCCGGTTCAGGGGAAGTGCGAGTTCGTCATTATTTCCACGTTTGCACCGGACGAGCCGTTGCGGGAACTATTGGGAGCGGCACGACAGTTTCCTGATGTAGCCTTCTTTGTAACCGGTCGCCACAGCCCGGATAACCTGCGCGAACTGGATGTTCCCGGCAATGTGACGTTGACCGGGTTTCTGCCCGACGACGACTACTGGCGCCGGTTGGCGACAGCAGACGTCATCGTCGACTTGACGCTCATGCCCGATTGCCTGGTTTGCGGTGCCTACGAGGCGCTGTCGTTGGCGAAACCGATGGTGTTGTCCGACAATCAGCCAGGCAGGCAGCTTTTCGGCGAGGGAGTCGTGTTTGCCGATGTTTCCGAAGACGGCATCCTTCAGGCTTTTCGTAGAGCTACGGAAGACCTGGATGCTTTGCGCTCCAGTGCAGTGTCGGCACGACATGGGTTCAAGACCCGGTGGATCAATCAGGCAGCTACCGTTTGGACTTCGATCACTGGCGCCGCGGCCGCGCGCCTGCAGCAGTCTGAAGGCACGACAGGCGTTTAAGATGGAACAACTCTTCTGGATCAACGTCAGCATGGTCGTGTTCGTCTTCGCCGGATACCCGATTGTGACATGGCTGTTGTCTCGGCTCGTCGTACGACCCGTCGACAAGGCACCTACGGAGCCGGCAGTGACGATTGTCATTGCGGCATATAACGAAGCGGAGAATATCGAAGCGACGATTCGCAACAAGCTCGAGCAAGACTATCCACCGGACAAGCTGGACATACTCGTCGTATCCGATGCATCGAACGACGGTACCGACGACATTGTCGCAGCGTTCGGGTCGCGAGTTCGCCTGTTGCGCCAGGAAGCGAGGGCCGGAAAGACAGCGGCACTGAACCTGGCGGTACGGGAAGCGACAGGGGACGTCATTGTGTTTTCCGACGCAAACTCTCTGTACGACCCGTCGGCAGTCCGCCTGCTCATTCGCAATTTTCACGATGAATCAGTTGGCTATGCGACCGGCCGCATGGTGTACGTAGATGCGGACGGCTCAATCATTGGCGATGGTTGTTCCGCCTATATGCGCTATGAACATTGGATTCGTACCTGGGAGTCACGCCTGGGGTCCGTGGTCGGGGTCGATGGTGGCCTTGACGCATGCCGGCGTCAGCTTTACCGGCCGATGCGTGATGACCAGCTTCCGGACTTCGTATTGCCGCTGTCGGTGGTGGAGAACGGCTATCGGGTCGTCTACGAGCCCGAAGCACTACTACGGGAAGAATCGCTGTCAAGCAGTTCAGATGAGTACCGCATGCGCGTGCGTGTCGCCACGCGGGCGCTCTGGGCCTTGTGGGACAAGCGCCACCTTATGAATCCGTTCCGTTACGGTCATTTTGCGTTCCAGCTGGCTACCCACAAGCTGCTTCGCTACCTGGCATTCGTATTCTTGATAGTTGCCTTGTTGCTGAACCTTGCGTTGCTCAACGAAGGGCCGGTCTACGTACTCACGATGGCTCTGCAGGTCGGCTTGTACGTCTTGGCAGGAATCGGATCTTTGCCTTTGTTCAAGTCGCCGCCTACGTTCCTTGCGTTGCCGCACTTTTTCGTCTTGCTGAACGTGGCAAATGCGCACGCGTTGATCAAGGTCCTTGCGGGCAAGAAGGTGACGGTCTGGGCACCGCGCACTGGATAGCGGCATGAATACGGAGTCAGGCGCCTCTAGGCCGGTCAACGTCTTGCATGTCATCGATAGTGGCGGGGTGTACGGCGCAGAAAAGGTCATCCTGGCGCTGAGCAATCAGCTATTGAAGTGCGGACACCGCTCAAAGATTGCCACGATCGTGAGTCCTGCCGATGACGGAGACCCGCTCGGTTCAGCGGCAAAGAACATTGGACTTTCTCATGTGCAATTCTTTGCAAAAGACGGATTTCGGCCGGGCTTGATCCGCCGATTGCTTGAGTATGTACGCTTGAGCAACGTCGATGTTGTTCACTGTCATGGATACCGTGCTGACATCCTTCTTGGCTGCCTGCCGCGGCGCAAGCGTCCGTGCCCGTTCGTCACGACGCTACACGGCTGGACCGCCGGCACGCTCTGGTCGAAGATGGGGATCTACGAGGCGCTCGATAGACGCTGCGCCGCGCGGATGAATGCGGTAGTGGCAGTGAGCGAGCTGATAGAGTCAGCAATGGCGCCATTGGTTCCGGGAGACCGCCTGTTTCGCATCAGCAATGCTCTTGATTCTGGCCGTGGGACTTCGAGGGCAATTCGTGCGATGAAAGCCGCGGGGAGCCCAAGGCATCACGGATCGGAAACACTGAGACTCTTGTACGTCGGTCGACTTAGCCGAGAGAAGGGCGTTGACGTTCTAATCGGCGCCGTGTGCAGCGCACGGCGCGGCGGCGTCAGCCTGCACCTGGACATTGCCGGGGACGGGCCGGAGCTTGAAAGCCTCATGACAATGGCACAAAAATCTGGTGTTTCGTCCAGCGTCACGTTCCACGGCTATGTATCGGATATTTCAGGGCTTTTTCAAGCAGCCTCAGCGCTCGTGATACCGTCGAGATCCGAGGGCTTACCCATTGTATTGCTGGAGGCGATGGCTGCAGGTGTGCCGGTTATTGCGACCAGGGTGGGACAGATTCCGGAGGTGCTCGCCGATGCTGACCTTGGGCTCCTGGTTGTGCCAGAGTCGCCGGACGCGATAGCCTCGGCGATCGCGGAAGTCAGCGCATTCCCGGATCGCATCGTCGAGATGGCGACTCGGGCAAAGCAGCACGTCGAGAAGCACTTTTCAGTGGAAGCCATGGCCAATAGCTACGTCGCTGTCTACAAGAGGCTCGTGGCGGCATGAGCGCTTCCCGTGCAGCCGAGGGCACCTTGGCCGCGCAAGGCCCGTGCGCGAATCCCGAGTACCCCTCGAGCCAGTACTTCGCATTCGTCATCTTTCTTGCGTTCGTCGCCTTTTCCTACCTGCAGGCGGGCATCCGGTTTCCAGTGCTGGGCAGTCTGCGCGCGGAATTCTTGCTCGGGATGGGTCTCACGGTTCTTTCCGTTGCTGCTATCAAGGGCAGGGCACCGGACTTCCGCTGGACCTCCGTTGCAGTATGGGCGCTGCTCCTGATCTTGCTGTTACTTCTGATGTCGCTCCTGTCAATTGACTTTGCGACATCCTGGCCAGTATTCGTTGATCGTGTCTTCAAGTTCTCACTTCTGGGTCTGTTCATTGCGGCTTTTGTCAGTTCACCTGACAGGATGAGATGGTTCATCGCCATTTTTCTGTTGAGCTGCGCCAAGATGGGACAAGAAGGGTTCCTGGGCACTATTGACGGTTCGATGATGTGGGAAAACCAGGGTGTGCTGCGTCTGCACGGCTCTACGCCGAACTATGCACACCCTAATTCCTTCTCCGGCATGGCACTCGGTACCATGCCTTACATAGCGTTCATATTTCCTTTGGTGTCCACGAAGTGGCGTGTCGCGCTGATCATTCTGCTCATATTCATGCTGAACATTGTTCTGCGAACCGGGTCGAGAACCGGCTACGTCGGCTTCGTCGTTGGACTCCTCTGGCTGATTACCTACTCGCGCCATCGCGTGCGCGCTTTCAGCATCGTCGCAGTGGCGGTGGTGTTGGTCTTCCCGTTCATACCCGATCAGTACATTGAACGCGCAGCCAGCATTTTTGAGTCAGCAGAAGTTGGAGAGGATTCGTCAAGTGGCCAACGGAGAGAGATACTGGTCGATGCTTGGCAGATATTCCAGGAGTACCCCTTTGGCGTTGGCACCGGCGCCTTTCCCGTAATCAGACTCGAGAAGTTTGGCCGATTTCAAGATACGCACAACTTGTACCTCGAAGTTGGTACCAATGCGGGTGTTCAGGGGTTGTTTATCTTTTCGGGCCTTGTGATTGCCGTGCTGTTGTCGTTGCGAAAATCTCGGCAATCCATCGATGCTGAAGTTCGTGCAATCCGACAAGAGATTTCCGGCGGTGGCGACCCCGCGGATTACAATCAGAAACTGCGAGACTTGGCGTGGCTGAAAGCAGTTTGTTCAGGAACTATTGGATTCGTCGTTATCCGACTGACGCTCGGAGTCTTTGGCCACGATCTATATGAGCGCTACTGGTGGTTTGCTGCAGGAATTGCAATCGCGACGGCGAATATCTGTCGAATGGCTGTCAGCCGGCACGGAAGTCCCAATTAAGATTTCTGCGCGACAAACGAGTCATAGTTGCGCGCACTGCGCAAGTCAGTAAAGTCCCATTCATTTCTTTGGTCTGGACTGGTTCCGTGGATTACCGACTGGTTTGACTGTACGCCAGCAATCGCTTCTCAATAGGTTGGTACTCGTAAGCTGATCTCGCGCATCAAAGATGGTTTAGCGGAAGTAGCCTGAACACGTCGCAAAATGCGTATTGTCAAATCGAGTACCGGGCGAGTTCTAGTGCCAATAGGGCGGAAACAACATCATGGAAAGTTCTCAATAAAATCGACGACCTACCGCGATGCATACAAGGCATGTCGAGAGAATTGTCGCCATAATGCGACAAAGTCTCGTTTAATCATATAGTTACCGGCTTGCACGACCCGTAAGTTTTGGGCATATTGCAGTTCACAACGCCAAGCACGGTTACTGATCGTTTGGGCAATGGTCGCAAGTGTGTAGGCAACTATTTTGATGAATTCTATTACGGAGCATCGGCAATGTTTGATCGAGCATCGCTAAGCCGTGCATTACCAATACTTCTTGTAACGGCAGCAGTGTTGAGCCCGAGTTTCGCGTCGGCAGACCCAAGCGTTCAGTCGGTGTCTTCAACAGGCGCACACGGCTCAACGTCGACAATTACTGGGTCGGGGTTCGGGAGCAAGTCAGGAACTTCGCCAGCTGTGTGGGATTCCTGCCCAAGCGCCGGCCTTTCAAGTCAGTGGAGTAATGCCTGGCCAAACAAGAGCGGTAACGACAATTTGCAGTGCCGTTCGCCAATACGTGGAATTTCTCCTCCACACAATAATGTCAGTATGTATCTCGCGGGCGCGCACTCGGAGTCGAACGGTGCCGATGAGGGATATAACGTAATCGCGTTCAAAAATCGCAACATTAATTCGTATCCTGCCTATACCTACGCAAGTTGGTATCAGCGCTCGGACGATCAATGGGATTTTTGTGGCGACAATAACTACAAGGTATTTGATTTCTCACAGGGAACCTCGCCATACACGCAGCCGGCAAATTGGTACATCGAGTACAATAGCCCTCCAACGAGCGCGTCAAGCGGATTGGCCTGGCATCTTAACGACAATGGATCTGCCCTCGATACCGGTACCTCCTGGTGGTTCGGGTCAGCGGTAAATCCGATGTCCGGCAAGTGGACGAAGATCGAGGTAGAAATACGCTACTCCCCGAATTCCGATGGCTATATCAAGTTATGGGAAAATGGCCGGCAAAGAATAGATTATTCAGGCTCTACCGATCGGTACTCCGGTTCTGGCCGGTCCGAGGGTATCGGCGGATATGCACGTTGCTACGGGAGGTCGTCGAACTGGCGGTATTTTTCGGATGTATACATTGATTATACGCGGGCGCGAGTAATACTCACCGACAATCAAAGCTATGAGAATTCGACCAAGTTTGAGCCCCAACCTGTGCGTACATGGTCTAGCGGCTCGATCGAGTTCACCTTGAACAGGGGAGCTGTAAGCGGATCGTCCGCTTATATCTTCGTGTTCGATTCCAGCGGTCGCCGGAATGCAGTTGGTGTTCCGCTTGGTGGGTCCGCGCCGGAACCGCCGCCTCCAGAAGAAGAGGATACTCGTCCTATGCCTCCGGAGAATCTTCGGCAGGAATGACGGCTTAGACCGACAAAGCTTGATTTGGGTCCGAACGGTTTGGCATTTCAATAAATGTGTCTAACTTGGTTCGGCGCCCACAATAAATTGTTGGAAGCACCTATTTGTCGACTCCGCGCGCGTACAGTTCCTCGTGTGCGCTAATCATGCGCTCGCAAGAAAAGAGGTTAACTCTCTCACGCGCCTTTCTTGACAGCTCCATGCGCACCTGTTGATCGCTAGCCACCATGGTGATGTAGTTTGCAAGGGAATCCACGTCGCCACATTCGTAGACGTAGCCCTGGACTCCATGTTGAATAACTTCGGAGTTTCCGCCCACGTTGCTACAGATCGTCGGCAATCCCAATGCCATGTACTCGAGCAGCGTGTTGGAGAGCCCCTCGGAGGAGGAGGTAAGCACGCCAAGATCAAACGATTCGATGTATTGCCTGGGATCGCTCACTTGACCGACGAACTTGACTTTGTCTTGAACGCCAAGGGTCTGACATAGACTTTTTAGCCAGCTGTGGTACTCCGGGTCCAGTGTGGCACCGACTAAGTGAAACTCCACTTGCGGCTCATTCATTGATGCACAAACTGTAGAAGCAGCCACAATTAGGTCCTCTATCCTTTTTATCGGACGCAAATTGGCGACCAAACAGACTCTGAATGTGTGTGGGCTGGCAGAGACTCTTGCGGGCGCAATCTGCGGTTGGTGAGGACTGCTGGACGTCGAAACAGCATTGTAGATAACTGCTGTCTTGTCTTGTGAGATATGCTCTCGACGCTGGACTTCTTGTGCAACCGCCTTCGCATTGCAGATTACGGCAGTGCATTGGAAGTTGGCTATCCATAGCGCAACAAGGCGCGCCTTGCTGTACCAGAAGCCCATATCACGGCGAGATGTGAATACGTGCGTACGTCGTTTCGACCCGATGAAAGGTACGAGAACGGCAGAATCATTGAAAAACGCGTGTACGGCATTGGGCGCTTCGCGTCGCATTTGAGCTCGTAATCGAACTATTCGTACTAGGGTCGAAACCGAAGCGAGATTCCGTATGTGAAGCGGAACTATTCTGCAAGGAAAGTCTTTGGCGTTTCGCGTATAAGGGGTTGGGCGCAACACAAAGAGGCAGACTTCATGACCGCGAGAAATCATAGATTCGATTAGCAAATACAGTTGTCCCTCTGTACCCGCGGTCGGTCCCGTGTACTCGTCAATGAAATAGTAGATCTTCATACTAGCTGCTATTGGTGCCGTTTCGACGCCGGTTTCGACTTGCTCGTATAGCGGTTTTCAGAAGCAACTTCCAGGCTGGCACGAAGAACGGTTTACGCTTAATAGCTTCAGCAATCAACTGAATCGCTGCAAGGTACTCCGTATGCTCGAGATGCTGCCGAGCATGGTTCACGTGAGTATCGGCGTACGCGGCAGCTACTACATTCTCGCTCAGCAACCCTGGATTATCTTGTAGAAATCGCTGCATCGTTTCCAATGTGCTCGTATATCTTTCCCGCCAATTGTTTGACATTTGGCCAGGCCAAATTCTGTACACGTAGGTTGGCTCATCCACATATTCAAACGCCCACGTTTGAGCGATTCGCAACCACAATTCCCAGTCGATGCCCATTTGACGAGATTCGTCAAAGATTCCGCAGGTCTCAAAGCACTCACGACGGACGACAGCGGTGCCAAACGGGATGAAATTCGATTGGAACAATTCATTCAGTACTCTTCCACGCGACATGTTGACGGTTGGACCGGTGCGCATGGTTCCGTCGGGAAATAGTTGGAGCGTGGAGCTGTAAACGACGCCGACGGATTCGTCTGTCATTATTGGCAGCTGGAGTGCCAGTTTGTTTGGTTGCCAATAATCGTCTGCATCGCAGAACGCTATGAACTTGCCGCGCGCCGCTAGTATTCCGGAATTCTTCGCCTTCGGTTGCCCAAGGTTCTCTTGGAGTATGATTTTTACGCGCTCATTGTGATCATATCGTCGAAGCAGATCTGCGGTGCCGTCTGTTGAGCCGTCGTCGACTACGATGATCTCGGGTTCGAAGTCGATTTGGGCGAGGACGGAATCGATTGCCTGTTCGATGAACTGGCCCATGTTGTACGTTGCAATAACGACACTGACAGCAATGGGGTTCCCGTTATCGATGCGAGGGGGAAGTGGCTGTGGAGTAGTCACAGGTATCGATCCATCTGAACGGCGGTATACGCTGAATATGGGCTTCGCGGTTGCAGGCTAGAGGAGATTATATTACTCAGACTTGAAGCTGCTGCCTTGCATACGTCGCAAAACGAGAAGCCGTTGCGCCGGTGCGAGATCAAGCGGATTTTGTAGATCCGGGCAGAAGGAAGCCAAGATTTGCAGTCAAAACGGCGCGAATCCAGCAATTAACATGAATGACGTCACATCAAATTGTGAGTAATTCGCTAGAATTTCGCCGTCACCGACATCGAGAAGCGCTCGTGGACATTCTCAGGCCAATCGTAAGATACATTACAGATCCACTCTACTCTCGTCGAGATGGCTACGCATACGGCGCTCATGGACGTGAGCTGGACCGGACGCAGTGGTTGACACCGCCGGAAATTTCTGAAATTCAGAACCGTCGATTGGTGGACTTGATTCAATTCGCGTATAGCGAGAACGACGTTTATCGCAAGCGCATGAATGATGCGGGAGTAGTGCCTTCCGACATAAAGTCGAAGCAAGACTTGCAAGTACTACCTGTTCTTCAGAAGAGTGATATTCGTGCGGCAGGAGTGAGCCTGTTCTCAAAGAATTACGATGCGACGAACACGTTGTTTACCCGTACGGGTGGATCCACCGGTGTGCCTTTACGAGTCTACATCGACAAGGAGGCAATGAACTGGAAGTATGCGGCGACCTGGCGCCATAACCAGTGGGCCGGATGGAGCCAGGGAACGAAAGTGGCGGCTGTGTGGGGTGATACTGACAAGAAGCGATCTTTGAGGGAGGAGCTGCGTTTCTGGTTGCAGCATCGAATGATCTTTCTTGACACTCTCAATTTCACTGAGGACAAGCTCAAGAAGTTCCACAGTGATATTCGGCGCTACAAGCCGATTGTAATGATGGGGCATGCTCACTCTGTATACCAGTTCGCGAAATTCTGCGCGGAGAACTCGCTGGAGACGCCAACGATCGGTTCCGTGGTAACGACAGCCATGACGTTGTCTGAGTTGGAAAGGGCCGTCATAGAAGAAGCGCTGGATGCCAAGGTGTTTAATCGGTACGGATGTGAGGAGCTTTCGATCATTGCGTCGGAGGCGCCGGAGCATGTTGGACTGCACGTGTTCTCGGAAGGGCTTATTCTCGAGTACTTGCCGACCGAGATTGATGGTGAGTTCGAGTTGCTGGTCACCGACTTGTTCAACAAGGCGATGCCAATGATCAGGTATGCCATCGAGGATATTGTCCGCCCGGCATCGGGGGATTGTCCCACCGGGCGAGGTCTCGAACGGCTCGAGAAAGTATCTGGCAGGTCGGCGGACTTTTTGTACCGCCGAGATGGCACGCCCGTGTTCGGCATTTCTTTGCTGGACACCTACGTCATTCATATTCCAGGCGTCAAGCAGGCGCAGATCGTTCAGAACGATTTTGATGAGTTTGAGATCAACGTGGTACCGAGTGACGAGTTCTCGAGTAGAACGCAGCAAGCGTTACAGGAGATCATCTTCGTGCATTTCGGCGCGCAATCGAGGGTGCTCGTAAACAAGGTGAACGAACTCGAGAAGACGGAACGTGGAAAGTACCGCTTCTCGGTGTGTCATATTGATGCTGCTGAGCGAGAAGTGCGACGCTAGCGCTCTCCACTACGAATCGAGTCGGTTTGATGTTGAGTGAGGGCTGTCTAAGGCGAGAATGTCGATGAAGACAGAGGCCATGGTGTGAATTCGAGACTGTCGCTGTTCTTCCGCGGCTCGGTTTTCCGAATCCTGCAGACCGTCGCGGGAACCATCGTTGGTTTCCTCCTGATGCCATTCCTGATAGCGCGGCTCGGCGCCGAGACCTACGGCCTCTGGGTCGTCGTGTCAAGCGTCGTTGCAACGTACTACCTTCTCGACGTTGGATTCAATCAAGGTGTCACGCGATACGTTACGGCACATATCCACCAGGAAGACTTCGATTCGGCAAACCGGGTAATCAATACGGCGCTTGCGATATATACGGGCCTCGGGGCCTGTGTATTGCTCGTGTCGGTGCTCTTCGCATTTGCCGGTGTTGATCGGTTGGTAGAGAACCCCGACAAGGTTGCGCTGGTACAGATTCTGTTGTTGATAGCCGGGCTTCAGCTCGCCATCGAGTTTCCGAGCAAGGCATTTCCCGGCGTCATCAGTGCTTACATGCGGTTCGACTGGATCGCGTCTGTTCGCACGGTTCGGGTCATTGTCGACGGTGTATTGATCTACCTGTTTGTCAGTAGCGGCTACGGGCTTGTTGCAATTGCGGTGATTGGCTTCGTGACGGGACTGACAAGTACATACATCTACGTGCGAATCGTGAATCACCTTTTTCAAGAAGCCCGGTATTCGCGTGATCTGATCGACAAGAACAAGTTCGGCGAGTTGTTTCACTTCAGCAAATGGGTCTTTGTGCTCGATACGTCGAACATGCTGCGCGACAAAGTGGGGCCGTGGTTCATCGCGTATTTCCTCGGCAATGCAATCCTGACGACCTTTTACGTCGCCGTGCGGTTGACCGATTTTGCAGTGACGTTCCTGAATCAGGCGGTCGGCATGACAATGCCATTGTTTACGGAGCTGTACGCCAAGAAGCGTTGGGAAGAGCTTCGACAGATGCTGAATCGCTTCCTGAAGCTCGATCTGATGTTGGGCGTCTTGACGGTCTGCGGCTTCTACGTCGTCGGCGAGGTATTCATCGCGCTGTGGATGGGCAGCGATTTTCCGTATCACGACGCCTGGCGGGCGCTAGTTGTGCTGGCGATCGGTCGCATGGCGGTATTTATCACGTCGCCGTTGCAGTGCATTTTGTTTGCGTTCAACCGCCACCGCGTGAGTGCCCTGATTTCACTGGCCGAGATCGTTACAACATGCGTTCTCTGCGTGGCCTGGATTCCCGGGCACGGAATTCTCGGCGCAGCTTATGCAGTGACCGTGCCAAATCTGGTTGCGCGGCTGCTGATGCTGGTATTGGCGACCAACGCGGTATTTCGGTTTCTGTCTTTGATTCTTGTCGTGCGAGCGGCGACGTTTGCACTGGTGGCGTCAGTGTTGACGTACTACATGTTCGGTGCCGACTTGGCCAAGGAGCCGGAGTTCTCGCTGCTGTTAGTGCGCGGCCTCGCGGTGGTGACCGCTGTTGGCGCTACATCGCTCATGCTTCTCGATAAGAGTGATTTCGTTTACGTCGCCGGTATTGTGCGGCGGATATGGCGGGGAAGGGGAAACCAGCAGCCAGGCTAGTCCAGCCTCGGCGGCGCGGACGGTTTTACGGCATAGATCTTGACCCCTTCTGCAACCGCGTAGGTTTCCAGCCACGTCGGGGTGCTACCTCGTGCCAGTTCATCGAAGAAGGGCGCGTTTTCGTGGTTTATGTCGTCGCCGAAAAGGGCTACCGCGGAAACGCGAAGCTGCGCGACGAGGTTTTCGACTTCGTCGGTTGACCACGTCTTGTGGCTGTACAGGGCTTGCGGAAGCCCGACGGTCGGTCTTTCAATGACCATGCCGAGAAATTGCGCATTGTTGGAGAGAATAGCGCCACCATCCGCGCTCAAACTGAACAGTGCCTCGCGAACGTTGCTCGTTGCAATTGGTCGGTCGAGTGCTTCCAGGAGTTCGGTGCGCGCGCCGCCCGTACTGCGCTCCGCAATGAGGCTGAAGCCGTTGGCCTGACCGGCGAGGTAGCCGAGGCCGCCAAGAGTGCCGGCAACGATCAAAGCGGCTGGCCGGACGTTTCTTGACAAGGGGGTGGTTGCACTTGCAAGCAAGATGAGCAGGAACGGCACGAGCGGAACGAGATAGCGTGGTTGAATGTACCCGGCTGTGCCCTCCAACGCGAGACGGACGACGACGGCGATGCTCGCGCTCGAGTAGATAACTGCGAATATCGCAAGCGGGATCGTCGTGGGCGACGCCTGGAGTAGATTACGGCCAAGCCCGTGTCGGCGAAATGCCTGGCCCAGGCCTACACAGAAAATAACCGTCGCCGCCGCAAGCAGCGCGAACACCGCAATTGTTACCAGTGTCGTCGTCGGTACGCCCAGTAGCGACTTGAGGCTCCACCAGAAGTGTCGAACGATATCGGCGATGGTGCTGTTTCCATGAACCCGGGGACCGCCGGTGATTGAACCAACAATCTGGTAGTTCCTGAAGAACAACCCCCCAAGTGCCAATGTGGGAACGGCAGCTGCGACCGTTGCGGAAATGACACCTTTGAGCGGCTGCTGGCGAAAAGACATGAGGAAAGGGGTTGCTGCCAAGGCAGGGACGAGCGCTATGCCGATAAAGCGAACGCTGCAGGCCATCGCGGCCAGTGTCCCGGCCAGCAAAAGGTATGAGTACTGTCGCTTGTCGGACTCGAAGGCACTTGTCATCGCCAGTGCAGACCCAAGCGACAGAGCGGTAAACAGTATCTCGCTATCCGCGGCCAGGACGCTCGATGCCCCCGCAGCCAACATTAGCCATACACCCGCAGCAGCTATGCCCCAGCCCGGCGACTTGCATGTACGCACGACGAGTAAGAACAACAAGATTGCGGCAGCCGCGTAACTTGCGACGGTCACCACGTATGCCGACACGGGCAGATCGACGCCAAGCGCAGCAACAGCGGCAATTGCCGCCGGGTAACCCGGAGGCCAGACTGTCTGCGGCGCAGGCATGCCCAGTTCGTGTTGCAGTTCGTAATACAAGACATCGGTCTTGATACCGTCGCCCGCCAGAAGAAAACGTGCCGTGCTCGTGTAATGAGCGACGTCGTTATTGAATTCGTCGAGTCGGTAGTTGAAACTGAGAATCAGCACCCAGACCAGGGTGGCTACGAGCACGCCAGTCAGCGCCTTGCGGGCCCCGCGATAGTTGGAATTGGCCGGATTGGTGGTGTTCATTCACTACACCTGCTGTCAACGAACGCGTCCGCGCTCGAGCGGAATGATGCCGATTTTGTCACAGCGCGCCAAGTTCGAAGCTTGATCCAGTTCCACAAATCGCGAAAAGGCTCGCGTACAATGGCGTTCGAATGCCACTCGGACGAGTGACTGGGGAGAAGAATGTGTCCGTCGAATCCACGCCAATGCTGTCTGTCGTGCTACCCGTCTACAACGAGGAGGCGCTACTCGAAGACAACCTGATCCTGATACGGGACTACCTGCGGAGCATCGAATCGGAGTTTCGCTGGGAGATCGTCATCGTCAATGACGGTAGCGCAGACAAGTCCGGACCGATCGTGCGCCAGTTTGCCGAGAAGAACGAGCACGTGGTGGCACTGACGCACCCGCGCAACTTCGGGCTCGGGCAGGCACTGAAGTACGGCATGGCCAATACCCGAGGCGACTATGTCATTACGCTGGACATCGACCTGAGCTACGACGTCGAGCACATCGGCGAGCTGGCCCGGAAGATTCGGGATGACAAGGCGCGACTCGTGCTGGCGTCGCCGTACATGAAGGGTGGCAGTATCAGCAATGTGCCGGGGCTGCGCCGGATGCTCAGCATCCTCGGTAATCGCTTCCTTCGGTTCTTCGTCCAGGGCCATTTCTCGACGTTGACGTCGATCGTCAGAGCCTACGACGGGCCTTATATCCGCGCGATGAATCTCCGAGCCCAGGGCATGGATGTCATGCCGGAAGTCGTCTACAAGTCGATGATCCTGCGGGCGGCCATCGACGAGGTGCCGGCACGGCTGGATTGGGGACCCCAGCTCCAGTACCAGAACCGGCGCTCCAGTATGCGGCTGGTCCGGCATGTCTTTTCCACGGTCATGTCCGGTTTCCTGTTCCGGCCGTTCCTGTTTTTCGTGTTTCCGGGCATCCTGCTGGCCATTTTCTCGTTGTACGTCATCTTCTGGATGGGCTTTCACGTCTTCGAGAGTTACGAGTTCCTGAAGACGGCCGGCGAGATTGCAGACCCGTCGTCGGCGCTCGCCCACGCCTACAAGGCATACCCGCATACCTACATCGTCGGGCTGTTGTCCACGATGCTGTCCATCCAGCTTATCGGGCTTGGCATCGTCTCGCTGCAGAACAAGCGCTACTACGAAGAGCTCTTCCATCTCGGCTCGACCGTCCTGCGGCATGAAATGGCCGGAAATCGTGACGCAATTCACACTAAAAATTGTGAACCCCCGATGTCCAACGCAGGGTCCGAGTAGGTACAATCACGGGCCTCAATTGGGTCCACACGTCTACCGCGTCTGCTGGTGAGGGTACTGTCATCAAATCTTCGTCCCGCACGATCCTCGTCACCGGCGTAGCCGGTTTCCTCGGTTCCAACCTGCTCGAACGCCTGCTCGACGCCGGTCACTCGGTTGTCGGCGTCGATAACCTGTCGATGGGCAGCCTGGACAATATTGCGTTCGCCAAGGACAACGAGCGGTTTCGCTTCATCGAGGCCGACGCGATGGAGATGGCCACGTTCGATGCCATCAAGGACGACATCGACGTTGCGGTTCACCTCGCGGCGTTCAAGATCCCGCGCTACGGGAAAGCCATCGACACGCTGAAGATCAACTTTTACTGCACGGAAAATGTTCTCGAGTTCGCACGGCAGCGCTCGATCAAGGCCGTGCTCGCATCCACGTCCGACGTCTACGGCCGGAACCCGGAAGTGCCGTTTGCCGAGGAGACCAGCAATTCGGTCATCGGATCATCGCTGTCGCCGCGCTGGGCCTACGCCGTGTCCAAGCTGTTCGATGAACACCTGGCGCTGGCCTACCAGGACGCCTACGGATTCCCGGTGACGATGCTGCGGTTCTTCGGTTCTTACGGGCCGCGCATGCACCTGTCGTGGTGGGGCGGTCCGCCGCCGGTCTTCATCGATGCGGTGCTCAACGACACCGTCATACCCATTCACGGCGACGGCCAGCAGACGCGGAGTTTTACGTACGTGTCCGATACTGTGGATGGCATCTTCGCGGCCATATTCCGCGACGAGGCGAACGGGCAGGTGCTGAACGTCGGCAGTGACGAGGAAGTCACGATTCTCGAGCTGGCAAAGCGCATCAAGAAGGCCAGCGGGACGCCCGGGGACCTGAAGTATGAGCTGGTCCCGTACGAGTCATTCTCCGGCAAGAAATACGAGGACGTGATGCGCCGGGTTCCGGACACGCGGCTTTCCGAGTCGGTCCTGGGCGTGAAGGCGCACGTATCCCTCGACGAGGGGCTCCGCAAGACCATCGCCTGGCAACGCGGTATTCGCGAGCAGCAAGACGCGATCCGGTCCTGCGCCTGAGTTCCTGCCGTGCGTACCTGCATCATCGGCGGCGGCTTGATGGGCATGGCGCTGGCCTTCCGGCTGGCACGTGAAGGCGAGTCGGTTACCGTCATCGAGTCCGAGTCCCAGGTAGGTGGACTCTCGACGTGGAAGCATTACGGGGACTTCACCTGGGACAAGTTCTATCACGTCATCTTGCCCACCGATCGGCACCTCATTCGCTTCGTTGACGACCTCGGCCTGAGTGACGAGCTGGAGTGGCGCCGGACCTACACGGGCTTCTACGTCGACAACGAGTTGTACTCGATCAGCAGCAATCTCGAATTCCTGAAGTTTCCGCTGCTGTCCCTCGTGTCAAAGGCGCGACTGGCATTCACGATGCTGTATTGCGCGAGAATCGACGATTGGAAGAAGCTCGAGCACGAGCCGGTCGAAGACTTCCTGGTGCGTATCTCGGGGCGCGAAACCTACGAGAAGCTCTGGCAGCCGCTGTTGCTTGCGAAACTCGGTGAGAACTATCGTCGCGTGTCCGCGGTGTTCATCTGGTCGTACATCAAGCGCCTGTTCTCTGCGCGCGAGAAATCGGCCAATGCCGAGCACCTGGGGCATGTCCGCGGCGGTTATCGGCGCGTGTTTGAAAGGGTCGGGCAGGAAATCAGTGCCGCCGGTGGCCAGGTGCGCCTCGGCGAAGCCGTATCATCCGTCGACAAGGCACCGTCCCGGCGGCTCCGGGTCGTGACCGACCGCGGCGCGGAAGAGTACGACAACGTCATCTGCACGAGCCCCGTCCCGGTGCTGGAAAAGATCGCCGCGCCCGGGCTGCTGGAGGTGACGGGCGCGGGTGATGCCGGCGTCGAATACCTGGGCGTGGTCTGCCCGGTGCTGGTCAGCCGTAAGCCACTGGTGCCGTACTACGTGGTCAATATCGCGGACCAGACCCTTCCGTTTACCGGCGTCATCGGCATGAGCACGGTCATCGACCCGGCACAAACGGCCGGCCGCTACGTGACGTACCTGCCGAAATACGTGCTGTCGACCGATGACTACCTGCGACGCGATAACGCGTCCATCGAGGCGGAATTCATGGACGGCGTACGGCGCATGCTGCCGGACTTCGACCTGTCGAGCATCGAGAGCGTGCACGTGCACCGGGCCATCAAGGTGCAGCCGCTGCAGGTCCTCGGCTACTCCGATCTCGTTCCGAAGGTGTCGACGCAGGCCGCCGGGTTTCACGTCCTCAACACGACGCAGTTCGTCAATTCGACCCTGAACAACAACGAAGTCATCGGCGCCGTTGACCGGTTTCACGAAGAGTACCGCGCCAGCCGCCAGCGGCAGGCTGCCTGAGGAAGCGGGATGGACGCCGACTACTTTGCCCACGAAAGCGCGTGTATCGACGAGGGATGCACGATCGGTGCGGGCACCCGGATCTGGCATTTCAGCCACATCATGCCGGGCTCGACGATCGGCAGAAAGTGCAACATCGGCCAGAACGTCGTCGTGTCGCCGGACTGCGTCATCGGCGACAACGTCAAGATTCAGAACAACGTCTCGATCTATACCGGCGTGATTCTCGAGGACGACGTGTTCTGCGGGCCGTCGATGGTGTTCACGAACGTCATCAACCCGCGCAGCCACGTCGAGCGCAAGAACGAGTACCGGAAGACGCTCGTCAAAAAGGGCGCGACGATAGGTGCGAACTCGACGATCGTCTGCGGCTACACGCTGGGCCGGTATTGCTTTATCGGGGCGGGAGCCGTCGTCACTCGCGACGTGCCGGACTTCGGGCTCGTGGTCGGCAACCCGGGCAGGTTGCGTGGCTACGTGTGCATGTGCGGCGACAAGCTGGCCTTCGGCGAGCCGCAGGGCGATACCGCCACTGCGGAATGCAGTGCGTGCGGCCGGCATTTCCAGAAACAGGCAGACAACGTAACGGAGCTAGGTGAATGAGCAACATCGATGGTGTCCCGCTGCTGGACCTCAAGGCGCAGTACGCCCCGCTGAAGACGGACATCGAAGCGGCGATCCGGGACGTGTGCGACAGCCAGCATTTCGTCATGGGGCCGAAAGTCGTCGAGCTCGAGCAACGCGTTGCGGAGTACAGCCAGTGCGCGCACGGCATCGGCGTCTCGTCCGGCACGGACGCATTGCTGGTCGCCCTGATGGCCCTCGACATCGGGCCGGGCGACGAGGTCATCACCACGCCGTTCACGTTTTTCGCCACCGGCGGGACGATCGCGCGCCTGGGCGCGCGGCCCGTGTTCTGCGACATCGACCCGGCCACGTACAACCTCGACCCGGCCACCGTCCGGGCATTCCTGGAAGATGGCTGCGAGCGGAATGGCGATGCCGTCGTCAACCAGGCCACCGGCGGGCGCGTGCGCGCCATCATGCCGGTGCACCTGTTCGGCCAGATGGTCGACATGGGTGCGATCATGGCAATCGCCGGTGAGTTCGGCCTGCGTGTCGTGGAGGATGCGGCCCAGGCCATTGGTTCCGAGGACAGCGATGGCCGGCGCGCAGGCTCGATCGGCGACATCGGGTGTTTTTCGTTCTTCCCCAGCAAGAACCTCGGCGCCTTCGGCGACGGTGGCATGTGCGTGACGAACGACGACGCACTGGCCGAGAAGCTGAGAGTCCTCCGCCTGCACGGCGGCAAGCCGAAGTACTACCACTCGATGGTGGGCGGCAACTTCCGCCTGGATGCGATCCAGGCAGCGATCCTCCTCGTGAAGCTGGGCCACCTCGACGACTGGACGCGGCAGCGCCAGGAGAATGCAGCCCGTTACGACGACCTGTTCGGCCGCGCAGACGGCCAGTTCCGGATGCCGGCCGTGCGTGACGGCGTGCGCCACATCTTCAACCAGTACACGATCGCCACACCGGATCGTGACGGCTTGCGGGCGCACCTGCAGTCACAGGGCATCGGCACGGAGATCTACTACCCGGTGCCGCTGCACCTGCAGGTCTGTTTCGCCGACCTGGGCTACGGGGAAGGCGACTGCCCGCATTCCGAGGCGGCTGCGGCCAGCGTGGTCTCAGTGCCCATCTACCCGGAATTGACGGCCGAACAGCAGCGCTACGTCGTGGATTCGTGCCTCGAGTGGCAGAAATCAGCGGCATAATCGGGCTGTGGGCAAGCGCACACGCATCGCGTCGGTCGTAGGCGCACGGCCGCAGTTCGTCAAGCTGGCGCCGATCATCCGGGCGGCGGCCGGGCGGGACGGCGTGGCGCACCGGGTCATCCATACCGGGCAGCACTACGACCAGAACATGTCAGCCTCGTTCTTCGAGCAGCTCGAGATGCCGGCGCCCGATCTCGACCTGGGGGTCGGGTCGGGGTCGCATGCCGCCCAGACCGCGGCCATGCTGGCACGACTGGAGGAGGACTTCCTCGACTACCGGCCTGACGCCGTACTCGTCTACGGGGACACGAACTCGACGCTGGCGGCGACGCTCGCGGCGTCCAAGATCCACGTGCCGGTGGCGCACGTCGAGGCGGGCCTCCGCAGCTACAACCGGAAGATGCCGGAGGAGATCAACCGGCTGGTGGCGGATCATTGCGGCGACCGCCTGTACGCGCCAACGCCGGTCGCGATGCGGAATCTCGCCGCCGAAAATCTGTCCGGCCGTGCAGTTTTTTCCGGGGACGTCATGTACGACGCCGTGCTCCACAACATCGAGCTGGCACGGCGGAGCAGCAACGTGCTTGAGGCGCTGTCGCTGTCCAGCGGGGGTTTCGGGCTGGTCACGGTCCATCGGCCGGTGAATACCGATCCTGAGCCCCTACAGAGCCTCCTGGGGCAGCTGCAACGGGTGGCCCGGGATCAGCTGCCCCTGGTGTTCCCGGTGCATCCCCGAACCCGGGCGGTCATCGAGCAGATCGGGTTCCGGCCCGAGGGCGGCCTTCAACTGGTGGAGCCGCAGCCGTACCTCGACAATATCCGCCTGATCGAAGCGGCGGCCGTCGTGATCACGGATTCCGGGGGCATGCAGAAGGAGGCGGCATTCCTCGAGACCCCCTGCCTCACGATGCGCAACGAGACCGAGTGGGTTGAGACCGTCGAGATCGGCGTGAACCGGTTGGTAGGCGACGCTGCGACCGGGTTGGCAGATTCCATCGCGGAAATGCTGCAAGCTAGGGGAATATTCGACGAGGCGACGCGCCGCCAGCTCCGGGAATGCTACGGGGAGGGCAACGCGGCCGGGTTCATTGTGGACGACTGCCTGGCGTGGGTGTCGGCCAACACGCGGAAAGAAGAATGACGACAGAAACAACCAGGAAGCCGGAGCGACAGGTCGTGGTCGGGCTCGTCGGCGTCGGCGGTTGGGGCAAGAATCTTGCGCGCAACTACAGCCAGATGCCGGGCGCGCGCCTCAAATACCTGTGCGACCTCGACGAGGACAAGCTCTCGCACAGCCAGCAGCAGTTCCAGGCCGAGAAGACGACGACCGATTTCAGCGACCTCGTTGCCGACCCGGAAGTCGAAGCGGTGATCATCGCGACCACCGGCCCGACGCATTACAAGCTGTGCAAGATGGCTCTGGAGGCCGGCAAGGACGTCTACGTCGAGAAACCCTTCGTGTTGTCCGTGGCCGAGGGCCAGGAACTCCTGGACATGGCCGACAAGGCGAAGCGCGTGCTGATGGTCGGGCACCTTCTCGAGTACCACCCGGTGGTGGAGAAGCTCAAGGAGTTGATCGACAGCGGCGAGCTCGGCACCGTCCGGTACATTTACAGCCAGCGACTCAACCTGGGCACCGTTCGCGCCGACGAGAACGCGCTCTGGAATTTCGCGCCCCACGATATCTCCGTGATCCTCTACTTGCTCGGCGTCGACCCGAGCGACGTATCAGCCCGGGGACAGAGCTATCTTCGCCAGGGCGTCGAAGACGTCGTGTTTCTCGCGCTGAACTTTGGCGACAAAGCCATGGGGCACGTGCACGTGAGCTGGCTTGACCCGCACAAGACGCGCCGCATCACGATCGTCGGTAGCAAGCGCATGGCCGTGTTCGACGACCTCGAGCCCAACGAGAAGCTGAAGATCTACGACAAGGGCGCCGAAGTCAGCATGGACTACGACTCCTTCGCAGAGTACGTGGGTCTGCGATTCGGCGACATCGTGCTGCCGTATATCCGCGTTGGCGAGCCGTTGCGCATCGAATGCGAGCACTTCCTGCGCTGCGTGCGCAACCGCGAGACGCCGCGCAGCGACGGCCGTGACGGATTGAGGGTCATCAGCGTTCTCGAAGCCGCGGATCGCTCGCTCGAGCAGAACGGCGCGCCGGTCAGGATCGGAGACTGACATGGCGTCGTCCAAGCCGCTGATGAGCCTGTCGCTGGACCTCGACAACAAGTGGTCGTACCTGCGTACCTACGGGAACGACGACTGGAAGTCGTTTCCCAGCTACCTCGACATCGTCGTGCCGCGCATCCTGGAGTTTTTCGAGGAGCGCGACATCAAGATCACGTTCTACATCGTGGGCAAGGACGCGGAGCTCGAGCAGAATCACAAAGCGATTGCCAGCCTTAGCGCCGCCGGGCACGAGATCGGCAATCACAGCTTCTTTCACGAGCCCTGGCTGCACCTGTACTCGGAAGAGGAGTTCAATGAAGACCTGGAGAAGTCCGAGGCCGCCATCCGGGCCGTGACCGGCGTGCAGACGACCAGCTTTCGCGGGCCCGGGTACAGCCTGACCGAGATGACGCTGCGCGTGCTGAAAAAGCGTGGCTATGACTTCGACGCAACCGCCTTCCCGAACATCCTCAACCCGCTGTCACGCGCCTACCTGTTCGCGACGACGAACCTGTCCAAGGAAGAAAAGCAGCAGCGGAAGGCGCTCTTCGGCTCTTTTTCGGACGCGTTTCGACCGGTGAAGCCCTACCAGTGGGACCTCGGCGATGAGACGCTGCTCGAGTTGCCCGTAACGACCATGCCGCTGTTCAAGACGCCGATTCACTTCAGCTATCTTACTTACCTTGGGATGTTTTCCACAGGTCTCGCGCGTGCATACCTTGCGACGGTCATTGGAATGTGCAAGTTCTCGAGAACCCAGCCATCGCTCCTCCTGCATCCTCTGGACTTCATGGGGGCGGAAGACGACAAGGACCTGGCAACATTCCCGGGTATGAGATTGCCAGTCTCCAAGAAGCTCGAGCTGATGTCGATCTTCGTGGACAGGCTGTGCAGGACTTTCAAACCGGTAACAATGAGCAAACATGTTGCTGAGATTAGGGGTTCCCAATCGTTGCGGTCATTCGAACCTGTTTTTGCAGGCCAGGAGAGATAGTCGGTATGGCAGCCAAGTCGATCGCAGTCGCTGCAACGATTGGTCTGTTGACAATTGTGTTGGTGTCGAGGTTCGGGCAATGGCACTTCATGCTCGATAACCTGACCAGCTACTACCCTCAGTTCGTTATTGGATTCATAGTGGCAGCCGTAGTTTTTGCGATGCTTCGCGAATGGCTATGGGCTGTGTCCACCGGTGCTGTAGCGCTGGTTTTTTCAGCAATCGTTCTTTTGCCATGGTTCCTGGCTCGCGATAGTGGGACGCTGGCTGAAAATCACGACCGCATTCGCGTCGTGATGTCGAATGTCAGGCTCCACAACATTCAGCACGATAGGTTGGTGCAAGCCGTCGATCGCGTGGACCCGGATGTTCTGGGTCTCGTCGAAGTCAATAGCGCATGGGTCGCTTACTTGTCGCACTTGGATGCAACGTATCCATACCGGTATGTGATGCCTGACGAGAGCTATCGCGGGTTCGCGCTGTATAGCAAGTACCCGTTGCTGGATACCAAGCTCACCAGGCTCTCGGACGACGATACGGTTGGTATTCAGGCAACTATCGATGGACAGTGGCTGGCCATCGATGTCTTTTTGGTACACCCCTATCCGCCGATGAGCCAGGAACTTGCCGATGAACGAAACAGGCAATTGGGAGAGCTCGGCTCAATAGTCACTCGCTCAAATCGTCCCGTCGTGTTGATGGGTGACTTGAACATTGCGATGTGGAGCCAGGTTTATCGTTCATTTATTGCGAGAAGTGGACTCAAGAATGCGCGTGCAGGATTTGGCGTGGCAGGGACATGGCCGGCGACGCCGCTGATGAGTGTTCCCATTGATCACATTTTGTACTCTGGTCCTATTCGGGCAGTTGACTTCAGAGTCCTGCCCGACCTCGGCTCCGATCACTATGCAGTCATGGCGGATCTGCACGTGGCCAGCGTTCCGAGAACAGCCACAATCGGCAGCCAAGACGGCGCCAACAACGGTCGTTCGGAAGAGAGCGGGCTGCAGTGAGCAGTGAAAAGACACTGTCGCTTCGCGCCGCTCTTGGTAAATTTGCAACCGGAGTAACGATAGTTACGGCGGCGGATCGGGAGGGTGATCCGGTTGGCGTCACAGCAAATAGCTTTTCCTCAATCTCCCTTGAGCCTCCACTCGTCATGTGGGCGCTGGACAAGCGATCGTTATCACTCTCCGCATTTGGGGATTCCGAGCACTATTGCGTACATGTATTGACGTCCGAGCAGCGGTCACTTTCGCAGCGATTCGCCACTCAAGGAGCGGACAAGTTCGACAGCGTTACTTGGGCAAAGGCGCCGCACGATACGCCACACCTTGCTGACTTCCTGGCCCGGTTCTGTTGTCGCGTCACACGAACTCTCGATATTGGTGACCACATCGTATATGTCGGGCAGGTTGTGGACTTCGAGATGGGCACCGAGCAGCGCCCACTCCTGTACTTTGCAGGGCAGTACGCGCACGCGGATCGTCGGTGGGAACTTGGTTCAGCGGAAGGTCCTGAACGACGCGAGAATCAAGGTGTCCGAGCGCAGAACGACGACGTATCGGGTATCAATGACGAAAACTCAGTAATCGCGCATGAAGACACGGTCGATTGCGCTGCGAAGAATCAAGTCGAACGTACTGTCACTTTCAAGGGGTTTCTCTGGGCGGCGCTGGGTATTGTTATTGGGCTGTCACTCTTGCATGCCGCGTTTCATCGAGCCGATATCCCCGCGCTGAAGGCAATATTGGCCGAAACGTCGCTGGTGTTGCCGATACTGGTGCTGGTCTCGGCGATGTCATTCATGTTCCTGAAAGTGTGGCGATGGCAGTTGTTGTTGGCTATTCGCAACAAGACGTCGATACGAGATCTTGTCGAAGCCACATTTGTTGGCGTTGCTGTGAACTTTTTGCTGTCACATGCTGGCGACGTATTTCGAACAGCAATGGTTTCATCCTCGCAGAAAATTCACTTCAGCAAGGTCTTGGCATCTGTCTTTGTTGAGCGGGCGCTCGATTTCGTGGCGCTTCTTTGCATAATCGCGCTCGGACTCATAGTTGATCCGCGTTTACCAGATTTCGTGATTCTTGCGGGTGCAATCTGCGGTGCTTTCGTCCTCCTCGCAATTCTGCTTGCATACTATGTATTGAATACACCGGGCTGGTTGCTTGCGCTCGCAAACAGAGTAGCGTCGCGGTTACCGAGCAGGGTGGCGGCGTGGGTTCGTCATCAGTTTGAACTTCTTCGTGACGGTCTGATGCCAGCAAAACAAGGGCATTTGGTCGTCGCAACGTCAATTGTTTCCGTCGTGCAGTGGGTAATGATTGCGGTTGCTATATGGCTGTCTTTCGAAGCAGTGGGTGTGGCACCAACACCAGCCGCAACCGTGGTCACGATGGTGTTGTTGGTGGTCGGTCTTAGTCTGCCGAGTGCGCCGATGCAATTGGGAACGACGCAGATGGCGTTCATGCTGGGAATGGCCGTGGACCATGTCGATACAACGCTTGCGATCGCAGCGTCAATTGTCTACATGGGATTTCTTGTTGTTCCGATGATGCTTCTTGGCGGTATTCTGTTCTTACTTCGTCGCCAGCCGGCAGAGCGTAGCAAAGTCAGTCCACGGCAACGTTCAACAACTGCACGAGCAACGACCAGGACTTCGTTCAGATAGCCTGAGGTTTTCCAAAGGCGCAGAGTCGAGCATATGGATCAGTGTCTCATCATAGATTGCCCCGTCTGCAGGTCGGCCTGTGGTGAGACTCTGGGTATCACAGGCGGGAACGTCGGCGGCAAGCCAAAGTTGCTGGTGGTCATGCAATGTGAGACGTGTTCAGCAGTCTACCTGCAGCCAGGTGTGCAAAACGGTGTGTCTGCCGGGCCGGTTGCATTGAAGCGCGGTGATCTTGCTCGCCGTTCGGGTTCGTCACCAGTTCCGTCGGATCTGTATTGCATTGACGATGTTCTGGCGGGCAATACGTCCGTACACTCGGGAAAGGGCGTCCTGACGTTTTACACGCCAAACGTCGAATCGTTGTCGTTTTCCGCTTTTGGTGGACGGCACTGGGTATTCTACCAATTGCCGAAGTTTTCGACGTATTATGCCGCTGAATCCCTTTCCCGGCTCGGTGAGAAGAGAGGGTTTCGCGTTGTCAGGCTGCGGAGCACAATGTTGCCAAACGTTTGGCTACGTTCTCTGCGTGCCCGAATCGAGGACTGGCAGCTCCCACGTTGGATCGCGTTCGCGCTGACCGGGCCGTGGCTGGTACCGCAGTTAATGGCCACGGGTGCGGAGTTCGTGTCGATGTTGCTGGGCAGGGCGTCACTGCTTCGTGTGACGCTGGAAATCAAGCAATGAGTGCCCAGCGTCGCATCGTTCAGATGCGAGCAACCAAGCCGGTCGGTGTCCTGGGCGCGGGCATTGCCGGCTTGACGGCAGCGCATGATCTTGTAAAGCGCGGCTATCCAGTTAAGGTTTTTGAGGCAAGCCCGGCAATTGCGGGGATGGCGCAGAGCTTTACCGATGGTAAAGGTGTGAAATACGATTTCGGCGCGCACCTCATTACCAATCGCCTGGCGGCGGCGCTCGGCGTAAGCGACCGCTGCTATACTATTTCGCACTATGACGAAACTGTGTATCTCGATGGCAAGACCTACGACTTTCCCTTCGGGTTGTTGACGTCGCCGAAGCTGCTGGCCAGTGCGATGCTTGGGAAAGTCAGTCGATCGAGATCAAAAGAAAATGGATCGGCAGCGGACTGGTACCGTGCATGCTACGGTCGTCAGGTCGCTGACAGAATTGCGATTCCCCTGCTCGAGGCGTGGTCAGGTGTGACGGCGGACGAGCTGGCGCCGTCGGTCATTCCGCCTCACGTGGATCGGGGGACGCTAAATGTCGTCGCGCTAAAACTGGCCAGCAAACTCAGCGGCAGGGCGGTCGCGAATGGGTTTTCTCGCGAGAAAGCGGAAAGTGCGAATGTTTGGCACGTTTATCCGAAAGGCGGCGTTGTCGAGCTGTGCAAGCGATTGGCCGAGGGGCTCGACGACCAGATCGTCCTGAATACCCGTGTCAGCAAGATTGTCGTCAAGGACGAGGTCGTGCAGGGCGTCGTTGTGGGGGACGAGCATATCGATTGCAGTGCTGTCATCAGTACGGCGCCAGTTCACATTCTGCCCAAACTTGTAAGCGGTACTGCGCGCCTGGATCACCTTTCAAAGTTTCGTTATCGCCCGCTCGTGCTCGCAACGCTGGTGTTCAACAAGCGCCCGGTTCTTCCTGCGGTGACAACATGGATTCCCGAGTCGCGGCATCCGTTCTTCAGGCTTACGGAAGTATCGCAATCAGTGCCCTGGCTTGCGCCGGACGGAATGACGGCTATAAATGTCGACATCGGATGCAGTGCCGATAGTGACATATATGGGATGGAGTCCGAGGAGATTGGCGAGCTGTGCGTAGCGCACCTGGAAGAATTGTTTCCGGGTGTTCGTCGTCATTTTGAAGCATGCAACGTAATCAGGACACCGATCGGTTACCCGGTTTACCTTCTCGAGTATGAGCGGCAGCGTCGCGAGTTGGAATGTGGCGTGCCTGTTGGTGGTTTGTATTGTGCGGGCCGCAATGCTGAGTTCGCACACATCCTCATGGAAGATATCTATTGGCGGACGCTTGAGAAAATGCGGTACTTGAGAGAATGGGTCGACGGAACATACAGGATGAATGGGAGCTGAAAAGTGACACAAGATACAAGCACAGCATCGTCGGCGACAGGGGGGCGCGACGCACTATCAATCGAGCAGGGATACTGGGAAACCTATGCAGACTACGACTGGTCGTCTGATGAAACGAAAGACAAGGCGATCTCGTTTATTCCTCGTACAGACGGCGATGTGCTCGAGTTGTGCATTGGCGGAGGAGCATTTGCCCGTCGAATCCCGAAGAACTACAGTTCCTATACGGGGCTCGATCTTTCTCGCACGTTGTTGGATGCGCTAGCGCAGAACCTGCCACATGTTAAGACGGTTTACGGCGATGCACAGGAGCTCCCGTTTGAGGAGAGTTCTTTTGACTCCGTGATCCTGTTTTCCGGATTGCACCATCTACCCAAGATGCGGCAGTCGCTGGATGAGGCGTTCCGGGTTCTGCGACCAGGCGGGTCGTATTTTTGTTTTGAACCAAACGACTGCGCCTGGTACCGCGCACCCATGCGCATGATGAGAAACAACAAAACGATTCGTGACTGGATTAAGATCTACTCGGACGATGAGGTCTACCTCGACCCGGAACAGGTCGAGAAAGTCGCGTCTGCCGCAGGATTTGTTGATGCGAAAGTCAATTTCCTTACGGCCAGATTCAATCCCGATTTTCTAGGGCCAATGAATCGTCTCTTCGCAAATGTCATGTACTTGGCGGGAGCGCTTGGGAGCGGCGTCAATACGCAGTCTTACTTCGCATTCTCCGCGCGAAAGGCGGGGTAGGACGTCGCAACACCCGCAGTTCTCCGGGCAGGCTTTCTCGTAACGCCGGCGTTCGAAGTCTTCCGCTGGGTCTTGAGCCCGTGCGGCAAGTTGGCCAGATTCTTACTCGGAGCCGCAACTCAGGTTTCAGTCTATTGAAACCTCGAGCTCATTCGATAGTTCGCTCTCGGCACCGGTGTCTGTGATGGCGATTGCACTGAAGTACCAGGTTCCGGATGAAAGGTCGTCGAAAACCGCCGAAGTCTTGGTTGGGCTGTTGACTTCGAGACTCTCTTCATAGCGACCAGATTGGCGACCAAAGTAGATTACGAAGCCGGCAAGATCGACCAGTGCCGAGCCGTCAGTGTTCTGTGTCGGCGCCCTCCAGCGCAAGCGAACGGAGGAGCCTTCCTCGCCGTCCGTAGTAGCAAGAATTGGCGTTGAGCGATCAGATTCGTTCTCATTTTCCGAATCGTCGTACGCGGAAACGGAGATCTCGTACTCGGTGGCGGGATCAAGATCGCGAACGGTAAATCGTAGATTGCTGGTGGAGCCGATGAAATCGTCGTCGGCAAACACCCGGTATCCGCCAATGCCGGATTGTTCATCGGTAGACGCATTCCATCGAACAGTGATGGATGACGATGTGGTTGCGGATACCCGAACAGATGCCGGAACCGACGGGGGGGTTGAATCGGCTTCTTCCGTTACCGGCGGGCCCGACGAAACGACCAGGTCCACGGCATCCCCTTCCTGCACGTCGGTACCGGCGGCGGGCGTCTGCTCGATGACACTGCGTTTTGGCACCGTTTCGCTTCGGCGGTTGCGGATATCGCCGACCGTCAGGCCGGCGGACTCGATGGCCGCCTCGGCATCGGCGACGGGGATGCCGGTGACGTCGGGCACCATGACGGCGGATTCGGACTCGGTGGAGGCCTGTGCAGACGCGGATGGCGCCGATTCATTGGGCGGGCTCGCGTGGTCGAACGCGCTGACGGCGAAGCTGTAGCTCGTGTTGGGCTGAAGTCCTGTCGCGGTGAGTCGTGTGTCCGGCGTCTCGCCAATCAGGGTTCCGTCCCGGTACACCCGGTAGCCGGCAACGCCGGTTTCGGAATCCGTGGACCCCGACCAGCGCAGCCGGATGCGCGACGGGCTTGCGGGTGTGGCCTTGAGGTCCTGCGGCACCGTCGGTGGCGTCGTGTCCGGCGGTGGCGGCTGCGGTTCGGACAGCGCCACGTTCTCGAACACGGCTGTCGTGAGCGCACCGTCGTCCCGGCTGGTCACGGCAAGGCCGATGTACACGGTGGACGTCATGGGGATCGTCGTCTCGTCTTCCTTTTCCCAGGAGATACCGTCGGCCGACTTGTAACCCGTAAAGCGGTCGCCGATGCGGGTCAGCCGTACCCACGCCGGCGCAGCCGTCGCTTCATCATAGGAATTGAACGGTTTCGCCCAGGTCGGCTTCTCCCGGCGGTAATGCATGTCGGCGCCGTGCTCCGTCGTGACGATGACGTCCGCGAACATCGAATTGTCGTCCAGGGTGTCACGGATCATCACGCCGGCCTTGGCACGCGGGTTCGTATTGTCCAAACGCGACACCTGGGCCACGATCTCGCCATCGCCCTCGAGCGCCTGGTAGACGAAGTGGAACTCGTCCCGGGTACCCCAGATGTCCTGGCCGGAGCCTTCGACCGTGAGCTGATTGCCGTTCTGTGTGAACGTGCCTTTTGCTGCAACGTCACCGATGTCGCGGCTCTGCCAGGTGGGCGGCGGCAAGACGACGCGAATGGAGAACGCGTCCAGCGACACCGTCGATTGCGAGTCCGACACGGATATGACGATAGCCCCATGCTCGCCGAAATCCTCGATGTCCGGGTACCCCGACAAGGTGCCGGTCTGCTCATCGAACTCTGCCCAGGGCGGCAGGTTGGAGACGCTGAACACCAGGTCATCGCCGTCGGCGTCGGATGCCGTCGGCGCAAACACGTACTGGACGCCAGCCTCGATCGATCCCGTGGGTTGCCCGGAAATCGTCGGCGCGTTGTTTGTCGGCGGAGGCGGAGCTGGCGGCGGGGGCGGCGGTGTGCCGACATTCGGGTCGGTCGGCGCAGGGTTCTCGACCGTGTCGGCGCCGCCACCACAGCCCGTGTTCAGCAGTGCGATGGCCATTGCCGTGCTCAGTACTAACGTCTTACAAGGAGTCCTGGCTGAACTGCGTCCCGGTCGCATCCGTGTTGTCGCTCGATGGTTCTTGTTGCCGTTGCGCCGCACACGTCGCCGCGTCCGCGCGTCCTTTCGCACAGAAGTCCGTTTACAGGCAGGTTCCCGACTCGCTCTGCCGGGGAGGCGACGATCCGTGGCGCCTCTCGAAGTCAACAATGGCCGTGTCATCGCCGGAAGGCACGGACCCGTGCCACGGCACTAACGGCTGAATATCAAAGCAAAGACGTCGACGCGACGCAAAGGGCGCGGCGCAATTCGACGCCGAGTCCGAGAATCGCTTTCAGGTAGTTCGGAAAAGTCATTGTTCGCGCTACAGATTGAATCTGTCGCCGAATGGAGACGGTGCCGGACTCGCGTCGCTGTCGGGTTGCCGATTTCCGCAAGTCGATAGCGAACCAGGCCCGGATGTGTTCGCTCGAAGCCCGGGAGCAGGGGACGAACGTATCCGCGACTAGCGAGCTTCGGCGGAGATCTCGCTGGCGTAGACGCTCTCGGTGCCGTCCGCATTGAACGCGGTGGCCGAGATAAAGTAGGTCGCCGGCGTCAGGTCGCCGATGACGACGCTGCTGATGCTGGGATTGTCGATCTCGATCTCGTCGGTGTAGTTCCCCGACTCCCGTCCGTAGTAGATGTGGTAGCCGGCGAGGTCGGTCAGTGTCGAGCCGTCCTCGTTCTCCGTCGGGGCAGTCCAGGCGAGGGAGATCGATGCGATGCCGGCGGCATTCACCGTGATATCGAAGCTGAGCGACGCCTGCTCTTCGCCGTCCGAGGCTGTAATGCGCACATCCCGATACAGGCCTTCGTCGCCCATCAACGGCATACCGGTCAGTGTGCCATCGGCATTGTCGAAGCTGGTCCATGATGGCGCGTTCGCCACTGAGAAGCTGAGCGCGTCACCGTCCGCGTCGTAGGCGGACGGCGTGAACGAAAAGTCGTCACCGATTCTGATGCTGGAATCCGGACTGCCGGACAGCGCAGGCGGTGTATTGTCGCCGCCCGGGTCATCAGGCCCGGTGACCGCATCGTTGGTGAGCGTCGTCTTGCATCCGGCGGCCAGGACGACGAGCGCGAGAACTAACAATGATGCCTTGAACTGCACGTGATTCAGCAAGGGAAATCCCTCCCTACGTTTCGTATCCGTTCGAAACGCATCGCAGGCGATCGTGGAGCCCGGAGTCGTAGCCACGTCGGCAACGGGGGAAGTCCCGTACGTTGTCATTCGGCGGCTCCGCTGTCGTAGGCTGTGCCCTTAGACCGGAAGCTTTGCGTCACTGCCTTTCGACAGCTTTGCCTTTGTCACCATCGCAGTATTGCGAATGGCCTCAGGGTTTACAACGGTGTGTGCACTGACAATTTACGTCACATTGTTCAATGTGTGAGTCAGGTCACACTTTGTAGCCCCGACATCTACCTCTTCGGCGAATGTCGGACAACCCTGATCTGATATTGCAACTAGCGTGCCGATCCACGCTCGTCTCCATCAATCAAAAGCTTAGGCCGCTCTTTGGGCAAATTCCAGCGCGCCGGATCGGCTCTTCAGGTCGATTCTGTCAGTGCCTGGCGACGCTGAACTGCAGCTGTCAGCCTCAATACGGCCTAAGGCAATGATTTTCAAGGAAACAGAGCGTGTCGCGAATCTCACACAGCGTGTCAGCGCAGCAGTCGCCGGCGGGGCGCCGGCTGCGATCGGTCACCGGCGCCAGTCTGCTAGAATCCGCGCCGACACTCGCCCAGAGCTTCCCGAATGCCCGTACGTACACGTTTCGCTCCCAGCCCCACCGGTGTCCTGCACATCGGCAGCGTCCGAACGGCATTGTTCTGCTGGTTATACGCCCGCCACACCCGGGGGCAGTACATCCTCAGGATCGAGGACACCGACCGTGAACGGTCCACCCAGGCGAACGTCGACGCGATCCTGGACGGCATGCAGTGGCTGGGGCTCGATGCCGACGAAGGGCCGGTGTTCCAGACGCAGCGCTTCGACCGCTATGCCGAAGTGGCCCGCCGGTGGCTCGACGACGGCAAGGCCTACCATTGCTGGTGCAGCCGGGAGCGCCTGGACGAGCTGCGCGCGTCACAAATGGCGCGTGGTGAGAAGACCCGTTACGACGGGCGTTGCCGGGATGGTGCAGAGCCAGTCGACGGCGTGCAGCCCGTGGTGCGATTTCGCAATCCGCCAAGCGGTGACGTCGTGGTTGATGACCTGGTGCGGGGACGCGTCGTGTTCCGCAACGAGGAACTCGATGATCTCATCATCGTGCGCTCCGACGGAACGCCCACCTACAACTTCACCGTCGTCATCGACGACTTCGATATGCGGATCAGCCACGTGATTCGGGGCGACGATCACCTGAACAACACGCCGCGGCAAATGAACATGCTCGCCGCGCTCGGTGTCGAGCCGCCAAAGTACGCCCACCTGCCGATGATCCTCGGCCCGGACGGCGCCAAGTTGTCCAAGCGCCACGGTGCCGTTGACATACGCGACTATCGTTCCCAAGGCTACCTGCCGGAAGCGATGCTGAACTACATCGTGCGCCTCGGTTGGTCGCACGGTGACCAGGAGGTCTTTTCGCTGGACGAGATGGTCGAGTTCTTCGACATCGCCGACGTCAACCAGTCCGCGTCCGCCTTCAACCCGGACAAGCTTCGCTGGCTGAACCAGCAGCACATCATCGCGATGCCGGCCGACGAACTCGGCCGGCGGCTGGAGCCGTTCCTGGTGGCTGCCGGCCTGGATCCTGCGCGGGGGCCGGCGCCGGCCCTGGTGGCCGACGGTTTCCGCGAACGCGCGGAGACGCTGGTGCAGATGGCGGAGAGCGCCCGCTATTGCTACGAGGACTTCGCGGCCTTCGACGAGAAGGCCGCGAAAAAAAACCTGCGCCCGGTCATCGCGGAGCCTCTGGCCCGGGCACGGGAGGCGCTTGCCGCATTGCCCGCGTGGGAAGCGTCGGCGATCGGCGCCACGATCGAATCGGTGGCCGCCGAGTTCGAGCTCAACATGGGCAAGCTCGGCCAGCCGATCCGGGTGGCGGTGACGGGCGGGGCAGTGTCGCCGCCGATCGATGTGACGGTGGCCCTAATAGGACGCAATCGGGCGCTGGATCGTCTCGATCGAGCGCTTGCGTACATTGGCAACAGGGCGCGTACGGCAGCGAAATAGATTTGCCGAGTTTGGTAAAATCACTATTGTTTTCAGATGTTTGGATTGGCAGTATTCTAGTTGACAGGCTCTGCGCGATACCAATGGAGAATTTCGAGTAGGGATGCATTCGCCAAACAGGGAGTTCCGCGACTCCTTTCCAGGGGAACTTGGGTTATGAAAAGCTGGATCGACTTGACGGACTCGTTTCCGATGAAATTCGACGTGGAGAGGATGCGCGCCGAGTATCGCATGCTGGACTCCGATGAATGGCTAGTGCACTACGATCCGACGCTTTCGCGTGAATGGAAAGCCAAGCTACTGGTCTCTATCGACGGCAAAGAAGTTGACGCTGAATCTCAACGCGGCACTGACGACTATAGCCGTATGAAGCGTACTGAGCTCGTCGACCGGCTGCCATATTTCCGGGAAATACTCGACGCATTCAAGTGCCCCCACGGACGTATCCGGATACTGAAGCTTGCGCCCGGCGCTGGTATCGATATGCACCGCGACATTCGACACGAAGCAGCAAACTTCGCACTTGGAAAGGTTCGGCTCCACGTTCCGATTCAAACGAACGACAAAGTGATTTTTCATGTCGGCGGCGAGGAAATAAAGATGGCGCCGGGGCGGCTCTACTACGTCAATTTCAGTAAGCTGCACTACGTTCGAAATGACGGGACAGAAGATCGAATACATCTCGTCCTCGACCTGGCCGTCAATGATTGGCTCCGTGCGATTTTTCCACCATTGTCTCCAATCGAAAAGATCGATGCCGGGTTTCAGCGAGTGGCATTGCCAGTGCACTGGAAGTTGCTCCATTACACTCACGCGGTAAAGGACTTTGCGTGGAACACTTACAAGGACTCGAATCTTCGACGATTGCGGCATCGATATTTCCCAAAAAGTCACTGACTTTCGCGGAAGAAGCGGTGCAAATTCGGTTGTGTGCTACGCCTTGACAGCTACTAATACCGCCCCTATAGTGCCCGGCTCCGTGGGGCTATAGCTCAGCTGGGAGAGCGCTTGCATGGCATGCAAGAGGTCGGCGGTTCGATCCCGCCTAGCTCCACCAACAAATTGACGTGAATTGCTGTTCCGTCCCCATCGTCTAGAGGCCTAGGACACCGCCCTTTCACGGCGGTAACAGGGGTTCGAATCCCCTTGGGGACGCCAGTCAAAAAAATAGCCCGCCCAGCGCGGGCTATTTTTTTGACTTGTGTTTCCGATGGAGGAGTCGAAGCCCCGGTTCGAACCGAGGCCGGCGCAGCCGGCCGACAGAC